>OMKS01001774.1_pt1 | contig 18770 bp, 18 predicted proteins | sample 1674721 | NCBI WGS metagenome assembly OMKS01 (sample SAMN06264996, study PRJEB25208) | sediment metagenome | isolation source: hot spring sediment | place: USA: California | collected 2014-09-02
GGGGGGATGGCACCCGCATCGCTTGCGCGGCTTTGCTGGCCCGTTCCATCACGCTCAGCAATTGCTCGGCGGTGACCGGCTTGATCAAATATCCCTGCGCGCCAACGGAGACGGCGCGTTGCAACGTCGGCGGGTCTTTTTCCGCCGAAATCACGATGCAGATGAGGTTGGGTTGCTCCTGGCGGATCACTTCAATGGCGCTCAGACCGTCCATTTCCGGCATATTCACGTCGATGAGGGCGATGTGGGGATGGTGTTGACGTGCCAGTGCAATCGCTTCGCGCCCGTTTTGACCGAAGGCCACCACCTCACTGTCCGGCACGAGGCTCATCATCATCTGGATGCTTATGCGAGTCTCCTCGGAGTCATCGACGATGATCACCCGTAACGGGGAAGCCATCGATCCTGGCGGTGCTTTGCGTTCGGACATACCTGCCCTTCCTTTCGCGTGACATCTGCGTAGCGACTCATGAAGTTTCGAAAATTAGTTTGGAACTCTTCACTTTTTGCGCCAGAGATGGCGAATTCCCGCCGGCCCGCCGACGATGACGTCGTCGGCGATTCCCAAACATAGCCCGTGTTCGACGATCCCGGCGCGCGCGCGAATCTGTGCAGCCAGTTCCTCCGGCTGTGCAATCGGCCCGAAGCGACAGTCCAGGATCAGGTTGCCCTGATCGGTGTGGAAGAGCTTGCCGTCGTCCAGGCGGCGCGGCATAACGTCTGCGCCGAGCGCGGTGAGGTACTCGACCTGCGTGCGCCAGCCAAAGGGGATGACTTCAACCGGCACAGCCCACGCCGTTCCCAATGCCGGGACGAGCTTGCCCTCGTCCACGGTGATAATTTCGCGCCGGCTGGCCTGGGCGATGATTTTTTCTCGCAGGAGCGCGCCGCCGCCGCCCTTGATGAGGTTGAGCAGAGGATCGACCTCGTCGGCGCCGTCAATCGTCACGTCAATGACGGAGTTCTCTGCCAGCGTCGCCAGCGGGATGCCCAGAGCGCGTGCATCGGCCTCCACCTGGCTGGAGCAGGGAATGCCTACGACGTCCGTGAGTTGCCCGGCGGCGAGCTTTGCAGCAATGGCGCGGATTGCAAAAATGGCTGTGCTGCCGTGGCCCAATCCAACGACCATGCCGGAAGTTACGAATTGGACTGCGTATTCGGCAGCTTGTTGTTTGAAGTGTTCGGTGTCCACGTATATTGAAAGTCTCCTTCAAAGCTAATTACGAATCCACACTAATTTCCACGAATTAGAAGACAGAATTAGCGTAGACTCGTGGCAAATCCTTTGTTTGTACTTGCATTTTCAATCATAGAGCAAACTGGCTAAAACGTCAACTTGCCTATGCCATTTGCCATTCGTTACTCGCCATTCGCCATTTCCTCCTCCCACGGGATGAGTGGTCCGGTCCAGCCGTAGACCTTCATGTCGATTCGCTCCGTGGCATCGAAGACGACGCCTTCCGCTTCCAGCAACGCCCGCTGCAAGCCGTCGTCACCTCTCAGGCTCACGCGCCCCTGCGCATCGACCACACGGTGCCAGGGGACGTCGTCCGTGTGCAGCGCGCGTAACGCCCAACCGACGGTGCGCGCGCCGCGCGGCCATCCGAGCCAGCGCGCAAGCTGCCCATACGCCGCAACCTTCCCCCGTGGAATCTCCCGTACCAGCTGATACACCCGCTCGAAATCAGAGATTGAGGATTCGTCATTTCTGCCCCGTGATTTCCCCTTGTTCAATTCTCTCCTCTCTATCTCTCCATATATTGTGGCTGCAGCTATCAATTTCATAGTTGGGCGTCGATACGCATTCGCACGTCGACGGCCCACGCGCCCGCGTCCGCCGGCCCGACGATGAGCGGGTTGATGTCCATTTCGGCGATGCGCGGGAAGTCGGTCACGAGTTGCCCGACGCGTCGTAGCGTCTCGATAACGGCGGCGATGTCGCCGGGGGGAGCGCCGCGCACGCCCTGCATGATGCGCCCGGCGGCGGTCTCCGCGATCATCTCGCGCGCATCCTCCGCGCTGATGGGCGCGAGGCGGAAGGCTACATCGCGCAGGATTTCGACGTAGAGGCCGCCTATCCCGAACATCAATTGCGGGCCGAATTGCGCGTCGCGTTTGGCCCCCAGGATGACCTCTTGGCCCGTGGGGATCATCCGCTGCACCATTGCGCGCGTGCGCCCGCCGTCGGTGACGCGGTCGAATGTTGCGCGCACCGCGTCTGCGTCGCGCAAATCGAGCGCCAGCCCGCCTACGTCCGCCTTGTGGACGACGTCCGCCGCGATGCGCTTGAGCACGACGGGGTATCCGGCTCGTTCGGCGAGTGCGACGGCTTCATCGATCGTGTCGGCGAGGCCGGAGAAGGGGATAGCAATGCCGTAAGCGCGTGCCACCTGCGCGGCGGTTTCCGCGTCGAGGAAGCGTGCGCCGCGCGCGGCCCCTGCGCCGTGTTGCGCCCAGGCCGTGTCCAGGAGCGCCTGCGCCGTTTCGCGGTCCACGTCCGTGACCGGGGTGGGGGTCAAGTCGGGGCGCGCGCGGAGTTGGCGATATTCCCACAACCCGCCGAGCGCGCGTCCGGCGCGGTTGGGATCGCGGTAATAGGGGACGCCGCCCCGGTTCAGCGTGTAAATCGCCTCGGTGAGGCTCTCGCCGCCGACGAGACAGGCGACGACCGGTTTGTCCGCGCCGCGCCCGGTCTTCACCATTTCCTGGACGACCTCGTTCACCGGTGTGATTGCCTGCGGAACGAACATCGTCATCAGCATGTCCACGTTGGGGTCTTCCAGCAGGATTGTGCCCGCCGCGCTGTACATCTCCGCGCGCGGTCCACCGAGCATGTCGATGGGGTTGCCCAACTGCGTCCCCGGTGGAGTCACAGCCTTGAGGCGTTCCTGCGTGGCGGCGCTGATGGGTGCCATCACGAGCCCCTGCCGGTCGAGCGCGTCGGCAGCCAGCGCCGCCGGCCCGCCGGCGTTGGTGAGGAGCGCCACGCGGTTACCACGCGGGAGCGGTTGCGTCGCCAGCGCCATGGCCACGTCGTTCTGCTCCTGGAGCGAGCGCACCATCACCACGCCTGCACGGTGGCAGGCGGCGACGTAGGCGTCGTTGTTGCCCGCCAGCGCGCCGGTGTGTGACGCCACCGCTTGCGTTCCGGCAGCCGTCAGACCGGCTTTGAGCATGACGACGGGCTTGGTGCGGTAGACGCTCGCCGCTACATCCACGAAGCGCTGCCCGTCGGGCAGGCCCTCGGCGTAGACGCTGATGACGCGCGTGTTGGGATCGTCTTTCATCATGCGGATGCCGTCGGCGATGTCCACGTCCAACTGGTTGCCCAGGCTGGCGATGCGGCTGTACCCCACGCCGACGCTGCGCGCCCAGTCGATGGAGCCGCCGCAGATCGCGCCGGAGTGCGAGACGAAGGCGATGTGGCCCGCTTCGGGCATCATCGTGATGAAGGTGGTGTCGAGCGGCAAGTGCGCGTCCATCACACCGACGCAGTTCGGCCCGATGAGGCGTATGCCGTACTGCACGGCGATGTCCTTGAGCGAGGCTTCCAGCGCGGCACCCTCTGGCCCTGTTTCGCGGAAGCCGCCGGTGACGACGATCACGGCTTTGAGGCCGCGCTCGCCGCACTCGGTCAGGGCCTCGGGGACGGCTTCGGCGCGGATCATAATTACCGCCAGCTCGACGGGGTCGGGCACGTCGAGGATGCTTGGATAGGCCGTCAGCCCTTGAATCTCGCCGCCCCTGGGGTTGACGGGGTAGATCGGCCCGCGATAGCCGTGCGTGATGAGGTTATGGACCACGCCGTAGCTCAGTTTGTTGGGGTCGGCGCTCGCGCCGATCACGGCTATCCCTTGCGGATTGAAGAAAGTTTCGCCGAGTTGTTCGTCTGTCATGCGCATCTCCTGAAATCGTCTGATCGTCGTTAGTCGGGTAGTCATTCGTCAGATAGTCATTGGTTTCGAAAACAGGATTATCATACCCAAGCACGTGTTTTTGTCCAGTGGTATGGTTGTTGTATTGTCCCGATTTTTCATTACAATGACGTTGTTCTTGCCCTTGCGAAGGTTTTTCAGCATCTTGGAGGCTAACTTTGAATGTCAAACCGGATCCGCCGTTCGATCATTTTGGCTTGCTCGCGCCGCTGTACGAGCGGTTTATCCGCCCGCCGGACGCGGGATGGTTGCGGGAGTTGTGCGCCTTTGCGCCGGGGCAGCGGTTGTTGGACGTGGGCGGCGGCACGGGGCGCGTGTCGCAGCATTTTCGTGAGGATGTAGCCTCGGTCTGTATCCTCGACGTGTCGGTAGGGATGCTGCAGGAGGCGTTAGCAAAGGGGGGGGTATGCGCCGGTTCGGGGGCGGTAGAGCACTTGCCTTTCCGCGACGGTGCGTTCGAGCGGATTATCGCCATCGACAGCTTTCACCACTTCCGCGATCATCGCCGCGCGGCAGGCGAACTGCTGCGCGTGCTCGCGCCGGGCGGGCGTCTGGTGATTGAAGAGCCGGACGTGCGACAGTTCCGCGTCAAACTCGTGGCGCTTGGCGAAACGTTGACGTTGATGCGCAGCCACTTCTATCCGCCCAATGATCTCAGACGCTTTTTTGACGTGCCCGGCGTGCAGTTGACGCTCCGCGAGTCCGGCCCGAATTTCTGGTTGGTAGTGGACAAGGTCGCGTGAACAGTTTGTTAAACCAGCATCCCTTTCTTCATAAACATCGATGGCGGCAGGTTGAAGCCATATTGTTTGAAAACACTGTCGCTGTCGGGGCGCACCCCGGTGGGAGCATGACACCCCATAATCTTGCCGTCCGGGCCATCGCCCTCGTCGAAGAATTGATAGATATCTTGCAAGATGACCGTTTCTCCTTCCATCCCCAAAATTTCGGTGATGTTGGTGACTTTACGACTGCCGTCGCGTAAGCGGCTAGCCTGGACGATCATATGGATGGCCGAGGCGATTTGTTTGCGCACGGTCATGAGCGGCAGGTCCACGCCCGCCATCAGCACCAGGGTTTCCAGACGTGAGATGCAATCGCGGGAGCTGTTCGCGTGAATGGTCGTCATGCTGCCATCGTGGCCGGTGTTCATCGCCTGGAGCATGTCCAATGCCTCGCCGCTACGACATTCGCCCACGACGATGCGTTCAGGGCGCATCCGCAGCGCGTTGGCAACACATTGGCGGACGGTGACCTCGGTGGAACTGATAGGATTTGGTTTTTTCGTTTCCAGACGCACGACGTTGCGCTGGCGTAGTTGCAACTCGGCGGCATCTTCGATGGTCACGGTGCGCTCGTGTTCGGGGATGTAGCTGGAAAGAATGTTGATGAGCGTCGTCTTGCCGGAGCCGGTCCCGCCGGAGACGATGATGTTGCGCCGCGAAACCACAGCGGCTTCCAACAGCCGTGCCATGTCTTCGTTGAGCGATCCGAAGCGCAGCAGGTCGTCGACGGTGAGCTTGTCCTTCGAGAATTTGCGGATGGTGATGTTGGGGCCGTCGATGGCGCACGGGCGAATAACGGCGTTCACGCGCGATCCATCCGGCAGGCGCGCATCGATCAATGGGGTGTCGATGCTCACCGTACGTCCCAGCGGCAGCACGATGCGCTTGATGATGCGCTCGACGTGATCGTCGTCCAAGAACTTGTAGCCTGTTTCGCGCACGCGCCCATCTTTTTCTACGAAGACGATGTAAGGACCGTTCACCATAATCTCGGTGATGTCGGTCCGTTCGATGAGCGATTGGATTGGGCCATAGCCAAATGCTTCATCCAGCACATCGATGACGAAATCCTCTTGATTGATGTTCGCGGGCAATCTGAAGTTGCCGCTATTCATCAATTGCTGTAGCTTTTCTCGGGCGATCTTTTCGTGTTCTGGTGTGCGCTCCAGCGGCAAGTCCAGGGAGGTGTTGGGAGCGAGAAATTTCTGGCGTAGCATATCGGCGATTTGTAGCTGCATGCGCATGAGCGCCGCTTGACGGTCACTGATGGTGCCGCGCTGCGGTGGGGTTCCGGCCGGTTCTGGCTCCAAAGGCCTGAACATCGGGTCCGGCGGTTCCTCTTTTTTCTCTACCTTTGCCGGGTTCGGCGCCGGCGTTGGTGCCGGTGTTGCATTGGTTTCGGGTTGGTCGCGGCGTTTGAAAAACGTCATTTTCCCTCCTCTGTTTTCGGTAGCCCAGAAAACCCTGAACATACCGCAGGCACATGGTGATATTTGTTGCAATCATAGCATGTTCCAAGTGTCTGTCAATAGGCAACCTTACCAAAAACTAACCTACGAAAGTTAGGTGCCTTTGCTAGACTAGGCCTGTCAGACACTTGCTCTTGTTCTTCTTCTACCTTGCGGGTATAATTGAAGTATAAGAGTCTATCCGGAAATTGCGGTGGCGTGCGTTTCGAGTGCGTCGGCGGCGAGTTCTCGGAGAGGGTTTATGCGTTCGGCAATTGTGTAAACGAATCATTGTCAATCAGGAGAGTGGTATGGGACAAGGGGTGGATTGGGTATTTTGGATCGTTATGATGGTGTTGGTCATCGTCTTCCTGTACGTGCCGCAGTGGATGGCGCGGCGGCGGCGCCAGCAACAGGAAAAGGAGCTGTCCGTTGGAGAACGTGTTGTCACTATCGGCGGGTTCATGGGGACGTTGACCCGTTATGATCGTGAGGCCAACATTGCGCGCATTCGCCTGGCCGAGGGCGTCGAGGTGGATATTTTGCCCGGTGCGATCAGCGGAAAACAGACCGCGCCTGCGGATGAGCGCGTCTAAGAGGAGTGGACGATGCATCTTTCTGTTGCCGCGAGCAAGATCAACAAGTGGGCTGTGCGCGAGAGCGGTGATACGCTGGAAATGATCGAGCGCCCGCACGGGGGAATTTCCTTTGTGCTGGCCGATGGGCAAAGCTCCGGCGAAGCAGCGAAGGCCATCAGCATCCGCGTGGTGCGCAAAGTGGTCTCCGAGTTGGCCGAGGGCGTGCGCGATGGCGCGGCGGCGCGCGCGGCCAACGACATGCTGTACGAGCACCGGCGCGGCAAGGTGTCGGCAACCCTGATCATTCTCTCCGTAGACCTCGATAGTGGTTCGTTGGTGATCACGCAGTGCGGCAATTCCGGGGTCTACGTGCGCTATCCGGCGGGCGATTTGCAGTTATTGGAGAGCGAATCGCCGTCGTTGGGCTTTCACCAACACACGCGTCCCACGGTGGATCAGATCTACCTGGAACCGGGTCTGATCGCATTGGCGTTCACCGACGGGCTGGTTCACGCGGGCGCGAATACCGGCGATGCGTTGGACATCCCGCAGGCATTTGAGGCCCTTTGGCAGGTCACGCCCTCTGCGCAGGCCGTGGCCGATGGGCTGTTGGAGCGCGCGATGGCGGCGGACGATGGGCGGCCCAAGGATGATACGAGCATTCTGGTGTTGCACGTGCAGTCTGGTGAACCGCAAGGCCCGCGTTATATGCGCGTCGAGGTGCCCGTCCCGGACCTGTAGCCCACCGGTGCCGGGTTGATGATGGACGCGCGTCGTATTGGAATCGTTGGCCCCTGTTCCTCTGGCAAATCCACGTTAGCGCGCGCGTTACGGGCGCAAGGCTATCGCGTCAAAGAAATCATGCAAGAACACTGTGCCGCGCCTGCAATGTGGCAGCGTATCAGTAATCCCGACGTGTTGGTCTACCTCGACGTCAGCATGGACGTCGCTGCCCAGCGTGAGGGATTGGAACAGCCTTCCTCGTGGTGGATTGAAGAACGCGAGGTGCGTCTGGCGCACGCGCGCGCGCACTGTGATCTGTACATCGATACTTCAGCATTGACACCTGAAGAAGTCCTGACGGAGGCGTTACAGTTTCTCAATTCTCAATTCTTGATTCTCAATTCTTGATTCTTGATTCTCGATTCTTGGATGACATTCGCGAAAGGAGTTTGGCATGAGCATACAATCACAAAAGGCGCGTGATCGGGCCGCGGAACGCGCCGCCAAGGGCTTGCCGGCGATGATCGATGAAGCCTCGGTGACGCTGGAGATGCTGCGCACCGAGGCCGACCGGGTGCGCGGCTTTCTGGCGATGTTCGGTTTCGGGCGGCGGATTCTGGTGCCGCCGGATGAAATCCACGTCGTGGTCGGCGACGGGCGACACATTTTCGTTCTGTCGCGGAAGAGCCGGGTTTTCGGCCAGACGGCCGACCGCTCTTCGACCTACTGGCTGAACCGGCTTTCGCAGGTCATCAAGCTCAAGACGATCAGTTTCACCGTCCCCATTCGCGGCGTCGACGAGGAAGGCGTGCCGGCGCTGGACAGCAGCAAGGTCAGCTTCAACTTGTGGGCGCACGCCGTCGCCAAACTTAACCCGGACAAGGCCGAGGTCGCCGCACAGCGCGTCGGTTTGGACGCTACCAGCCTCATCAACACGATTACGGAGGTCGGTACGGCGGAATTGGTCGCGGCGGCGGCGACGATGACGCTTGAGGAAATCATCGCCCAGCGGCAGAAACTGGCCGAAATCGCCTTCCCTCAGGTAAACCAGATTCTCTCGGAGTTGGGCTACGACCTGGCGCTGTTGACGATCACGAACCTCGGCGGCGTGGCGTATACCAAGCTCATCAATCAAGCCGAAGCGCGCATCTCGAAGGAAACGAGCATCGCCACCAACCGTGAGCAGGTGGCGGAGTTACAAGACGACGAAGCCCGTCAGCGCCAAGAGTCCGAGATCAAGGCCACGACGGAAAAGAAGCTGGCTGCGGAGCGATTGGACGCCGAGCGCGAAGTCGAAACAGCGACGCTGAACCAGCAAGAGACCCTCGCGGTACAGCGCCACGAGGTCAAGTTGCTGCAAGTGGATCGCGACAAGGACGCCGCGCGCGCGACGCACGAGGCCGAACTGGCGAAAGTGCAACTGGGACGGCAACTCTCTGAAGCCGAAGTCGAAAAACAGGCACAATTGGCCCGTGTCACTGCCGAACGTGATGCGGAACTCCGCGCGATGCAACAAGAGCGCAATGCCAAAATCCGCGTGGCGGAGGCCGAGGCCGAAGCCGAGCGCCTGGCGGTGGAACAGGTACGCAAACTCGAGCGTGACGCCGAACGCACCCAGGCCGAGGCCAAGCGCCTGGAGCAGGAGGAACTGGCGAAGGCCCAGCGCGCTAAACAGGTTGCCCTGGTCGAAGCGGCGCAGTTGGGTGAGTCGCTCAAGGTGGAAGCCGAGGCTGAGTCCCGCGCTTTGCAGATCAAGGCCGACGCCGAGACCAAGGCCGAGTTGATCCGCGCCGAAGCCGAGGCTACGGCGACGGAGAAGCGTGCCCAGGCCGCCAAAATTCGCGCCGAGGCTACTCGCGCCGAGGCCGCGGCTCCCGGTCTTGCCGAAGCCGAGGTCGCGCAGGCCCAGGCTGCCGCGGAAGCCGAGCGGACGCAGCGACTCAAGGAGATCGACATCAATGCCCAGCGCGAGCTCGTCAAACTTTACGATCAAGCGCCGGTGCTGGTGGAGCTGGAGAAACTGCGCCTGCAGCTCGGTCACGAGGAACGGCTCGCCACCTTACAGATGGAAGCGTACCTCAAGGCGTTCGAGGCGCTGGCGCCCAGCTTGCAGGTGCGCATCTACGGTAGCGGCGGGCAGACGACGCGGATCATCACCGATCTGATGTCCGTGGCGCAGGGTGTGAAGGTCCTGGGCGAGGAGATCCCCGCCGTGGGGCGACTGGTTGGCAACGGGGACGGAGCGGACGCGCTGAACTGGCTCCCCAAACTGGCGGACTTTGTGCCTTTCATCCGCCAGGCCATGGCCGGCGTGAACCCCCGCATGTTCACCAGTCTTAAGGTGACCGACCTGCTCGACCGCCTGGTTCCCGTGCTCGCCGGGCGCGAGGATTTGCTCACCGCGCTGGACGCTTTGCGGGAAGATGCCGGCTTCCGCGTCGTCGGAGATGTGCCCGTTGTGCCGTTGTTGCGTCTGTTGGGGATCAAGGTACCCGAAGCCGCCGTGGCGTCGACCGTCAAACCCGTCGATGCGGGCATCGTCGTCGAAAATGGTGAACAGCCCGATGAGGATCAGAAGTCCGTGGCTGCCGCGATGGTATGATGGGTGACGTGATGGGGCGCTTTCCCGTCGTCTCTTTCGTCGGGCGCTCGAACAGCGGCAAGACGACCCTGCTGGAAAAGCTGATCGTGCTGCTGCGGCAGCGCGGCTACCGCGTGGGCGTGGTCAAACATACGTTGCGCGAGAACGTCGAAACCGATATTCCCGGGACGGATACCCACCGGATGTGGGATGCGGGCGCCGAGCACGTCGCCTTCGTTACGCCGGATCGTATTGTCCACACCCAGCGCTACGCTCAAGCGCCAACGCTCGATCTGGCGCTGGCGGGCATTCACGACGTGGACATCGTGATCGCTGAGGGTTTCAAACGCGGCCCATTTCCCAAGATCGAGGTCACGCGGGCCGCGCGCGATCCCAACTTGATCCCTGACGTTGACGGGCGCATTGCTTGCGTCACGGACGTACCTGACCTGGAGTGCGCCGTTCCAAGATTTGCTTTCGATGATGTGGTGGGGTTAGCGGACTTTGTTGAACATGCATTGAAGATCCGGTCGTAGCACCGGTTTTTGGCCGTGGTTAGGATACTTGCGTCACTATGGCATGGGATTGCTTGTTTCTTCGAATTGAAGTTTGATCTGTTCAGGTGAAGATACTTCGTTCGAGTGTTCAACCCCAGGCGCAAAATTCGTGATCAGGACTTCTTCGTTGAGAAGTCTCTCTGTATTCGTTTTCTTGACGCGCATTCCAGAAAAAGACTGAACTGCAATGATATGATAACCAGGATAGAGTTTTCTAATTTCTGGGACATCATAAGATGACAATATCCATCGGCACTGAGTAGCCTTGAGGCGTTCGGCTAATTCCCAATGCTCTTGCCAATCTCGCATATTGTGGGCATAATTACACTTGTTGCCGGGATAAGGTGGGTCAATATACATAACGGTCGTTCTGCGATCGTAGCGTTGAATGCAGTCACGCCAATCTAGGTTTTCGATAATCACGGTGCGTAGTCGTTTGTGAACCGGCTCAAGTCGTTGTTGTAGATGTTTTAAAGCGCCAATCAATCGGTTGCCATGTCCGCCGTCGGTAATGCTTGTTTGAAAACGTGGATAGTCCAGTTCGCCGCCCCACCCGGCCATAATGAGGTAATAGAAACGGTGAGCACGCTGAATGTCGGTCAGTTCTGTCGGATTGAGATGTGCCAATCGCTCAAATTCTGCTCGTGAGACTAATTCCCATTCAAAGGACATGATAAGTTCTTCGGATTTGTCTTTGAGTACGCGGAAAAAATTCACTAATTCCTGATCAATATCGTTTAAAACTTCAACATCACTTGGGGGTTTGGCAAACAATACCCACGCAGCGCCAGCAAATGGCTCTACATAGCATGTGTGTTGGGGCAACAGCTCAACGATTTTTTTCTGAGCCTTGACTTTCCGCCTACCCATCGTATGGGGCTGTTGACTATTTGCTGATTATTATTCATAAAACCATCCTTTGTCTCTATTAGAGACAATTATATCATACTCTCTGAAATAGTCAAGGAATGTATGGCATGCAAAGATTTGGTGACAAATTACGCACCCTGCGTATCAAACACAATATGACGCTTAAGCAGTTAGCCGAGGCTGTCGGGCACAGTGCCCATGGTTATATAAGTGAGCTTGAGGCTGGCAAAAAGAAGCCCACGGCCGAGTTTGTGCTTAATATCGCACGTCTGTTCAACATAACTACAGATGAACTCTTGAAAGACGAACTTGAATTGTCTGAATGAATATCGCGCAAGGCAAAGGAGATAACTTTGGAAAATCCAGCTTTTACGCAGGAAATCGTTACACCCGCTCGGCTAGAGAAGATACGCCTCATTTTGAGTACATATCAGGACGGTAGTGGGCAGTTAGCACGACCCCAAGGTAAGACTCTACCCGGTTGGCGTGACTTTGAACGGGCTGTGGCATTGGCCTTTCAAGGTGTTGCACAAGAAAGCAAAGCTATTTTTGATGTTTTGGTTCCGCTCGCTTCAGCACCTGACGCACAGTATGGTATCTCTTGCAAGATGCGCAAACTATTACGGGATGTCCAACGGACAGGGCACGTCACTATTGAAGTTTCTAATTCATCTGGCAAATTTTGGGATGCGTTGCTGGGAGAAGGTCTGGATGCCTTTGAGACTGCGCCGGCAAGGGCTGGTGACATTCTACTGCGGTTAGTTGAACAATGGCATAATGCTGTTAGTATCACTCAGGGTGGGATAGTTGATACCCAAAAGAGCTTCTATCTCGTTTTGCAATGGGATGAGAAAACCTTGACTTATCGACTGTTCCAGTAGGCGTTAGCTTTTCCTGCCCCAGTTGCGCTTTCATGGTCAGCGCAAGGACGCCGTTTGGTCGGCGAGGACGCATCCGGTGTTATCATTGACTGGTATGGTCATTCTGGGGGACAGCTCAAGTATTACCCGCTCGTGGAACAAGCAGTCTGGGTTTCGGAGGTTTTTACGCTTGAACCACTTCCCAGAAGTGATGAGGGATATGGGGTACTGCGTAGGGTTCGTGAGTACTACCCGGAATTATGGCAACGTGCGTGTACGTTGCCGTGAATTGGTGGCGTGGTCTAGAGCGCGTGTAAGACGCCCTTACCATATTGTAAGGAAGATGTGATGATGGGACGCTGGCAAGAGATCGAACATACCGCGGATCTCGCGCTACACCTGTGGGCCGACGACCTGCCCGACCTGTTCGCGACGGCGGTGCGGGGGATGCTCTCGCTGTTCGTGGAGGTCGATGACGCCGCGCCGGTCGAGACGACGACGTTGACCCTGACGGCGCTCGACGTGGAGACGCTGTTGATCGACTGGCTCAACGAATTGCTTTATCTGGTGGAGGTTGGCGGGATCGCGTACACGGCCTTTGAGTTCGCGGAGCTGACCCCTACTGCGTTGACGGCGACCTTACGCGGCAGCCCGGTCGCGGCGTATGTTGCCTACGTCAAAGCGGCGACGTTCCACGATTTGGCTGTCGTCGCCACGCCGGGAGGATACGAGACGGAGATCGTGTTCGATACGTAATAGAGTGAGGTGTACTATGGCACAGAAAAACGATTTTGAACAGATTAACGATTACGTTTGGGAATTGCCCGCGGGCTACGATGGCCGGATGCGCGTGCCAGCGCGTATTTTCGGCAACGTGGAAGTCTTCGAGGCGGCGTTCCGCGATAAGTCTGTGGAGCAGTTGATGAACGTGGCGATGCTGCCGGGCATCGTCAAGTACGCGATGGCGATGCCGGACATGCATCAGGGCTACGGTTTCCCCATCGGGGGCGTGGCTGCGTTCCGCTACGATGAGGGGATCATTTCTCCGGGCGGCGTTGGCTACGACATCAACTGCGGGGTGCGGATGCTCGCCTCGCAGATCGACTACGCGACGCTTGAGCCGCATCTCAAAGACCTCATCGCAACCATCGACCACAATTGTCCGAGCGGGGTAGGGGGCAAAGGCGCGGTGCACCTGTCCGATAAGGAGTTGGACGACGTTCTGGAGCGTGGCGCGGAATGGGCGCTCTCCAACGGGTACGCGCAGCGCGACGACCTCGAGCGCACCGAAAGCCGTGGCCGCATTGCGGGCGCGCAGGCCGGGGCGGTACCGCAGCGCGCGAAGGAGCGTGGTCGCCCGCAGTTGGGATCGCTCGGTGCGGGCAATCACTTCCTCGAAATCGATGTGGTGGACGAAATCTACGACGCCGAGGTGGCGGACGTGATGGGATTGACGCGCGACCGCATCGTCGTGCAGATTCACTGTGGCTCGCGCGGGCTGGGCCACGAAGTGTGCGGGCAGTACATCCGTACGTTGCAAGATGCGCCCCGGCGCTACGGCATCGACATTCCCGACCGGGAGCTGGTCGCCGCGCCGGTAGACTCGCGCGAGGGGCGCGACTATCTGGCGGCGATGTCGGCCGCGGCGAATTACGCCTTCACCAACCGCCAAGTCCTGGCGCATTTCGTGCGGCGATCGTTCGAGCAGGCGCTGGCGGGCAAGGTGAAGAACTGGAGTCTGCACCAGGTCTACGATGTGACGCACAATATCGCCAAAATCGAGGAACACAGCGTTGGCTCGCAGCGGATGCGGCTGGTCGTACATCGCAAGGGCGCGACGCGCGCCTTCCCCCCGCGCCATCCCGAGTTGTCCGCTGTCTATCGCGAAATCGGACAGCCGGTGCTCGTCCCCGGTTCGATGGGGACGGCGTCCTACGTCCTGGTGGGGACAGCGTCAGCAATGGACGAAACTTTCGGTTCCACCTGCCACGGCGCCGGACGAACGATGAGCCGCACCGCGGCGCGCAAGCGTGAACGCGGCGAGAAGGTCCGTGCGGACCTATCGCACCAAGGCGTCGTGGTGCGTTCAGGAAGCCTCAAAGGGTTGGCGGAAGAAGCACCTTATGCCTACAAAGACGTGAGCATTGTCGTGGATTCGGTGGTCGGCGCGGGGCTGGCACGGAAAGTCGCACGCGTACGCCCGGTGGCGGTGATTAAGGGATAGGAGTTGCGCGGTTTGCTCAGGTGGGACGCACTTTACACCTATAATGACGTGTTTTGTGTGCAAATCCAGGCGTTTTATAGCGTTTCTAAGTGCGTCCCACCTTGACCGCGCAACTACTGTAAGGGATAAGGTCGGGCTTATTTGTGCTTCAGTTCGTCTTTGAGCGCGAGGCCCAGGCGACGGATACCTTCGACGATAAACTCTGGTTGCGCGTTGGAGAAGTTCAGGCGCATGGCATTGTTTCCACCGTCTTCGTGCGGGTAGAAATTGATCCCCGGAACGTAGGCGACTTTGTTTTCCAAAGCGTGCGGTAAGAGTTCGAGCGTGTTGATGCTTTCCGGCGTGCGCGCCCACAGGAATAGCCCGCCTTGTGGCTGCGTCCAGCTCGACCCTTCCGGCCAGAATTCGCTGAGCGCATCGAGCATCACGTCGCGGCGTTCCTTGTAAACCCGACGGATTTTGCGGACGTGGGCCTTCAAAATGCCGCGTTGTGCCACGTCATTGGCGATCATCTGGTCGAAGGTGCTGCTGTGCAGGTCGGCGCCCTGTTTGGCCTGCACCAGCCGCTGGGTAATCTCCACCGGGGCGACGCTCCACCCGATGCGCAGACCGGGCGTCAGCGTTTTGGAGAATGTGGCCAGGTAGATGGTGCGTTCGGGTGCCAGCGCTGCGATGGGGATGATGTCCTCGCCGGTGTAACGCAGCGCGCCGTAGGGGTCATCTTCGACGATGAGGAGATCGTATTTGCGCGCGATCTCCACGAGCAGGTGGCGGCGCTCTTCGGGCAGGGTGGTGCCGGCCGGGTTGTGAAAGTTGGGAAGGACGTAGATGTAGCGCACGGGTGTCTGTTTGACAATATCTTCCAGCAGTTCCACCTGCATGCCGTTGTCGTCCAGTGGGATGGTAACAAAGTCGGCCTCGTAGGCGCGCCACGCCTGGATGGCTCCCAGGTAAGTGGGACGTCCGGTGACCACACGACTTCCGGGATCGATGAAGATTTTGCCGATCAGGTCGAGGGCTTGTTGCGAACCGGTGGTGATGAGGATGTTGTCGGGGCCGTGTTGGATGCCATATTTCGCCATAGAGTCGGCGAGAAACTCGCGCAAAGGCCGGTAGCCTTCAGTGGTACTGTATTGCAGTGACTGCTTGGGGGCTTCGCGCAATAAATAACTGCACGCTTCTTCGATCTCGCGCACCGGGAACAATTCCGGAGCCGGCAGTCCGCCGCCAAAAGAGATGATGTCAGGTTGCTGGGTGATTTTGAGCAGTTCCCGGATGGCGGAACTCTTCATCTTCCGCGCGCGGCTGGATAGAAAACGCTCCCAATTAACGTGTGTCGTTGTCGAATTTGCATAAACGGTCATAGCTACCTCCCATAGCAAGATAAAAAAACCTGTCAACACTTTGACAGGCTTTTGTGTACGTGAGTATGTCCCAGGCTAAACAAGCCCAGATACGCAAACAGGCATAGCATAACCCATAAACTGAATTGTACCATAGCTTTTGTCTTCTCCGAAGACAGTCAGATAGTCTTTAGTCCGGCAGTCTCGTAGTTCTGTGGTTGCGTAGTCGTCATTGTCTTCATCGGTGTGGAGACTTCGATACTTCTATTGTATGCCATGCAGAAGTTGTCGTCAAACGCTATCTGTGACTGAATGACGTGACTTTCTTCATGAAAGTCTCTCGGTTGAACTTGCTCTGCTTGTTCACTATGTTAAAATGTTATTGGCTGATAACAATACTTCGAATGTGAGGATGAAAGGATGAAAGCAGAACGTGCCAACCGTGTTTTTGTCGCTTATCTGGTGTTGACGGATATGGCGATGGCGGCTTTAGCCTTTGGGCTGGCTTACGTCATGCGCACCGTGCTGCCGTTCCCTGAACCGGCGGAGGGGATGCGCCCCTTTGCCGAGTACATCCCTATGCTATTCATCCACGTCTTCTCAGTGCTGGCGGCGGCCATTTCTCTCCGGCTTTATGCTCTGCGGCGCAGCTCACGTGTCGATGAATTCTATGCTGTTGTTGCGGCGACGTTTGTGGGCACGTTGATGGGCGTAGCCCTGGCCTCATTGGGTTTGCGGGGTTTTGTCGTAGGGCAGGATTACTCCCGCGCGATGGTTGGTTATGCTTGGTTCCTTTCGATGCTGTTGTTGGCCGTCGGACGGTTGTTCAACAGTTGGTTGCGCCAATACCTGATTCGACACGGGTGGGGGAGGCGACGGGTGTTGATTGTAGGGACAGGAGACATCGCCCGTATGATCTTGCAGAAGATTATGTGGACGCCTGAACTGGGGTATGACGTTGTGGGTGTGGTGAGTTTCCATGAGACGGAGCAAACGGCGTTGCTGGAAGTTCCCGTTGTGGGCGCAGCCGACAAATTAGGGTCGATTATTGATGCACAGCAGGCCGACGAGGTAATTATTGCCCTGCCGGAAGAAACGTCGCATCACGACATTTTGTGGCTGATCTCCGAGTGCGAGCGGGGGAGAGTGACCATTCGCGTGTATCCGGACCTGTTCCAGATCATAGCTGGGCCGGTCAGTATCGGCGAGATGGGGGGAATCCCGATTCTGACCGTCCGTGACATCGCTCTGACCGGCTGGCGGCGCAGCGCCAAGCGCTTGATGGACATCGTGGGATCGGCGGCAGCGCTCATCATCCTCTCGCCATTTATGCTTTTGGCGGCGATTGTCATCAAGCTGGAATCGCCCGGCCCGGTTTTCTTTGTCCAAGAGCGGATGGGATTGGATGCGAAGCCCTTTCCGATCTTGAAGTTTCGCTCGATGCGCGCCGACGCGGAAAAACACGGCACCTGGACTGCCGAAAACGATCCCCGCCGCACGAAGATCGGTGCGCTGATGCGTAAGGCGAATATCGACGAATTCCCGCAGTTCATCAACATCTTTTTGGGGGATATGAGCCTGGTCGGCCCGCGCCCGGAGCAACTCTACTACGTGGAGCAATTCCGCCGCAGCATTCCTCGCTACATGGACCGGCACCGGGAGAAGGCTGGCTTGACCGGTTGGGCGCAAGTCAACGGATACCGGCAGGACACGTCTATCATCGAGCGCACGAAATACGATCTATGGTACATCGAAAACTGGTCGCTGTTGTTGGATATCAAGATCATTATCCGCACCGCATTGCAATTCTTCCATTCGCCCAATGCCTATTAGTCAGCAGATGGGCAACCATAGGTTGCGTGCAGATTGTTTTGGACTTTGGACTTTCGACTTCGGACTTGGGACTAACGACTTATGACTGACAAACTTTCTTCCGGCGCTGTCCCTTCGAAGCTCTACACCGAGCACTACTTTTTGGGAGTGTGTGAGGGGTATCAGGAGTTCCTTTCCGGTGAGGGGATGTACCTTTCGCAGCGCCTGACCGAGGCTCTGGCCGTGGCGGGGATCGCACAAGGCATGGCGGTTTTGGATGTGGGTTGCGGGCGCGGCGAGATACTGCGCCATACCACTCGTTTGGGCGCACGTGCTTTCGGCATCGATTACGCCGAGGTTGCCGTGCGCCTTTCCCGGCGAATTGTGACGGAAGTGGTCGATCAGGGTGGAGAAGCTGCTGTGTACCAGGCATCGGCGTTGTATTTGCCGTTCGAAGGGGAGACGTTCGACCGGGTGCTGATGTTCGACATCGTGGAGCATCTCTATCCGGCGGAACTGGCGCTGGCGCTCGCGGAGGCCCATCGTGTGCTCAAGCCGGGCGGGCGGATCATCGTTCATACTGCTCCAAACGTCTGGTATGACCGGTATGCCTATCCCGTGGTGCGTTTAGTGCGCGTGTTGATGGGACAAGGGGCGCGTTACCCGAAAAATCCACGTGAGATTATCCCCGAAAACGTCCACGTTCACGTCAACGAGCAATCGATGTTCAGCCTGGGGCGGAATTTGCGCAAAAGTGGGTTCCGGCGGGTGAAATCGTGGCTGAGCACGCCACCACAGTTCCGGCAGGAGAACATTGTCTTCCGGCTGGCGCGTTGGCTGTTGTTCACTGTACCACCGTTCAGTTGGTTTTTTGAGCGCGAGGTCTTCGCCGTGGGGGGGAAATGAAAGACCACCGCTATGTGGATGAGCTAAGCCTGGAAGAGCTGGAAGAAGTGCTGCGGGTGCGGCGGCGCGATGAGCGGATGAAGCGTATGCAGAGCAAGTCGTCGTCGAACGCGGGGAAACCAAACGCAGTTAGGTCGCTCGATCCACT
>OMKS01001775.1_pt1 | contig 18769 bp, 16 predicted proteins | sample 1674721 | NCBI WGS metagenome assembly OMKS01 (sample SAMN06264996, study PRJEB25208) | sediment metagenome | isolation source: hot spring sediment | place: USA: California | collected 2014-09-02
GAGCCCCTTTGGTCGGCGCCGATCCAGGGATGGCTGGCTGTCCCGCCCCGTCCTCCCGCATCGCTTGCCGTCGGGCGATATGGCGGACGGATGAAAACCTGCTATGGCGCGTGTGCGGGGCCTGCGGGATGCCGGTGGCGCGGATCGGCGGGGGACGGGTTACGGTCGATATACTCGGGTCGAACGGCGGGCACGGCCGCGTAGCCCTTGTCGTCGGCGATCCAGAAGTAGTAGGTGGGCACAAGATACCGTTCGCCGGGCACGCAATGATATGCAAGCACGATGCTCTGGACATCGCCGCCTTTGGAGCCGATAAAGACGGAGTCGCTTTCATTGAGCATCTTGAATGCTTCGTTCGGCGTGATGATGGGCGCGGTCTTCCAGGGACGGCACTGTGGCCAGCGTTTCGTTACACGCACGACCTTACCGCCTGGACCGAGCCCCACGTATATGCCGGGGGCGCCCGGACCCCATGTGGCGTATCCGCCGATGCGGTATGTCCAATTGATCTGTATTATGCCACTGGCACCGATATCTCCACCGGAAAGGCGGCCCTCGCCGGCATCAGCAGGCAGCAGGTTGTGCTCAACGACGTAATCGGTGGCGATTTGAAGGGCCTCGTCGGGCGTTGGGAAGTCGTTAGGGTCTCTCGTAGTGGCCCTTCCCCACTCAGGTGTGGTCATGGTCACATAGCCCGTGAGGCGGTCGTATCGCACTTTGGCTGTATCGGCTATGAGCGACGCAATAAGACTCTGGGGATAGTATTGTGCATGGGCAGGAATCTCAAAGTGTCTTGCCGCCAGTTCACGAATATATTCCTCCGAGACACTTTCCGGCGGAAGGATGACCTCATAGATCAGCACCTCATCGGGCATCTTCGGAAATGGGCCATCGAACGTGAAGACCGGCTGTGGGCCCGGATAGCGATACCAGCCATCAGCGACGTCAGGGACTCGCTCGTCCGAACTCAGCCGCGGATAGCCGCCGGATTCGGCTCGTGGCCGCCTGCCCACAAGGATAGCGGCGATGATGAGAGTGCCGATGATGCAAGCAACCAGCGCTACCAGCGACAGTCGAGTATATGTGGATCGCCACATACGTGTGTCCTTTCTTACACGGGCTTCCCGGGCACATCGCCGAGGAAGTCCTTGTGTCGGTTCGGCACAATGATAGGGAATGAGCGCATAGGTGTCAAAGCCATCGAACGACAGATCACGCCTGCTAAGGGCCAGGCGGCGGATCACCATCTTCATTGGGATGAGTGTCTATATCCCAGTTGGACAGAGCGGTAGGATCCGGCTCCACGCGGATCGGTCCAGGGCCAGCGAGAGATTCCTCCATACAGTCTGCCGGTGCGAAGACCTTCGCAATGCAGCCCTTAAACTGCCAGTCGTCAGAATATGCCCAGAATGCCTGCTTAATGCTGGTGCCAGGCTCCCTGAGATACTCCTTGAAGAGATGTCCGCAGTAGTAATTCCTCCAGTATGTCATTACGTTGGAATCATCATAACCGAGAAACATATGAGGAGCCCGAGCGATGCCAACTAGCAGGTCCGCCTTGAGTTCCTCTGCAGTGCCCTTGAGGAACCAGCAGGTGTCGAAGATGACCCAGTCAGCGTCGCCGCCGCAGACATTAATATCACCGCGGGGCAAGTGCGAGCATACATAATCGGGCCCCTGTGGGGCGTCGTTTTCTACAAAGAAATGAAGGTTAGAACCGTGGCCCGATGAATGGCCCGACCACGACACGAGATCGACGCTCCGTGGGTCCCAGGTGGCGTCGGCGCCGTGGTCGCTCCAATTGGCCGGATGGGAAGAGAGATTGGCCATTACATCATCTGCCTGGCGGACAAGCGGCCACCAGATAATCCCCCCATAAATGGGCTCTTCATTCATGTTGGTGTAGAACCATTTAGCAAACCAGTCGGAAAGAACGTCCAATGTACCACAGACAACCCCGCACTTGCTCGCGTACGTGGCTTGGTACTCGGTCCGGCTCTCCGCACGGTCAACCATGACCTTGTGGACACTGACCCAGTTTCCGCTGTCAGGTTGCATACGGATATAGAAGGTAAGGAACGGCTCATCGATTACTGTAATCGCATCGGGCTGTTGCGAGAATAGGGGAGACTCATAGTCCGATTCAGACAGGACCAGGAATTCGTCCCCGCAGGGATAGAACCATCTGTCGCACTGGCTGGCCTCCTGCAGTGTCAAGATGGCAGACCCGCCATCGCTCGACGTGACCAGTATGTCGTGCTGCTCTGCCTCGGTCGGGTCGGTCTGCAGGTCCCAGGCCGTTACAACGATAGGGTCATTCTTCCCGAACAAGTACTTTGGAGACCGAGGTTCACTGCTGGTCGCGGGCCAATCGTCGAGAATGCCGCGAGCACAACTGACCTCAATCGGAATGGTCCTGAACGTGACTTGATCCCAGTGGGTAGCCGCGGCTAACACATCGTGGCGGAAATCCAAATACACCTGAAACCACGGCCCCCAAGCCTCCACCTTTAGTTCTCTCGGGTAGGTATCGGCCTCGTACTGCTTCCATGAAATACCGGTTCCCTCTCCAATCTCGCGGGACCAGATATCCCCTTGTTTCCTCTAAATTCTCATGCTGGTCGGAGCATTGGTGCTGATGCGAAGCACGCCATCCGCGGCGGTCAGGGCCGGTTGGACCGAGAGGGAGATTGTGACCAGGTTGTCCTCGCCGTCAACAATGCTTGGATCATCCTTGTCGGGCACGCCATTGTCGTCGTCATCGTCGACGTTCAGCGTGATACAGCCTCCCGGATCGTACTCTTTGTCGTCGGGTACGTCTTGGATGTCTATATCCACCACGATGACGGCGAGACTGATCGTGGCCGTGGCCGACTTGTCGGGTGGGTATCCGGCACTGGAATCACTGTCGGTGACGGTCAGCGTTACGGTGTAGATGCCGGGCGCCGAGTACGAATGGGTGGTCCATCCGTTGAAGCCGACGTCCGGTTGCTGCCCGTCGCCTGGAGGCTGCACATAATCAGGGGTCTCGATGTGGCTGGAACCATCGCCAAAACTGAAGTGGTAGCGTTGTATCGCACTTTCCGCGTCACTGGAGGCATTGCCAAAGAAGGTCAGATCGGCGTTGACGTAGGTGTAGTAGCGCCGGACGCCCCAGATGAGATTGGGCCCCATGGCGGTACATGTCAGGACAGCATCGGGATTGGTTCCGCATGGGAGGGCCGGCATGGGGCGGAAACCAAACAGGACGAGGCCACAGGCAAGAAGAAGAGTCCTCTGTGTCATTGCGCACCTCCTTGCTCCGCCTGGAGGGGCTGCCACGCTTGCAGCAACACTTGGGCGGCCGAGAGGTATGATCCGGCGTGGTCTGCCACCAGTACCCGGCAATGCGCCAGCACGGTCGGTCTGGCCTGCTCGACCGTGGTCTGCCCGAGTTGACAAAGCCTCTCGGCGGACTGGGCAATGACCCAATGGGCGCCCGGCGCAAACCGACAAGTAGGCCAAGTCTCCAGGAGATACTCCATGTAGGCCATGGCCCGGTCACACGCATCGATGCGGAAGCAGGCGCTTCCGGCAAGATAGCAGGCCTCTTGGCTGGGCTCGGACCACGGAAAACGCTCCAGCATAAGATGAGCAACAGCCACCGCCTTCTCAAACAGGGGCGGTGCGGCCCCAGGTGGGCCTTCGTGCTCTTTCCAGAACCCCTGGTTGTAGACGCGGTCGACAACAACGAGCATGGCGTCGGGCAGATCGGTCTGGTTGTCATAGGCAGTCATATAGTTGCGGATTGTCTCGGCAGGCACATCGCGCCCTGCCCCAATCATGGCGACCAACAGGGCCGTGTGGTCCCACATTCCGGGGGTTTGGGAAAGTCGGCGAGACAGCGTCTCAATGATGGACTCCCAAATCTGCGTTGCATCCGTGGGACCGGCTTGCCAGCGATAGGCCCCCACGATATTGTCCAGCGCACGCGCAAGGCCCGGTCGTCCGCAGTAGTCTGCAATCAACCGGCCAACCGCAGCTCGCACGCCCGCACCATCCCTCCTGTTGCCGGCGTCGATCCCCACGTTCTGGAGGGCCCAGATAGCAGCGTCGGCCGTTGGATGATTCTCGATAATGCCCTTATAGACGGTGGCTGACTCGGCATGTTGCCCTTTCCGGCGGTATTGGTCGCCGATGTTCAGTAGGGCGGCCGGCAGGCGGGGGTCGGCGGCATAGCGGGATTGGAGGGTAGCGAGCGATTCCTGGGCCGATTCTTCGTCATCGGCGCGGATTTCGGTTACAACCAGGCCTTCCTGGGCCCAGAACGCATCGGGGGATTCGGGGTGGTCGTCCAGGACGGTGCGATAAAACTCCCGGGCCTTGTCAAAACGCTCGGCGTCGCGGTACTGATCGGCGATGGTCCGCAGACCGTGCGGGAGGCGCTCGTCGTTGGGAAAGTCGGCCAGGAGCCGCCCGGCCGATTCGTCGGCCTCGGCACTCCTGCGGCGGGCGATCTCACAGAGGGTCATATTCCGGCGAGCCCAGAATGCGAAGCCGTTGGCCGGGTAGACGTCGAGGATATGGCTGTAGAGGTCAACGGCCTGGGCGTACTTGCGGATGCGGTTGTACTCATCGGCGATATTCCCCAGGGCAATGGGGGTATCCGGGGCATTGGCGAAGTCGGTGCGCAGAGTCCGGACGACCGCCTCGGCCGTAGCCGACTCGCACAGCCTCAGGGATGAGATGGCCAGACCCTGGTAGGACCAGATGGTGAATTCACGCGACGAGGTGCAGGCGATGGCCTCCGCGTAGAGTTCGCGGGCCTTCTTGTGGTTGTGCAACTGGCGGCATTGATCGGCGATGATGCACAGGGCGCGGGTGATGTGGCCGTGCGTCGCGTGGTGGTTCCTGAGTGCTTCGATGGCGGCGTCGGCGGCCGGCAGATTGCGGTTCGCGACATAGGTCATGGCCAAACCCATCCGGGACCACAGGGCGTGCTCGCGGTCGGGCCAGCGGGCAATGACGTCTTCATAGATTCCGCGGGCCCGGTCGCGTTTCCCGGCGTCGCGCCAGGCGTCGGCGATATTTGTGACGGCCGCGGACGGGTCGCCATAGGTGTAGGACGGCAACTGTGCCATGATGTCAGCCAGAACGGCCTCGGCCTCGGCATCTTTGCCCGCTCGGATGCAGGTAATGGCCAGTCGTTTGCGGACGTCGAGGGCATCATCCGCCGTCAGGGCGCCGGCAAGCTGGGTCCTGTATAGTGTCTGGGCCTCGGCGTATCGGCCTGCCGCGAAGTGGGCGTCCGCCTGCTCCAGGACGCCTGGGGATTCGGCGGCGTGGAGTCCGCCGATAAGCAGACCTACGGCCGCAATGGCAGCCACTGTCGGGTAACACTTCCTTCCGTCCATCGCTATGACCTCCCAAATTGACCTGCTGCAATACGACGTCCGAGGCCGCGCCGCTCGCGCCGCGGACGGCCGGGTTCAACGCTCGTAGCTCGCCACTATGCTTCGCTGCTCTATATTGCCCCCCCCCCTGTGCCTGTGTCAAGAACAAAATCGCCAAAATCTACAAAAAACTTTCCGTCCACAACCCCGGTGTCCACACGGACACACTCTCCCACCATTATGGCGTCGCCGATGGCCCGTTTATTGACACGAATTCCCAGAAAATCCGATTATTCTTTCTATCCCTTCGAACCCGGATTGTAGATCAGGCCTCCCGCGGCCGCGTATTGGCGCAGGACAGCCGCGGCCTGCTCGGCCAGGACGTCCTGGACCACCTCGATGCCGCGGCGCTGGAGTCCCGCCACCCAGTCGGTTGGTTTGTGGCCCTCATCGAAGCCAATTGCCTCGGCAGCCGTGCCGCGCGCCCCGCAGACCACTCGCTTGACGCCGGACCAGCCGATCGCCCCCAGGCACATGGCGCACGGCTCGACGCTGGTGACCAGTTCATACGCCCCGGCCGCGGCCAGGTCATACGTCCCGGCCGCCTTCTGGGCCATCGCGATGGCGACCATCTCCGCGTGGAACAGTGAGCAGCCCAGCGCCTCGACCAGGTTCACCCCTGCGCCCATGACTCGCCCGGTCTCGACCTGAAAGACGGCCGCTCCGAATGGTCCGCCCGTCCGCCGGCGCACGTTCTCCTGCGCCAGGCCCACGACGAATTCCATCCGCCCTCGGTCGCCGGCAAAGGGCCCCGGTGCGCCCGCGACATACCCATCCACCCACTGCGGTAACCGAAGCACAACATCCGAATCCTTCATTGTCAGCCCCCCGGAAGCCAAGTTTCCACGCCACATCAGACCCCGCGACGCCCCTGGCATCAGCGGTGTTCAAGCCCCTGCGACCACAACGCCGATAGAACCACAGGTCGCGTCTGTCAGTATAGGCGCTGTAGGCAATCTGGCAATGCCTCTGTTGTCTGATCCCGGACGGTTATAAGGGACCCGGCACGGACGCCCGATAACAGAAAGGATTCGGACTATGAATACATCACGTACCGTCAAGAAGGCCCTGTTTTACGCACTGATTCCCTCGACCGCCATTGTCCTTGCAGGTTGTATGGCGGCGGCCCTGGTGGCCGGTGGGGCGGCGGCCGGCGTTGGAACCGCCGCCTATGTCGGCGGCGACCTCGAGGCCGTCACCGATCAGAACGTGGAGACCCTCCACAAGGCGTGCCTAGCCGCCCTCGAAGAGATGAACATCCCCGTCATCAGCAGCGAACGGGATGTCCTCGAAGGCAAAATCATCGCCCGCGGGGTCGACGACAAGAAGATCAGCATCAAGATGAAATACCGCGAACCCCAGCTCACGAAGCTTTGGATCCGCGTCGGTGTGTTCGGCGACAAGGACAAGTCGCAGGCCATCTACGACCACATCCGCAAACACCTCATAGAGATCGCCAGTCAGAACCCGTAGACCGGTACGCCGTTCAGTGTACAGCCTCACCGGGCAGGGGACACCGATCCGGCAACCGTACGAGCAAGCCGGTGAGTGTGCTGACCTGGCCGCGGGACACTCGCGGACCGCCTACCTGCCAAGGAACAGCCATACATGGCCGCCCATTGGCTTCTGGTGGCTGTAGAAGTTGCCCACAAGCAGGTCCAGCACGCCATCGTTATTCCAGTCCGTCACGTCAATGCGGCAGCGATAGCCCTTCTCGAAATCCTCCCCGGCGTCGAGGGCGAGCTTGCGGCCCTCGGCCAGCTTCGGTTCGGCGTTTGTGCCTGTATTGCGGAAGAAGTAGACCTCCGACCGCTCCGTTCCGCAGAGCAGGTCCACCACACCGTCGCCGTCCCAGTCGACCACATAGGGCGACGGCCGCGACATCTTGGGCTCCGGCATCGTCAATGGTTCGGGCGCCGCCAGTTTCGGCAGGTTCCTGGTCCCGATATTTCGGTATATGAGGATGTCACGCCCCTTGCCGCCCGGGTCGTTTTGCCCGACCAGCAGGTCCGCCAGGCTGTCTCCATTGAAGTCCGCCACGTGCAGTTTCGAGTAGATGCCGATGACCTTTTTGTCGTTCGGCACCATTTCGTAGTTGCCCTCGGCGTTTTTCTCATAATTCGCGGCTGTGCCGACAATCGGCTGGCCGCCGGCTTCGAGCAGCACGCCGGCCGCCAGACGCGGCGACTGCGGCGTACCCTCATTGCGGAAAAACCACACCTGCCCCTTTGTGTCTCCGGCGATGATGTCGAGTTTGCCGTCGTTGTCCCAATCCACAACATGTGGATAAGCGCCGATACATCAGCCGGCGTCCAGTTTAATGACCTGGCCGGCCGCTTCGAGGGGCTTGCCCTCCTTGAACACCGGCGCGGCATCGGTCCCCTCATTCAGATACAGTCGTATGCATCCTTCCTTGAACTGGCCGACGACAAGGTCCTTGCGGCCGTCGCCGTTGAAATCGACCGCATCCGGCACAAGGTGGCCGATCTCGATGTCGATCGGCGCCCCATTGGCCTCGATACGCACACCCTTATCCAGCTTCGGGGCATCGGCCAGGCAGAACCCACAACACAGTACGGTTACCAACACCACGGCGATACATGACCGCATGAGAAACCTCCATCAAAAAGCTGTCCGGACTGTTGGCGCCAGTATACCGCCTCGCCGGCGCCCACGGCAACCTCTGATGTTGGTGAGCTTTGAGAAAGAAAAAGAAGTGCCTTCCGCCAGATTCTCCAAGACCGCGAAATTGCCCAGATTAACAGACGGACACCTGCACGGCCACCGCCGGATCTGAGCCCGATCCGTGAGCGACAGGGTCCTGTCATCTTGGCGTATCCGAAGGGGGGTGGCTATGCCAAAAATGGCATTTCACAGGGTGGCGGGCTCATTCCAGGAGACGGCCCCGGCCTGCGAATCACACCGTAAGCGCTTTTCACAGAAGCATTTGTGAACATAATGTCCAAGGGCATGTGTGTTCGGACTGTCCGTTGGTATACGGTTTGCACTGGGCTAGGAGATATGGACTTGTTAGCAGTCTGAGTACGCGAACTCTAATGTGTTTTTGGCGCAGATGAATAAGGAGGCACGCAATTATGGCAGTCAAAAACCTGGTTTTTGAAGCTGACGCAAGAGCCGCTCTGCTGGCCGGTGTTGAAAAACTGGCCACCGCGGTTAAACCCACCCTCGGCCCCAAGGGTCGCAACGCCATCATCGACAAGAGCTGGGGCGGACCGACCGTAACCAAGGACGGTGTGACCGTCGCCGAGGAGATCGACCTGCTGGACAAGCAGGAGAACATGGGCGCCAAACTGGTCAAGGAAGCGGCCAGCAAGACGTCGAAGATCGCCGGCGACGGGACCACCACGGCCACGGTCCTGACCGAGGCCTTGTTCAAGGAGGCCTTCCGCAACCTGGCCGCCGGGGCCGACGCGATGAGCCTGGCCCGCGGTATGCAGGCGGCGGCGAAGGCCGTAACCGGGAAGCTGGCCTCCCTGGCCAAGCCCATCGACATCGCCAAGGCCGACGACATCGTGAACATTGCCGCCATCAGCGCCAACAATGACTACGAGATCGGCAAGACGATGGCCAAGGCGTTCCAGAAGGTCGGCAAGGACGGCGTCATTACCGTCGAGGAGGGCAAGAGCCTGGAGACCACCGTGGATTTCGTCGAGGGCATGTCCTTCGACCGGGGCTATCTCTCGCCCCATTTCGTGACCGACTCCGACCACATGACCTGCGAGTTGAACAAGCCGTTCATCCTGGTGCATGAAGAGAAGATCAGCAGCGTCGCCAAGCTCATTCCGCTGCTGGAGAAGGTCGCCAAATCCAAGCGCCCGCTGCTGATTATCGCCGAGGACGTGGAGAGCGAAGCCCTGGCCACCCTCGTGGTCAACAAGCTGCGCGGCATCCTCCAGGTGGCCGCGGTCAAGGCGCCGGGTTACGGCGACCGCCGCAAGGCCATGCTGCAGGACGTCGCCGTGCTGACGGGCGCCCAGCCGATTTTCAAGGACCTGGGCATCGACATGGAGAACATCAGCATCGAGCAGCTCGGCCAGGCCAAGAAAGTCACCATTGATAACGACGACACCGTCATCGTCGAAGGCGCCGGCAGCATGGACGCCATTAACGGGCGGATCAAGCAGATCCAGGACGAAATCGACGTCACCACCAGCGACTACGACCGCGAGAAACTCCAGGAACGCCTTGCGAAACTGACGGGCGGGGTCGCCCAGATCAACGTCGGCGCCGCCAGCGAGGCGGAGATGAAGGAGAAGAAGGCCCGCATTGAGGACGCGCTGCATGCGACCCGCGCGGCCGTCGAGGAAGGCATCGTCCCCGGAGGCGGCGTGGCGCTGATTCGCTGCATGGACGCGGCCGACAAGCTCAAATTGAACAACGATGACGAGAAGACCGGCGCGGACATTCTACGCAAGGCCCTGCGCATGCCGTGCTACACCATCGCCGACAACGCCGGCAAGACGGCCAGCCTCGTGGTCAACAAGGTGGCCGAGGGCAAAGACGGCTTCGGCTACAATGCGGCCACGGATACCTACGAAGACCTGGTCGCCGCCGGGGTCATCGACCCGGTGAAGGTGACGCGCATTGCTTTGGAGAGCGCCGTGAGCATCGCGACGCTGCTGCTGACGACCGATTGCATCGTCACGGAGAAGCCGCAGGACAAGAAGCCCGGTCCCGGCGGGCCCGGTATGGATGATATGGGTGGCATGGGTGGCATGGGCGACATGATGTAAGGCCCGAGGCGATTGCGGCGGCCGCGAGGGTTCGAGGCTGCGGTGGTCCTGCACTAAGGAGATTTGCCATGTTGGTCAAGATAAAGCGAACCATGACGTTCGTCGCCGGTATAGCGGCGGTCATACTTGGGACCGTTGTGTTGTGCGGCTGTGAGGAGCAGGCCGTTAGCAACGAGCAGGCCCTCAAGAGCGTGCCGGCTGAGACGTCCGTGAACGCGCCGGTTCAGCCGCTGAGCCGAGACGAGCGGATGGCCTGGTGGCGGGACGCCCGGTTCGGGATGTTCATCCACTGGGGTCTGTACTCGGTGCCGGCCGGGACCTATAACGGCAAGCGCATCGGGGGCATCGGCGAATGGATCATGGAAAGCGCGAACATACCGGTCGCCGAATATGAGAAATTCGCCGCCGAGTTCAACCCCGTGCAATTCGACGCCGACCAGTGGGTCCGTATCGCCAAGGACGCCGGCATGAAGTATATCGTCATCACCAGCAAGCACCATGACGGCTTCTGTTTGTGGGATTCCAATGTCACCGAGTGGGACATCATGGACGCCACGCCGTTCAAGCGTGACATTCTGAGGGAGCTGACGGTTGCCTGCAAGAAGCACGGCCTGCGGATGTGCTTCTACCATTCGATCATGGACTGGCACCATCCCGACGCCCAGGCCCCGTTCTATCCGACGTACAACAACGGCGGCATGAGCAATCCGAACTTCGACCGTTATGTTCGCACCTATCTGTGGCCGCAGTTGGCCGAACTGGTGCACAACTACGGGCCTCTGGGCGTGCTCTGGTTCGATGGCGAATGGATCCGCGACTGGAGCGACGACTATGGACAGCAGACGTACCAGCGTCTGATCGAGATGCAGCCGGACCTGATCATCAACAACCGCGTCGGCAAGGGCCGCGGCGGCATGTCCGGTATGAGTCGAAAAGGCAGTTTCGCGGGCGATTTCGGGACGCCCGAGCAGGAAATCCCCGCCAGGGGTCTGCCCGGCACGGACTGGGAAACCTGCATGACCATGAACGACACGTGGGGCTTTAAGAGCTACGACGAGAACTGGAAGAGCACCGAAGACCTGCTTCGCAAGCTGGCGGATATCGCCAGCAAGGGGGGCAATTTTCTGCTGAACGTCGGCCCGACGTCCGAGGGGCTGATCCCGGCGGCGAGCGTGGAGCGGCTGGCCGGGATGGGACGTTGGATGGCCGCCAACGGCGAGAGCATCTACGGCACGACGGCCAGTCCGCTCGGAGCCCTGCCGTTCGGCCGATGCACGGCCAGGCCGGGCAAGCTCTATCTGCACGTCTTTGACTGGCCTAAAGACGGCAAACTCGTCGTCGAACAGATCAAGAATGAAGTGACGAAAGCGTATCTGCTGGCGGACAAGACCTCGTTGGAGGTTCGCCGCGACGGTTTGACGACTACCATCGCCGTGCCGGCGGAGTCGTCGGACCCGATCAATACGGTTGTGGTGCTGGAGATCGTCGGCGAGCCGAAGGTCGTCGACATCCAGGCGGTCCAGGACGCCGACGGGGCCGTGGTGCTGCGGGCGGCCGTAGCGAAGATTGACGGCGACCGCGCCCAATATGAGTCCGGCGGGGCCAAGGACAACATCGGCTTCTGGACCAGCGCCGAGGACAGCGTGAGCTGGAACTTCACCGTGGCCCGGCCGGGCGAATTCGAGATCGAAGTCACCCAGGCCTGCGAGGGCGACGGCGGCAGTACGTATGTCGTGGATGTGGCGGGCAAGGACATCGAAGCGGCGGTCAAGGGCACCGGCAACTGGGACCGTTACGTCACCGAGAAGATCGGCGCGGTTAAGCTGGACGCCGCGGGCGAGTACACCCTGAAGGTGGTCCCCCGTAAGCTCGTGGGAGCCGCCGTGATGAATCTGAGAAGTGTTCGACTGGTCCCGGTCAGGTGACCGGGCCGTCATGGGATCATACGATAACAACCATTCGACGGACATAGACTAAGGAGTGAGTTATGAAGCTGAAACCTCTGGATGACAAGGTCGTAATCAAGCAGTCGCAAGCCGAAGAGAAGACCCGCGGCGGAATCATTCTGCCCGATACCGCCAAGGAGAAACCCCAGATGGGGAAGGTCGTGGCGGTCGGCCCCGGCAAGCTGCTCGACGACGGCGGCCGCGGCGCGATGAACGTCAAGAAGGGCGATGAGGTCATTTACGGCAAGTATTCCGGAACCGAGGTCGAGGTCGACGGCGAGAAGTACATGATTGTGTCCGAAGACCAGATTCTCGGCGTGGTGGAGAAGTAACGAATCAACGCATTCACAGCAACGATCCGACAGCGGACAAACGAGCAGATTAAGAGGATATACTCATGGCGAAACAAATGATGTTTAACGATGCGGGCCGGGCCGAGCTCAAGGCCGGTTTGCAGCAGTTGTCCAACGCGGTGAAGGTGACGCTGGGCCCGACCGGCCGCAACGTGATCCTCCACAAGAGTTGGGGCAGCCCGAAAGTCACCAAAGACGGCGTATCCGTCAGCAAGGAAATCGAGCTTCCCGAGCCGTTCAAGAACATCGGCGCCAAGATGGTCAACCAGGTGGCCAGCAAGACCTCCGACGCCGTCGGCGACGGGACGACGACGTCCACGGTTCTGGCCGAGGCGATCTACACGGAGGGGCTGCGGCATGTGACCGCCGGGGCCAATCCGATGCTGATTCAGCGCGGTATCAGCAAGGCCGCGGATGTCGCCATGGAATTCATCAAGTCCGAGGCTATCCCAGTCAAGGGCCACGACGACATCGCCAAGGTGGCCGCCATCAGCGCCAACAACGACCCGCAGGTCGGCGAGCTGCTGGCGGAGGCCTTCGACAAGGTCGGCAAGGAAGGCGTCATCGAGATCGAGGAAGGCAAGGGCATGGAGAACGAACTGGAGGTCGTCGAGGGCCTGCAGTTTGACAAGGGCTATCTGTCGCCCTATTTCATGACGAACGCGGATACGCTCGAAACCGTGCTGGAGGATGTGTATATCCTGTTGCACGAGACGAAGATTTCCAACGTGCGGGAGATCATCCCGCTGCTGGAGAAGACCGCCGGCATGGGCCGGCCTCTGCTGATCATCGCCGAGGACGTCGAGGGCGAGGCCCTGGCGGCTCTGGTCATCAACCGCCTGCAGGGCATTCTGAAGGTCTGTGCGGTCAAGGCCCCCGGATTCGGCGACCGCCGCAAGGCGATGCTCGCCGATATCGCCATCGCCACGGGCGGCCAGGTGATCACCGAGGACCTGGGCATCAAGCTGGAAAAGGTCGATCTCTCACAGCTCGGCCAGGCCAAGAAGATCATCGTCAGCAAAGACGACACGACGATCATCGAGGGCGCCGGCAAGAAGAAGGACATCACCGCCCGCTGCGACCAGATTCGCAATCAGATCGCCAAAACGACCAGCGACTACGACCGCGAGAAGCTCCAGGAACGGCTGGCCAAGCTCACCGGCGGCGTCGCCGTCATCAAGGCCGGCGCCGCGACGGAAGCCGAGATGAAGGAACGCAAGGACCTCTTGGACGATGCCCTGCACGCCACCCGGGCCGCGGCCGAGGAAGGCGTCGTCATTGGCGGAGGCGCCATCTTCCTGCGGGCCATCCCCGAGGTCGATAAGGCCCGCGCCAAGGCCAGGGGTGACGAACGGATCGGCTTTGACATCGTCGCCAAGGCCCTCCAGTGGCCGACGCGCCTGATCGCCGACAACAGCGGCGAAGAGGGCGACGTTATTGTCGCGCAGCTCCTGGAGAAGCAGGCCAAACAGAAGAACCTGGGCTACAACGCCAACACCGGCCAGTTCGTCGACATGTTCAAGGAAGGCATCATCGATCCGGCCAAGGTGGCGCGCACGGCCCTGCAGATGGCCGCGTCCGTAGCCGGCCTGATGCTCACGACCAGCGTCGTGATCACCGAACTCAAGGACGAAGACAAGGACGAAGAACCGCTCCCAGGCGCTGTGCGCTGACCGAACAGATGGGGAAGCCCGGCTATTGGAGAAACTGGACCACTGCTGCCGAATCGTAACGAATCTGCTGACGAAGCTGTGATGCTGCGTACCGTCGCACTACGCACTACGCACGGCGCAATACAAATACGCGGCGGGTGATACGCGGCACAAACAGGAGGTTATGGCGAAACGCGATTACTACGAGGTTCTTGGGGTTAACAAAGACGCTTCCGCCGATGAGATCAAGCGCGCGTATCGGCGTCTGGCGATGAAGTACCACCCCGACAAGAACCCGGACAACAAGGACGCCGAGGCCAGGTTCAAGGAGTGCGCCGAGGCCTACGAGGTCCTCAGCGACCCCGACAAACGCCGGCAGTATGACCAGTTCGGACACGATGGTCTGCGGGGCGCGGGGATGCACGACTTTTCCCGCATGAACGTGGACGACATCTTCAGTATGTTCGGCCTGGACGACCTGTTCGGCGGCATGTTCGGGGGCGGTCGCGGACGGCGGTCGGCCGGGCGGTCGGGCCCGTCGCGGGGTTACGACCTTGAGACGAACGTCGAACTGACCCTCGAAGACATCGCCGCCGGCGCCGAGAAGACTATCGAATTCTCGCGCCAGGACCTCTGTGGGGAATGCATGGGCTCCGGCAGCGCCAAAGGCAGCAAGCCCGCAACGTGCCCGACCTGCCGGGGCAACGGCCAGGTCGCCCGCGGCGGGGGTTTCTTCCAGATGGTCTCGACCTGTCCGCAATGCCAGGGCACGGGCCAGGTGATTACCCATCCCTGCTCCAAATGCCGGGGTTCCGGTCGGGTGCCGAAGAAGCGCCTCGTGAGCATCAAGGTCCCGGCCGGTGTTCATGAAGGCCAGGGCATCCGCGTCGCCGGCGAGGGCGAACCCGGACGCAACGGCGGACCCCGCGGCGATCTGTTCTGCTACGTCCGCGTCAAGCCCCACGAGTACCTCGAACGCAACGGCAACGACCTGATCGCCGTTGTTCCCATCAGCTTCACGCAGGCGGCCCTGGGCGTCACCATCGACGTGCCGACGCTCGACGGGACCCAGCAATTGAAGATACCCGCCGGCACGCAGTACGGCAGCGTCTTTCGCATCCGCGGCCAGGGGCTGCCCGACATACGGACGCACCGTCGCGGCGATCAACTGGTCCAGGTCACGGTCGAGACGCCCAGCCGGCTCAACGAAAAACAGGAAGACCTGCTCCGTGAGTTCGCCAAGACCGAGAACAAGCGTGTGTCGCCGAAGTCAGCGAGCTTTTTTGAGAAACTCAAGAAGCAGTTTGGGGGTTCGTGATGATGTCGAAAAAGGGCAAGGACAAACCGAAGGACCAGGACGTGAAGATCGAGGTCAAGTCCGCCGAGCAGCTCCAGGCCGAACTGGCCGAGCTTCGCAGCCGGGCCGAGACGCTCTCGGCGCAGGCCCAGACCCTCTCGAAGGAGAAGGACGAGATCTTCGCCCAGTTGCAGCGGGTCAGCGCCGACTACGCCAACTACCAGAAGCGCATCCCCAAACAGGTCGCGGACACGGTGGCCTGGGAGAAAGAGCAGATCATCCGCTCCATTCTGCCGGTGCTGGACAACTTCGAGCACACCCTCGGCCAGGCGGACAAGGCTGAGAACGTCGCGGCCGTACTCAAGGGCATAGCAATTATCTACGACCAGATGCTGGGCGTCCTGCGGGGCCACGGGGTCGAGCAATCGGCCGCCAAGGGCGAACCATTCGACCCGGCCCGGCATGAGGCCATGATGCGCCGCAGCGACGCGGACCAGCCGGACGGCATGGTCCTGGAGGAGTTCCAGAAGGGCTACCTGCTCCACGGCCGCGTGATTCGCCCCAGCAAGGTCATCGTCAACAAGCTCGAGTCGCCGGTGGCCCCGTCCGAACCCGGATCGGCCGAACCGGCGCAGGGCGCCGGCGCATCGCCCGGGCCGTCCGATGCAAAGACGCAGCAGCCCCAGGAGCCCGCCGACGGCGGTAATCAGGCCAATAAGAGCGATTCGGAGCAGCACCATGCCGACGTATGAATACCGATGCGAGAACTGCGGCCACGAGCTGGAAATTTTTCAGTCCATCAGGGATCGGGCCTTGCGTAAGTGCCCCCAATGTGGTAAGAATGGGCTTAGACGCCTGATCGGAACCGGCGCCGGCGTGATCTTCAAGGGCAGCGGGTTCTATCAGACCGACTATCGCAGCGAAAGCTACAAGGCCGGCGAGAAGCAGGCCAAGGACGGCGGCAAGCCCGCCGACGCGAAAAAGGGCGATAGTCCGGCCAAGACCGAGGCCAAAGCCGATTCGACCAAGACCGAATCCAAGGCCCCGGCCGAGGCCGCGAGCAAAAAGAAGACCGCGTGAAATTCTCGACGGTCGGTGACCTGGCGGGCTAATGGCGGTTAGACGGGGGCCAGGCCCGACCGTCGGTTTTTTTGCACCCACCAGGTCGTCGCCGTGACGCTATTGAATCGTGATCTGGATCTCGTCGAGGCGGGCGGTGAGGGCGTCGTTCTGGGCCTTGAGTTGCCTGACGGCATTGACGAGGGTGAATAGGATGGCGTCGTGGTTGACCCTGAGGTAGCCGTCTTCGCCTCCGACAACGGCGTCGGGCAATACATCAAGGAGGTCCTGGGCGACGACGCCGACGCGGTCGATGTCGCAGGGCAGGCCGAGGGGGTTATCCTTGAGGTATTGGTAGCGGACGGGCTCGAGGCCGCAAATGGCGGACAGGCCGCAATCGAACGGGCCGCCGACGGCCTTGAGACGGGCGTTGGAGGTTGTGGCATGGGACGGTTGGTTCTGGGTGTCGTGACGATGGCGGTGTTGGGTATGGGTCATGGTCTTGGGGCGGCGGAGATGGGAGTGCTGGAGGTGTCCGTAGCTGAGGCTGGGGCGGTCGCACCGGCGCGGGTGCGCGTTCGCGATGCGCAGGGTGTAGACCGTGTGCCGGCCGGGGCTGTGGTTGTGCCTATCGGGCCGGACAAGTGGTTTGCGTGCATGGGCCGGGCCAGGCTGGACGTTGCGGTCGGGCAGGTGTCCATCCGCATTGAACGAGGGACTGAGTATCGGCCCATCATCGAAACCGTCCAGGTCGCTGGCGGCCAGACGGTCCGGCGGCAGATCGAGTTGCACCGCTGGATCGACATGAAGGCCCGCGGCTACGTCAGCGGCGAGAACCACCTGCACGTGCGGGCGGACGACCTGGGGCCGATGCTGGCGGCCGAGGGCCTCGATTTCGGCACATCGCTGTCATGGTGGAACGGCCCGAACCTGGATGTGCCGCCGGGCGAGGCTTGGGCCCGCGAGCTGGCCTGCGGCGACGGCCGGTGCTGTGCATCGGTCTACGACGCCGAAGTCGAGCACAGTTGGGGGGCCGTCTACCTCGTCGGCCTGCGCCGGCCGATGGCGATCCGGTCGGACGGCCGTCGGTCGAATCTGCCCTTCGTCCGCGAGGCCCGGCGGCAGGGGGCCCTGGTCTGTTACCAGGGCGGCTGGTCCCGCGAGGTGCTCATCGACGCCCTGCTGGGCTGCGTGGACGTCGTCAACGTCTGTAACAACAACTTCCACCGGCACAAATACCAGCCCCGCAGTCGCTACTCGAACCTGCTGGGCGTCGAGGGTTTCGAGCAGTACCCCGACACGCCCGAGGGCATGATCCGCATGAACTTTGAGACGTACTACCGTCTGCTCAACTGCGGGTTGCGTCTGGCGGCCGGGGCGGGCTCGGCCACCGGCGCCAAGTCCACCCCCATCGGCTACAACCGCGCCTACGTCCGCGCCGGCGACAATCCCACCATCGAGTCTTTCCTCGAAGCATGGCGCGCAGGCCGCAACTTTGTAACCAACGGGCCGATGCTCTTTCTGAGAACCGCCGCCGGCGCCCAACCCGGCGACACCATCGCACTGCCCGCGGACGGCGGCACCGTCCGCGTCGAGGTCGAGGCCCTTTCCGAGCAACCGTTACAGTCGCTCGAAATCGTCTTCAACGGCCGTGTCGCGGGCCGGGCTGTTATTCCATCCGACGCCCACCGTGCCACACTGTCGCTCGATGTGCCCGTGACGCAGGGCGCGTGGCTGGCCGCCCGTTGCGTTGAGCGGGACATGCTGCTGCCCGATGAGCACCTCAGCGCCTACACCAAAGGCGGCGGCACGCCCGAACAACCCTGCCGCCTACGCTTTGCCCATACCAGCCCCATCTACGTCACCGTCAACGGCAGGGGGGCGCAAGTTGAGCACTCCATAGCCGAGGCCCGCAAGATGTTGGAGGCCTTCGAACAATTCGCCCGCAAAACCACCTCGACCGAGAACCTCCAGGAAATCCTCGACGCCATCGACCAGATCCGAACAACCGAGATGGCTGACGCTTATTAACGAGATTTTCTAGCCACAGATTTCACCGATTACATAGATTGTTGAACCACGGATGAACACCGATTTACACTATTGAATGTACCGGCCCCCTTTGGCGCACACGATATGGAGTGAAATTATGCGAATAGTCGTTCTGGGGTTGGTTGTTGTTGGCATGGCGTGCGGAAGCTGTCTTGCCGGTGGCGATGGTGTGTGGGCGCGGTGGGTGGTGGATGGTTCTTCGAGGGGGGCGGATGGGGTTCGGT
>OMKS01001777.1_pt1 | contig 18758 bp, 17 predicted proteins | sample 1674721 | NCBI WGS metagenome assembly OMKS01 (sample SAMN06264996, study PRJEB25208) | sediment metagenome | isolation source: hot spring sediment | place: USA: California | collected 2014-09-02
TTCAGCAAAAGCGCGTGCTACCAGGACGGGCGCGTCTACCTGGATACGTCCAACCGCGCGCGCAGCTCCTATTTCGATGGCGTGCCGGAAGACGTGTGGAACTTTCACATCGGCGGCTATCAGGTGCTCTACAAATGGCTCTACGACCGGCGCGGCAGCGGCGGCGATCCAGGCCGCACCCTCACGCTGGAGGACATTGCGCACTACCAGCGCATTGTGGTCGCGTTGAAGGAGACGATGCGGCTGATGGCGGAGATCGATGCGGTGATTGAGGGGCATGGCGGGTGGCCGATTGGGTAACATTATTCTTACAACGGAGGTACAAAAAAGGGTGTAATACCCAACTGTGTACAGCTCTGAACAATTAGGAGGCATCACAAATGAAGCAGCATCCATTTCGTCTTTTTATCGTCGTCTTACTTGTGGGCATAGTGGTTGTATCCATCTTGGCTTTGACAACTCCAATGTCAGGCGATCAATCCAACCGTCTATCGGAACACCCCCCAGATGCTCAATCTTCCTATCACGCTTTAGCGTCTTCGGGATGGTTAATGCAAAACGACGATGCTGTTGTTGCGTCGGAGGAATATACCTACACTTTGTGCCTCTGGGTCTATACAGGAACAACGACCACCCGATACGTCATCTCGAACCCCGATGGCATATCTGGTTTTTCCGAGTATCAGAACGCAAATTTTGCGCAACGCCTGCTCGAAGAGTCTCCAACGCACATCAAGGTCGAGATCACCAGCCAGGCCGAGTTGGACACCCGGGCAAGATACCCTATCAATATAGGCACACTCCCTGAAGACATTCGACCCTATCTACTCCCACAACCTGGCTGGATACAGTCCGATGATCCAGAAATTGTGGCTAAGGCCACTGAACTTGTTGAAGGTGTAGTCACAGAGGTGGAAGCTGTTGAAGCTATTCTGACCTGGTTAAGAGCTTATCTCGTGTACGATGAAACGTTCAGCCTGCCGAATGACGCTGCTTCGGTCTTTCGCAATAGAAGTGGCGTTTGCGCGGGGTTCTCCAATCTGGCAGTCGCATTATTGAGAGCGGCAGACATTCCATCGCGTGTTCAGAGTGTGTGTATCATGCCGGGTAACGGCTGGCATGCCGTAGCGGAAGTTTATTTCCCGGACGCAGGATGGGCGATCTCGGACCCTCAGGGATCAATGCATTATATGCCAACGATTTCAGCCACTAATATTCTTGTTGGGGGAATTGATCAATGCAAATTCTCAAATACCAGCATCAGCGTGGCATCTCAAACCGGTTATCAACGGAAACTGTTTGAGCTGGGGACGCCTTACGATGAGTCTAAGTGGTATTTTCTGATGACAGCCTGGGTCCCTCATCTGGCAAGAAGCCCGATCATGATAACACCGGCGAAGCCCAGCATGATGTTACCGATTACCCAACCATCCGATACGTTAACTTTGAACATAGATAACCAAAGCTGTTGGTCTCAAAGCATGAATTGGCAGTTAGGTTGGACCCTCAAAACAGATTCGCCCTGGTTAAGTCCCAAAATCATAACGGCAACGACGCCTGCCGGCACAGCGCAATTTACAGTCGATCTTGCCGGGATGGACCCTGGTTTCTACACAAGCACAATAACTGCTTTCTCGGCAACGTACACGGACGAGTATCATTATTGTGGCGAAGAAGAAATACGCACAATCACGGTCGACTTGCGGCTGGTCGATGAGATATACAAAACCTATTTACCTGTTGTGTTGCATTAGAATGACAGGCTGCTCTGCATATTGAGCTATCCCTTCCAGGCGCGTCAACAAGGTACAATGACAAGGAGGACAAAATGCAACTCGAACTCTTTTCCCCGGCGCAAGCCTTAACCGTCTTCCGCACCCAAATCCAGGATCGTATGGAAGACCTTCAGGAAGACAGCAAGCAACTCATCGATCAGGGCCAATTCGACAAAGTGCCAACGCTCATGCAGCAGGCGCAGGCCCTCAAAGACCTGCTCACAGACTTGGATGCCTGGGCCAAACGCTTCGCCACATTGGTTGCTCCGATTACCGACGACGGCGACACCGATGGCGGTGGTGACGAAGAATCGTCGCGCCTGCGCAAGGGCCTCAAAACCCCGCAAAGCGCCTACCGCGTTCCTATCCTGCGCGCCCTGGTCACATTGGGTGGTGAAGCCGATATGGACGTCGTCCTGGAGCGTGTGCAGGCGCTCATGGGCGATCAACTCAACGCCCACGACCTGGACACCTTCGCCGACGGCAAAACCATTCGCCGGCGCAATACCACGCAATGGGCGCGCAACACTCTGCGCAAAGAAGGCCTGATCCGCGACGACACTCCGCGCGGCATCTGGGGCATCAATGAGGCTGGGCGCAAGTGGTTGAAGGCGCAAACAAGAGAGAATTACTGAATTCCTTTGTTTTCTTGGCGACCTTGGCGTCTTGGCGGTTTTGACGCTTTCTACTGTCATTGCAGGCGTCAAAGTGCGTCCCACCTGAAGTGTTAGTTGCGCCCTATATCAACAAAAAACGAATGGGCCGCATGGCCCATTCGTTTATTCGTTTCACATTCGTGGTCGGCAACCCTACACCCACATCAAATCCGGATCCTCCACCAACTGCTTGATATACTGCAAGAACCGCGACGCCGGCCCGCCATCAACCAGGCGATGATCGAAGGTCAGGCTCAGCCACATCAACTTGCGGATGCAGAGTTCGCCGTTGTAGACCGCCGGTTTGTCCTGGATACGCCCCACCCCCAGGATGGCGATTTCGGGCAGGTTGATGATCGGTGCGAAGGCGTCGATATCGTACATCCCCAGGTTGGTGATGGTGAACGTTCCGCCGACCAGTTCGTCGGGCAGCACCTTGCCTGCACGCGTGCGCGTGACCAGGTCATTCGTGATGCGGGCGATCTCCAATAGTCCCTTGCGATCCACGTCGCGCACCACCGGCACGATCAATCCACGTTTGGTGTCCATTGCCAGGCTGATGTTGACCTCGTCCAGTTGGCGGATCACACCTGCTTCCTCATCCAAACGCGCATTGACGGCAGGGAACCGGCGCAGTGCCTTCGCCGAGATGACCATCAGCAGGTCGTTGTAGCTGATATTGAAGCCCAGTTCCTTCGCAAAATGCGTCTTGAGCTTCTCGCGCAGTGCGGCGAATGCCGTCGCGTCCACCTCCACAGTAAGCGAGGTCGGCGCGGTAGTGACGTGGCTGGTGTGCATCCGCTGCGCGATGATGGCGCGCACGCCCGTCATCGGCGTCTCGATCGCCACTTTAGCCGGAGGTGAGGCTGGCTCCGCCAGCGTGGGAACCGGTTTCTCCTCACTCACGCGTCGGCTCGCTTTCTTCACATCGGCCTTCGTCACACGCCCGGATGGACCAGTTCCCGCAACGCTACGCACATCCACGTCGAGGCTTTCCGCCAGACGGCGCGCCACCGGTGTCACCTTCAGCGCGGAGGCGAGGTAAGCCGCCACATCCTCCTCCACAATCCGCCCGTTCGGCCCGCTGCCGACGATTTCCTCCAGATTCACGCCCTTCGCCTCCGCCAATTTCCGCGCGCGTGGAGAAACGAAAAGTCGCTCAGGAATAGCAGTGGTTGATTGGCTAGGTGGTTCGGTGGTTGGCGACGAACTTAGTGTCGCCACAGTCTGTTGCGGCTCACCCGCTGCGGAGCGCGCGGGCACCTTCCGCTCACTCGCCGCTCCAAGCGGTTCGTCCGCCGTGTCAGTCAATCGCGCGACCACTGCGAGGACGGGCACACGCTCACCGGCGGGCGTCAGGATTTCGCGCAGGAAGCCCTCCGCCGACGCCTCAACTTCGAGCACGGCCTTGTCGGTTTCGACGGCAAACAGCACGTCGCCACGCTTGACCTCCTCGCCCATCGCTTTCATCCACTCGACGATGACGCCATCGTTCATCGTCTCGCCCAACATAGGTAGAATCACGTCTTTCACTGCCATTGAATTCCTCCTTGAAGTAAGAAGTAAAGAGTTAAGAGTAAAGAGTAAAGAATAAAGAGTAAAGAGTAAAGAGTAACTTGGTTACTCGTTTCTCTTTACTCATTTCTCCTTACTCGTTTCTCCTTACAGCACCTTGCGGATGCCGGCGATGATGGCGTCCACGGAGGGCACCATCGCGCTTTCCAACGACTCGCTCATCGGCACGGGCACGTCGGCGCCGGTTACGCGCACCACCGGCGCGTCGAGCCAGTCGAACAGCTCCTCCTGGATGCGCGCCGCCAACTCGCTGATGAATGAGTTGGTACGGTACGCCTCGGTCACGCCGACCACGCGCCCCGTCTTCTTGACGGACGCCGCGATGGTGTCCATATCCAGCGGTTTGAGCGTGCGCAGGTCGATGACCTCCACGCTGATCCTTTCCTCCGCCAGTTTCTCGGCTGCTTGCAGGGAACGCAGCACCATCTGCGAGTAGGTGATCACGGTCACGTCGCTGCCTTCGCGCTTTACGTCGGCGACGCCCAGCGGGATGATGTAATCTTCCTCGGGAACCAGGCCCTCGGTCCCGTAGAGCATCTTGTGTTCGATGAACATCACGGGATTATCGTCGCGGATGGCGCCTTTGAGCAGGCCCTTCGCGTCGTAGGGCGTGGCGGGCATGACGACGTAAATGCCGGGGAAGTGCGTCCACAGCGCCTCGAGGCTCTGCGAGTGGTGCGCCGCGATGCCGCGTCCCGCCCCACCCTCGGTGCGGATCACCATGGGGACTTTGGTCTTGCCGCCGAACATATAGCGGTTCTTCGCGCCCTGGTTGGCGATCTGGTCCATCGCCAGCGGGGTGAAATCGACGTACATGATCTCGGCGACGGGGCGCATCCCGCACATCGCCGCGCCCACCGCTGAACCGCCGATGGTGGCCTCGGAGATGGGCGTGTCGCGCACGCGCTCCCCACCGAACTCCTCGAATAGCCCGCGCGTCGCGCCGTAAGCGCCGCCGTACAGGCCGATGTCCTCGCCCATCAGGAACACCTGCGGATCGCGCAGCATCTCCTCGCGCAGCGCGTCGCGGACGGCTTCCCAGTAACGCGTCTTCTTGAGGCCAGCGTCACCGCTGCGGACTTTCTCGCGCAGCGCCTTCTCGCGCGCCACGTCGGCGTCCGTCCACGGCGAAGGCGCATAGACGTAGAGTTCCAGCTCTTCGACAGGCGGCATAGGCGAATTAAGGGCAAAGTCGGTCGCGACCTGGATTTCTCCCTTGACCTTGGCCTCAATCGCGTCGATCTCTGCCTGCGTCGCCACACCTTCGGCCACCAACTGCGCGGCGAAATTCGGGATGGGATCGCGTTCTTTCCAAGCGGCTTCCTCTTCTTTGGTGCGATAGGCGCGGGGGTCAGAGCGAGAGTGCCCGTACCAGCGATAGGTCTGGCACTCGAGCAAGAACGGCCCGTTGCCGCTGCGCGTGTGCTCAATCGCGTCGGCAACAGCTTTGCGGACGGTCAGCACGTCCATCCCATCCACAATGTTGTAGGGAATGTTATATGCCGAACCGCGCGTGGCGATCTCAGGCGTACAGGTCGAACAGGAGAGCGGCACCGACATCCCGTACAGGTTGTTCTCGATGATGTAGACCACGGGCAGTTGCCACAGCGACGCCAGGTTGAGCGATTCGTGGAAGTTGCCGGTGTTTGATGCGCCGTCGCCAAAGAAGCACAGCACGACACGTTCCGTCCCTTGCATCTTCTGCGCCAATCCGGCGCCCGTCGCCACCGGCAGGTTGCCACCGACGATGCCGGTCGCGCCCAGGTTGCCGTGTTCCACGTCGGCGATGTGCATCGAGCCGCCGCGTCCCTTGCAATAGCCGGTGGAGCGCCCGCACAGTTCGGCCATCATCTTGTTGTAGTGCTCCTGGCGTTCTTCATCGGTCGTGTGCAACACCGCGCCGCGCGCGTGACAGTGCCCGTGCCCGCGATGCGTGCTGGTGATGAGGTCGTCCTCGCGCAGCGTCGACATCGCGCCCACCGCCACCGCCTCCTGACCGGCGTAGAGGTGCGACGCGCCGCGAATGAGGTTCTTGCCCAACAAATCGTAGACCGTGTCCTCAAACATGCGGATTTCCCACATTTGCTGCAACATATCGAGGGCCTTAGCCTTCGTCAAACCGGTTTTCTTCAATAGATCAACATTTTTACGCATACCTGCCTCCTCAAATAGTCCAAAGTCGAAAGTCCCAAGTCGAAAGTTGAGACGATTGCTTCAAAAACAAACCACTAATCCTCACGAATCTTCACTAATTTTTATCATCTCAATAAAAGGGGGAGAAGTGAGGGGTTTGGGGACGGGTGCGCCCGTCCCCAAACCCCCACCCCCAGATTTTTTCGTGAAGATTGGTGGCAGAAAACCTACATCAGACCATCAGCACTTTGACGCCGGACGCGCGGACTTGGGCGACGAGGTCGGGCGGGGCCTGGGCGTCGGTGATGACTGTGTCCACGTCGGAGAGGCCGGCATACGAGGTGACGCCGACGCGCCCCCATTTGGCCGCATCGGCCACGACGACAACGATCTGGCACAACCGTACCAATTGGCGCTTGATTTCGGATTCTGGCGCGCTTCCGTCGGTCAAGCCGGTGTCCACACTGAGGCCATACGCGCCGAAAAAGCCCTTGCGGATGTGATATTGCTCTAGAAACGCCAAGCCGTCCGGCCCGATGAGTGACACGGTATCATGGTGCAGCGTGCCGCCCGGCACCACCACGGTGATCTCCGTCAGGCCAAGCATGTCTTGCGCGATGACCAGGCTATTGGTGACGAGGGTAAGGTTGCGTCGGGTCTTGAGATGTTGCGCCACCGCAATTGCCGTGCTGCTGCTGTCGAGAAAGACGGCCTCGCCGTCGGAAATCAGCGCCGCACCTGCCGCGCCGATGCGCTGTTTTTCGGGGATATGCTGCTGGCGGCGCTGGAGCAGGGAAAGCTCCTGCAAACTGTACGTCGTTGAGATCGCGCCGCCATACGTGCGGACAAGCAAGCCGCGTTCGGCGAGCGCCTGAAGGTCAGCGCGGATGGTGACTTCGGAGACATCGAACCGCGTACTGAGATCGGGCACAGAAACCCGTCCGTGGTTTGCAATCAAATTGAGGATAGCCTGCCGCCGTTCTTCAAGATACACGCGCGCCCCAGCCTTCGTTTACTTTCGATTTCTTTCATTGTAAAACGAAAGGATGAAATGTCAAATTTGTCTAGGGCTTGGCAAGACGTGCCATTATATCAAGAGCAATGTCCTTAAAAAGCGACTTCACATCAACAGGGACGATGGGTTTCAACATTTTCACCGGCCAGCGAGCAAGATCATCAGGAAAGTCAGTCGCACGATTCAACGCTACTGCAAACCAATACAGGTCAAAACCCGGGTCTTTCTGTACAGCAAGATCTAATAACGGCGCTAAAGGCTCACGTTGCAAGATAAAATAGAGGTCTACCGCATCGCGCGGCTCGGCGCGCCCATAATAAGCCAGCAGCTTATCTACCCTCAAGTCTTCAAACGGGTTGACCCAAACACCGTATTCTGAGATTAGCGGAGTGGCAAACCGAAACGGAGAATCAAATGCTAAGTCAACTTTGAGTGTCTCAGTATCTTGCGTGATGAGAAACTCTACGTAAGTCGCAAAACGGCGCACAACCTCAACCTGGAAAGGATATGTGTCTGCCAACGCTGTCACCTGATATGAAAAAGGTACAATCAGCGCTTCCTCACTCGTGAAGAAATCCAAATCGAATGAAACACGATGCGCCAGGTAAAACTCAGTGAGCGCCGTCCCGCCGGTAAGGAAGAAGTGTTGCTGATCAAACAATTCAGCAAAGGCCTGTATAAAAGCACGTTGAAGCGGCGTGAGCAAACCCTGTCCTTTAAGCATAGCCCTTAGTCTCCAAAAACGTGCGCCACAAGCGATCGAGGTGCGTAGGTAAATGAAAGTCATTCAACAAACCTGACACCTCAGCAAGATCGAGCGTTTGAATGTCTGAAGCGCGGCCATAGAGAATAACCTGGTGAATATACCATTGGCGTTGAAATGGATCCGTCAGGTCTATTGCATCAGTACTCCACACGATATGTCGCGGAATGGTCTCACTCATAATTCTATTCCTTCCACTTATCCCGGTTTTGCAGGGCGAGTTGGTAACTCACCCTGCAAAACACATTTACCAGGCCTGCGTCAGATTGCCGCCTTCATCCTGCCAGTGCGGCATCCACACGAGGGAGACCAACTGCACGGAGATGTCGGTCTTGCGCGGTTTGACCGTCACGTGATCCGTATCCGTGAGCAACTGGTCCGTCTCCTCCGCCAGGGCGTGTGCTTCGGCGTCGAATTGGGCCTGCAACTCCTCTAACTGCTTCTGCAAGGCCTCGACGGTTTCTTCAGCGCGAGCGATATCTTCCCGCTGCTGCGAAGCGCGGCCCATGCTCTTCGCCGCCGTCGCGGCCTTGCCCACGGTGGTCGCGCTGACCGCTTTGCGCCCCAACAATGCGCCCAACAGCGTCGAGCCGACGTTGACGGCGGTTTGCAGCCCGGCCTGGCGTGCCTGCGCTTGCTCGCGTTCCACAGCCTGCTGCGCCTTGCGGATGCGCTCTTGTAGCGTGGTCAGTTTGGATGCGTACTTCTTGCGCAACGCGTCGAGCGCGGCGTCGCACTGCTCGTGCGCCAGTTGCTGCATACGGATGCGGAAATCGCGTTCCGTCTCGTCGGGCGAGGCCACCTGCTTCAAGCCGGGGTTCCGAAGCAGTTCCAGGCGCTGCGTGCGGTAGACCCACGTGGCGAAGTCCCGGCGCCAGGCCGTGTAGCTCTTGGACTGCCCCGCCGCTGTTGGCAAAACGCCATACTGCGCATCCAGATCACCGTTCTTCTCCAGGTCGGTCATAGCAAGGTCGATGGTCTCCGCCTGCGCCCAGTCCACGGGGATCGGCGCATCGATGATGGGCGTCACAGCCACAAGGTCCTCCATCTGATCCACGCTCAGCTTCGTGTTCACAAAGTGGACACGCGATGCGCCGAGCAGGTACGGCTGGTAGACCACGGTACGGCTCTTGCGCGTGCCGCGCACGGGAACGTAGAAGCAGTTGACGTCCGGCGGTAGCGTTGGCGCGACGGTGGCGGGCGCAGCCGCAGTCGCAACCACCGGCGCAACGGCAGCCTGTGCAGATGCAGGCGTCGGCGCAACAGCGACGGCAGGTGTGGGGACAACCGTTTCCAACGCAGCTTTGCGCGGCGCCATTAACACGCGGATTTGCTCGCGGGTGATCGGACCGCGCAAATACGACATCACCCAGCGCGTGTTGAAGATCGCGGGGGCGTCCTCGTGAACGTTGTTCATCAGGAAGACGCGGCTGCCCAGGCCGGCAAGGGTCTGTTCCATCGCCCGGCGGTCGAAGCGCCCACCGGCGCCCGCGGCAGCACCTTCCAGGCCGTCGAGCAGGCGCGCCTTGTCACGCTCCGTCTGCAAGCGCCCGATAAACCACGTCCCGGCGTTGGAGAGCGCCTTGTAGTCGAGGTCCACCGGATTCTGCGTCGCCAGGACCACGCCAACGCCAAACGCGCGCGCCTGTTTCAACATCGTCAACAGCGGCAGTTTGGAAGGTGGATTGGCGGTGGGCGGCAGATAGCCGAAGATTTCGTCGATGTAGAGCAAGGCGCGCAGGCTGGTGGTGCCTGAGAGGCCACGCATCCAACTCAACACCTGGTTGAGTAGCAGGGAGACGAAGAACATGCGCTCCTTGTCGCCGAGGTGCGCGATGGAGAAGATGGCAATGCGCGGCTTGCCCTCCGATGTGTACAAAATCTGGCCGATGTCCAAAGCCTCGCCTGCGAGCCAGGCACTGAAGCCGGGAGAAGCGAGCAGGTTGTTCAACGCCATCACCAGAGCGAAACGCTCTTTGGCAGGGTAGAACGCATCCAAATCGAGCACACCGATCTTGGCGACGGGCGGGGTCTGCACCAGTTGAATCAGCGCGGCGAGATCGACGTCGCGCCCTTGCCGCCACACGAAATCGAGGATGGTCGAGAGTAGGATGTACTCGCGGCTCTGGATGGGGTCCGCGTCGATGCCCAACAGGCCGAGCAGGCTGGTGACGATGGTGCCGACGCGCTCGCGCATCATCTCACCGTCATCCAGAACGGAAGGCGGGGGCGCGGCGAAGGATTGGAGGATGGAAACGGGAATCCCGGCGTTGCTGGCCGGGGTGTAGATAACAAAATCGGCGGTATCCCTGAGCTTTTGGATGCGCGCGCCGTCTTGCCCCCATTCCGCCAGCCCTTTCTTCCAGAGGGCGGCCTGCGCTGCGGCGTAAGCTTCGGGCGTCATCTCCTTCTTGCGCGCATCCTCTACATTAATCCAGGGCAAAAAGTCCTCGCCGCGCAGTTCGGGGAAGGTCAGCAGCAGATTGCCCAGGTCGCCTTTGGGATCGATGATGATGGCGGGGATGTTGTCGATGGCGGCCTCTTCGATCAGGCCGATGCACAGCCCGGTCTTCCCGCTGCCGGTCATGCCCACCACAGCCGCGTGCGTCACCAGGTCTTTGCTGTCGTAGAGCAGGAGCGTGTCTTTAGCGGCCTTTTTTTCCAGATCGTACTCTTTACCCAGATAGAATACGCCGAGTTTCTCGAAGTCCTCCATAATTACCTCCGTGTGTCTCTCGCGGATTGTAGGGCGAATTGGCAACTCGTCCTACAGGATTTTTTTAACATCTGAGCGCAGTATAGTAGGAATTACACAAAAGGTCAAAGCTGCACGCAACTCTCAAGGCGCACGTGACTTTGATTTTCTTCTAGCTTACAGTAGAATGACATTTATCCGAACGGTCGGACTAGCAACTCTCCGACTAACGACTATCCGACTATCAACTACCTGACGATCAAGGAGAAATGATGACTCTGTACAAGCAATACCGGCGCGAAGTGAAGTTATTCGTCAAAGTCTGCCGCCGGCTGGCACGGAATCTTTACGTGACGGGTTATGGCGGCAATCTGGCGTGGAAGCTGGAGGATGACCTGGTGCTCATCACCCCGACCCAGCGCAACAAAGGCGACGTCCGCGCCAAGGACGTGGTCTTCGTCAACCTGGCGGGCGAGATCGTCGAGGGCGAACGCCGTCCCACAGGCGAACTGCCGATGTATCTCAAGTTCTTCAACGAACGGCCCGACGTCGTCTCCGTCATCCACTGCCACGCCCCGGCCGTCGGTGCGCTGGCGATCTCCGGGGGCGAGAACTATCTGATGCTGCCGCTCTATCCGGAAACCACGACTGAAATCGGGCCGGTTCCCGTGGTGCCTTATGGGCAACCGCTCACGCAAGAATTGGCCGACAACTTTGGGCCGTATCTGCCCAAGTACAACAGCTTCATTATGGAAAATCACGGCCTGGTGACGATGAGCCGGGGCGACATCTACTGGACGCTGATGAACATCGAGCTGCTGGAAGCCACCGCACAGTCAATCATTATGGCGTTGCAGCTCGGCGGCGGGATCAAGGCGCTGGATTACGCAGCGGTCAGGCGATTGGGCGAGGTGATGCACCTGCGCGACTTGCCGCTCTTCGGCGCGCCGGGCGTCAATGCGTCGTTGGAGGCACTGTACTTCGGGGACTGAAAATTATGCAACATCCGAGCCAAACGTTGATGGCGCAAGCGATTGATTTTGGGTATATCCACGGAACGGTGGGCTGCCTTATCGTGAAAGATGACGAGATTATCGCTATGAGCGGCGGCACGATCTTTTCGGCAGATCATGATGTGACGGGCCATTCGGAGATCAACGCGATCCGCCAGGCGTGCAAGAAACTCGGTAGCCATCATTTGCACGGGTGCTGGCTGTACACAACGTATGAACCCTGCCCGATGTGTATGGCGGCGATCTGTTGGGCGAAAATAGAGGGTGTGGTTTACGCGGCGACGCAGGAAGACCGCAATGACAGGTGGACCGTGGAAGTCCATATCCGCGCGGCGGAAGTCATTGCTCGAGCCGAACATAAACCGCAACTGATTGGAGAGTTTATGCGGCAAGAGGCGTTGAAGATTCTAGACCTTTGAGAAAATTGGAGGAGCACAGAATGGACGTGGCCGAAAGCGTGGATGGCGTCTCCGCCGTGGTCTTCGAGGGCGAGGTAGAGTTGATCACCGCGCCGCGCGAGTTCGTGCGTGACATGGCGCTGCGCATCTACGCCCGCTACATGGGGCCGGAAGGCGTCCTGGCCCCCGATCCGCAGGAATGGGCCAACTCGCCAGAGAACTTGATTATCAAGGTGACGCCGGATTTCGTTAAAGTATGGTAGACGGTAGACGGTAAACAGTAGACGGGATACGGGAGCTGGTAACGGGGCGCTACGTATATCACCAGTTATTCGTTACCCATCACCAATCACCAATCACGGAGGAAACAATGTCAGAAAAAACAATGCTTACATCCCGGCTCTACGGGATTCGGGATTTGCGGGTGGAGCGCGCGCCGGTTCCCACGCCGGGACCGGGTGAGGTGCTGCTCAAGATCGCCTCGGTGGGCACGTGCGGATCGGACGTGCACTACTATCTCGAAGGCGGCATCGGCGACGCGATTGTGAAGGAGCCGATCACGATGGGCCACGAATTTTCCGCGTGGATCGCCGGATTCGGGCCGGGCGCGGAAGGCGAGCACGGGCTTCAGTTGGGGCAACTGGTCGCTGTGGAACCGGCGATCGCCTGCGGCGTGTGCGAGTTTTGCCAGCACGGGCATCCCAACATCTGCCCGAACGTGCGTTTCTGCGGCACCCCGCCGATTGACGGCGTCTTCGCGGAATACGCGGTGATGCCTGCCGAGAACTGCTTCGCGCTGCCGGAAGGCTTTAGCGCAGACGACGGCGCGCTGTTGGAACCACTCGGCATCGCCATTCACACCGTCGATCTGGCGCATCTCAAGGTCGGGCAGACGATCGCCATCCTGGGGGCCGGCCCCGTCGGGCTGATGACGGCGGCGGTGGCAAAGGCCGCGGGCGCAGGCGCGATCTACGTAACGGAGCCGCTGGCACACCGGCGGCAGTTCGCGCTGGACTATGCCGCCGACGCCGCGTTCGATCCAAACGCGGAGGATGTCGTTGCGGCGATCATGCGCGCCACGGATGGGCGTGGCGTAGACGTCGCCTTCGAGGCGGCGGGCGCACACGAGACGCCCGATCAGGCCGCACGCGTGGCGTGTCCCGGCGGCAAGGTCGTCGTCGTAGGCATTCCCTCCGACGACACGATGACGATGAACGCTTCGACGGTCCGGCGCAAGGGTCTCACGATCAAGTTAGTGCGGCGGATGAAGCACACATACCCGCGCGCCATCCGTATGGTGAGCAAGGGCCTCGTCGATATTGCGCCCCTCGCGACGCATCACTTCCCGCTGGAACGCATCGTCGAGGCGTTCGAGTTGGTCGCCGGATACAAAGATGGTGTGCTGCGGGCGATGATTGAGGTTAATCAATGAACAACCGTGAACGCGTGCACGCGATACTCCATTACCAGGACTACGACCGGATGCCCGTCGTGCACTTCGGCTACTGGCGCGAGACGCTGGAGAAGTGGGCGGCAGAAGGGCACATCACCGTCGAAGAGGCACAGACGTGGGGCGATGGCAATCCCACGGGTGCCGTCATCGCCGCCAAGCTCGGCTTCGACTTCAACTGGAGCACGTGCTATGGCCCGGCCACACGCCTGCGCCCCGCCTTCGAGACCAAGGTCATCCGCAAGTTACCCGACGGCGGACGGCACATCCAAAACGATGAGGGGGTTATCGTTCTGCAGAAAGATGATGCGATTTCGATTCCTCAGGAGATCGAACATCTGCTCAAAGATCGCGCTTCGTGGGAAGAGCACTATCTCCCCCGCTTACAGTATAGCGACGCGCGCGTCACCCGCGCCTGGGTCAACTGTGATGGCGTGATGGTGCGCTTCGACCAGGGCGGGTTGGACTATCTGCAGCGCGGCGTGTGGACGAATCCGTATGGCATCAGCGTGGGCAGTCTGTTCGGCGTCATTCGTGATTGGATCGGCATCGTGGGATTGTCGTACATGCTGGCGGACGACCCCGAGCTGCTCCAGGAAATCGTTGACGTCACCGCCGAAGTATGCTACCAGACCACCAAGACAACGTTGGAACTGGTCTGCCCGAATGGCGGCGCGCCACCTGATGGTGGCGTTGCCCCCTTCGACTTCGCCCACTTCTGGGAAGACATCTCTTTCAAGAGCGGGCCGCTCATCAGCCCGCGCACGTTCCGCCGGATGACGGGCCACCACTACCAGCGCCTCACCGAACTGGTAAACCGTTACGGCATCGACATCGTCTCGCTCGACAGCGACGGGGACATCACCAAGCTCGTCCCGGTGTGGCTGGAGAACGGCGTCAACACGATGTTCCCCATTGAGGTGGGGACGTGGCGTTCGAGCATCGCGCCGTGGCGCGCGCAATACGGGCGTGAATTGCGCGGCGTCGGCGGGATGGACAAGGTCGTCTTCAGCCGCGACTATGCCGCCGTGGATGCCGAAATCGAGCGTCTCAAACCGTTGGTCGACCTCGGCGGCTACATTCCCTGCCCCGACCACCGCATCGCGCCGGATGCCAAGTGGGAGAATGTGCAGTATTATTGTGAGAGGATGCGAAAGACGTTTGGTTAAACAATTAAGAAAGAGGACACAACTATGCAAACAGTAGAATTACAAGAAGAGACATATCAGCTTCTGAAAGACCCCCTTATGGGCGAACAAACATTTGATACTACAGTACGGATGTTAATCGAGGCTGAATACTTGCGACGTTTGAAACGTTACCATTATCTCGATCAAACCCTGCGAAAAAAGTATGGTATGGATTTCGAACAGTTCCACGCACAAAAAGTAGCTCAAAAGCAAGGGTATACCTGGGAAGTGGAAAAAGATGCTATGGATTGGGAAACCGCTATAGGCCATATTCAAACCCTGGAACGCAAATTAAAGCAACTCCACTAACAAGAATATGAATACTTTCTATGACTTGCTGCAGGAAGCAGAAGACGCCTTCGAACGGGTATGGTTTATTCAAGCCGTCCAAGACATCGAACGCACCGATTTGACGCTCTCGCTGCGCTTGTATATCCGTGCAGATGTTTTTGTCCATGTGTTTTATGGTCAGCTTTCAGATTCATTGTATTTCTCGCTTATTGAACACGGTCGTCGCATCTTTGGCATAGATCGTGAAAGCGGAGAGTGGCATTTGCACCCTTATAACGCTCCCGAGAAACACTTACCATTCAGTGAAGGACTGGGACAAAGACCCCTTCTCAGTTTTCTGATATTTGTTGAAGACCTCTTGTTGCAGCACGAGCTGCTTTAGTACAAGCCGCAAGGAGTACATTGTATTTGTGAAAGCATCACTAGAGATTCTCGAAGCACAATTGAATAATTTCGATGCTGCGCTGCGCACAGCCGCATTACGCGAACTACTCGCTTTGGCCGACCAGGGCGCGGTGGACATCGCGCCGCCTGCCGAAGTCGCCAATATGCACTGCCACACGTTCTTCTCGTACAACGCCTACGGTTACTCGCCGGCGGCGCTGGCGTGGCTGGCGAAGAAATCCGGCTACAAGTTTATGGGCATTGTCGATTTCGACGTGCTGGATGGCGTGGAGGAATTCCTCACCGCCTGCGATCTCGCGGAGGTACGCGGCAGCGCGGGGATGGAGACGCGCGTCTTCATCCCGGAGTTCGGCGCGCGCGAGATCAACTCGCCGGGCGAGCCGGGGATTTTCTACCACATGGGTATCGGCTTCGTCTCAACGGATGTAATGGATTCGACAGACTTTCCGTTAAAATCCGTTCAAGCCGTTGAGAAGACGGAGGCGCGCGCAATTCTGGAGAGCCTGCGCGCACGGGCAGAAGCACGCAATCGCGCTGTGGCAGCGCGCGTCAACGCCTACCTCGATCCCGTCGTCATCGACTACGACCGCGATGTGCTCCCCCTCACCCCAGCGGGCAATGCGACCGAGCGGCACATGGTCGTGGCGTACCTTGAGGCAGCACAACGCAGCGTTCCCGATCCGGCAGCGTTCTGGGCGGAAAAGCTGCGCACGTCCCGCACGGAGATTGAAGCGATTTTGGACAATAGTCCCCAAATCCAAAACCTAGTGCGTGCCAAATTGATGAAACGCGGCGGCGTGGGCTACGTCCAACCGTCGCCGGAGACGTTCCCCTCGGTGGAGGAGGTCAACCGCGTCATCACGGCCTGCGGCGCGCTGCCGTGCGCCACCTGGCTCGACGGGATGTCGGAGGGCGAACAGGCCGAGGAAGAGCTGCTCGAACTGCTCATCGGCAAGGGCGTCGTCGCGCTCAATATCGTCCCCGACCGCAACTGGAACATCGCCGATCCGCAGATCAAGCGTACCAAACTGCACGAGCTGTACAAAGTCGTGGAACTGGCACAGCAGCTCGACCTGCCGCTCAACGTGGGCACGGAGATGAACGCGCCAGGCAACCGGCTGGTGGACGATTTCGCCACGCCGGAACTAGGCCCGGTACGGGAGGCGTTCCTGGATGGCGCAGCCTTCATCTACGGGCATACCGTGATGCAACGCGCACTCGGTCTGGGGTACGGGAGTGAATGGGCCGGGGAACACTTCTCCACACGTAGAGCGCGGATTGCGTTCTACACGCAATTGGGAAAACTCGTATCGCCCGGAAAAGCAGGATTGGCGCATCTCAAAACTGTGCCCGTGGTCCAGCCGGACGCCATTTTCAACCACATCACACGGTAATCAAAGAGCACAAAAGCTATGGAAACACGTTCAGACCAAGTCAGCATCCTGATCGTGGATGACGTACCGGACAACCTGCGGTTGCTATCACAAATCCTAATGCAACAGCAGTATCGAGTGCGTGCTGTAGCGAACGGTGAGCAGGCACTGACAGCGGCGGAGATGGACCCTCCCGATCTGATTCTGCTAGACATTATGATGCCAGGCCTGGATGGCTACACCGTATGCGAACGTTTAAAAGCGAATGTATTGACGCAAGACATCCCCGTCATCTTCATCAGCGCGCTGAACGAGCCGCTGGATAAGGTCAAGGCCTTCACCGCGGGCGGCGTGGACTATCTGACCAAGCCCTTTCAGGTGGAAGAAATCCTGGCGCGTGTGAGCGTCCATCTCACGTTGCGCAAGCTGCAAGCACAACTGGAAGAAGCGAACGCGCAATTGGCCGTGCAGAATGAAGAACTACAACAGCGTAACACCGAACTTCAGGAGGCGTTGACCGCCATCAAAACGCTGAGCGGCCTCGTGCCCATCTGCGCGTGGTGCGGGCGTAAGATTCAGGACGAAGCCGGGAACTGGATCAAAGTGGAGAAGTATGTCGAAGCCCATTCCGCAGCCAAGTTTACCCACGGCATCTGCCCAGACTGCTTAACGAAATGGAACCATAAAACAGGAGAACAAGAATGAAAACATCTCGCGGCGCAAAAACAATCGTTTACCCAACGCCCGTCTTCATCGTCGGTACCTACGACGACGCGGGCAAACCCAACTTGATGGCGGCGGCCTGGGGCGGCATTTGCTGCTCGAAGCCACCGTGCGTCTCCGTCTCGCTGCGCAAAGCGACGTACACCTACGGGAACATCGTCGCGCGCGGCGCGTTCACCGTCAACATCGCTTCGGAGCAGTACGTCAAGGAGGCGGATTACGTGGGCATGGTCTCCGGGCGGGACGTGGACAAGTTCGCTGCCGCCGGCCTCACGCCGGTCAAAAGTGAGTTGGTCGATGCGCCCTACGTCGCCGAATTCCCGATGACGTTGGAGTGCAAGCTACTGCACACCCTCGAAATCGGTTTGCACACGCTCTTCGTCGGCGAAATCCTCGACGTCAAGGCCGAAGCGGACGTTTTCGACGCCGGCGGCAAGCTCTCCATCCAGAAAATCCGCCCCATCCTCTGGGCGCCCGACGACGGCGGCTACTACGGCGTGGGCGAGTACCTGGGGCCAGCGTTTGAAGTTGGTAACGCGCTGAAGAAGAAATAGGATTCCCTACCACGAATTTACACTAATATCGATTGTATCTTCTCAAAAATCTGGGGGTGAGGGTTTGGGGGCGGGCTATGCCCGCCCCCAAACCCCCACTTCACCCCTTTCTGTCGAGATGATACTGTTGATTTCTATTCGTGAGGATTGGTGAAGATTCGTGGTTAAATACATGAGGAGAAGAAAATGCCTATCATCGAACCTGAATTCATGGAACTGACGAAAGACTTAGACGTGGCGGCGTTTTGGGAAGAAAACGCGCGCTGCCAAAGATTCACGACGGGCAAACCGCGCTGCGCGCTCTCGTTCTCGCCGGACGATCACTGGATCTTCGAGTTTATGGACGTGCCCTCGACGCTGCGCTACTACCACGACACCGCCTACCGGAACGCGCTGCACAAAGAGGTCAATGCCGTCACCCAGGAATACGTAGGCCGCGCCTTCTTCAATGAGGACACGTGGGAGAACGAGCCACACCGCATCGAAAACCTCTTCGACTGTATCTTCACCTACTACGAGGGCGGTACCCCATGGCTCACCGCCGTCAACGAAGGCGACGGCCCAGACGACGTCGCCGCCTTCGCCCGCATCCTCGACAAGGCCGAAGCCACCGACATCCGCGCGTGGGCGATCCCAGCGCCGTATCTGGCGGAATGGGAAGCGCGCAAGGCCGCCGGAAAACCCCTGCCCAAACTCGGCACGGGCAGTCGTGGCCCGGCGACGATTATGACGTCCGTGCTCAAACCAGA
>OMKS01001778.1_pt1 | contig 18756 bp, 19 predicted proteins | sample 1674721 | NCBI WGS metagenome assembly OMKS01 (sample SAMN06264996, study PRJEB25208) | sediment metagenome | isolation source: hot spring sediment | place: USA: California | collected 2014-09-02
TTTTCAAGCAGAAGACGGCATACGAGATCTAGTACGGTCTCGTGGGCTCGGAGATGTGTATAAGAGACAGCGATTGTACGATACACGAGAAAAACACGCTGAAGATGCTAATAAATAATTATAACACGTGAAATCAAGGCATTAAAAAATAATTCAAATTGCTGTTGACGAAAGAGCTATTTTGTAATATTTTTGGTTGGCTGACCAATTAATTGGCCGTTAATCCAGTTTTGGTTGATGTATTCACACAGATGTGAGGGGAATTACTGGTAATTGCCATGGTTTTAAAGGGATGTCTCCATACACACACGACGTGCTCGGATGGAAAGATGGCACCTCAAGCGGTGGCTGATGCCTATGAGGCCAGGGGGTATGATTTCATCGCGTTCACCGATCACGACTACCTCATGAAACCGGCGTGCGAGAATCTCTACAACAACGTGAAGTCTGATCTCATTATTTTCACCGGGATAGAGCTTACCGTGTTTTTCAAGGGATACCTCCATGTGAACAGAATTCACGGAGAGAAAGAGGAGCTCTACATCCTGAACCATCTCGGAGAATACGGCCTGCCTATAGAACAAGTCTTGGAGAGGATCGAAGCTGTTTCAGAAATGTATCCCCTCGATGCCGTTGAGATTACCTCCAAGGGGTTTCGTGACAGTGAATTCGAGATCCCGGAGATCGAGTATCCGAAGATCGCTTCCGATGATCTGCATGCCATTGTTGGTATAGGACGCGCCTGGATAGAGGTTGATGCACCAAAAAAAGACAGGGATTCGATCATTCGAGCGGTAAAGCACGGGGATTTCTGGAACTGTTTCCTATGAGTGGTCTCGTGGTGAAAGCCAAGGGATATGGCTTCGTCGGTGCGGGAGAAGGTTATTGGAGAAGCGGGAGAAATCGAGGAGTTGGCCGGAGGAACTGATTCATAAGAAATGAGAGTACTTCAACTTATTACTAAACAGGGGGGTATTAGAGAATGGGTAAGAGAGTCGCAATATGTGCCGTATCACAGATAAAGAATGACGGTGATTACTGGTATTTGCGCTTCCAGAACATGCTTCTTCCATGCCTGGAAGCGATCCTCGAACAGACCGGAGTGACGTTCGATCTGGACAAGGGCATTCGGGATATCATTACGTGTTCTGACGATGTGTACGATGCTCGCACGATCTCGAACAACGGGGTGACGGATGTAGTTGGCGCCCACCTCAGGGGAGAAGAAAAGATGGCGCAGGAAGCCATTAACGGCCTTGGATATGCCATGGCCAGCATCCTTTCTGGCCACGACGATGTGGTCCTTTTTATGGGCCACTGCAAGGAGACGCAGACCGAGAGCCGTTTGATGAACACCAACCTGGCCTTTGATCCGTTCTACTCCAGGCCCCTGGGTCTTGATTTCATCAATGCAAATGCATTTCAGGCGAGGGAATATCAGGACAAATCGGGACTCACTGATGAACACCTCGCAAAGATTGTGGTGCGATCAAGGGAAAACGCCAAGAAGAACCCCTATGCCCGTGAAAATGAACTGGTTACCGTACAAGACGTGATGAAGTCCTCGATGATCGCAGATCCGATACGGGAGCTTCATCTTTACCCCGTGACGGATTGGGCCTTCGGCATGCTCCTGTGCTGTGAGGAGCGGGCTTACGAGTTTACCGACAACCCTGTGTGGATCACCGGGTTCGGAAACTGCATGGACAGCTATTTTCTGGGAGACAGAGACCTCACGTCAAACTTTTCGCTGAAAAGAGCTGCCCAGAGGGCCTATGAGATGGCTGGCATCAAGGATCCGAAAAAGGATTTCGATGTTGTTGAACTCATGGATTCCTTCGCTTACCAACTCCCCCTGTGGGCAGAAGGAGTGGGGATTGTCGATGAGGGAAAAGGCGCTGAGTGGATCGATGGGAAAGGCGCCGATGATCAGAATGTGAACCTCTCGGGTGGAATGCTCAATGGAAACCCGATTATCTTGGGCGGCGTCGCGCGGGCTCTTGAATGCGTACTTCAGCTTCGAGGTGAGGCAGGAAAGAGTCAGGTAAAGGGTGCGAAGCGCGCCTTGGCGCATGGCTGCTACGGCGCCGCCGGCCAACATCAAGCAGTCGTTGTACTGGAAAAGTGAGGAGGCGCATATGGCACACAGAAAGAAGAACAGAAATGTCGGAATCATTGGCGTAGGCCAGACAAAACATTCCAGTCACCGTGAAGATGTCAACCAGCCGGAGATGATCCATGAAGCTGTTCGTGCCGCACTGGACGATTCGGGGCTTAAGCTGGAGGATATTGACTGCATAGTTCATGGCAACATGGAACTCTTCGAGATGGTGTTTATGCCGGATCTCTGGCACGTCCTGGGCACTGGAGCCTATGGGAAGAGCCAGTTCCGCATAACCACCGGGGGCACTGTCGGGGCGACGCTCTCCTGCGCCGCTGATAATCTTGTCGCATCCGGCATGTACGATGTCGTTCTGGCAATAGGGTTCGAAAAGCTCCAGGAAGGTCATACCACCGGCGGTATCACCAACATGGCAGACCCCCTGTGGTTCAGAAACCTGCAGACCGGAGCCCTCACAGGCTCGACGGCCTACAACATCATACGTGAGTTTGGCGAGGAGAGAGCCAAGAAGGCTTCAATGCTGTACCGCGTTATCATGGACAAGCATGCGATGCTGAATCCCTATGCCCATCGGGCTTTTGGACTGGAATTCGACCAGATGGATGACCTGATCAAAAATTCACCCAAGCTGGTCGGTGATCTCAAGCTCATCGAGATGTGCTCACAGTCTGACGGGGCATGTGCGGTAATCTACGCATCTGAAGAAAAGGCGAAGAAGCTCTCACAAAACCCTGTGTGGGTGCGCGATCATGTCACTGTTCACCGGGAAGAGACCTTCTGCATCTTTGGGTACGATGAAAAGTATCCCGTCACGATGACACACACCGAGGCGGCCAAGCGGCTCTTCGAACGCAACGGAATCACTGATCCGGTGGAGTACTTCGATGTCTTCGAGATGTACGACCCGGCTTCGTGGTGGGCCGTGGACTGGCTCAGGGATTTCTTCCTCCTCGAGGGAGACGAACACCTGAAGCTTGTCGAGAACAGGGAGATCATGATCGATGGAAAGATACCCATCAATCCTTCCGGCGGCGTTATCGCCTCGAACCCGATTGGTGCAACCGCCCTTCTGCGGGTGGCTGAGGCTGCTCTGCAGGTAAGGGGAGATGCAGGAGCCCATCAGATTCCAAGAGAGGTGAAACACGCACTCGCCTCTGGGTTTGGGGGCACTATGTGGACCGTGCTCACGATGCTGGAAAAAGAACTGAACTGGTAGGGGGGTGAACAATGGCCGAATATTTCGGAGTTAAAGTTGAAGACATATTTAATACGATGCAGGAACGTTTCAGGCCAGAGGGGGCTCAGGGAGTGGACGCCTCCTTCGGGTACGACATCACCGGTGAGGGGAAATGGAAGCTCACGGTCAAAGACGGACAGATGAACATTGAGGAAACAGAAGACCTGAGTGACTGCGTCGTCGTTACCATAACAGATGGTGAAACCTTTGTGGGTGTGAATATCGGCAAGGTGGACGGGATGAGCGCCTTCAGTTCCGGCAAGTTCAAGGCCGAGGGCGATCTCGGAGCACTGGGAAAGACTGCGAAAATGTTTCGCAAGTATGCGCCAGCCAAGAAAGAGATGTCCATTCGAGACTACCTCATCGACATGTTCGGCACGGTTGTCGAGCGGTTCAAACCTGAAGCAGCCAAGGGGATGGACATCAAATTTGCCTTTGATCTCGGGGGTGAGTATGGCGGTCAATGGACCGTCATCATCAAAGACGATACCTGCCAGGTCATAGAAAAAATCGAGGGAAAACCCACCATCAAACTCGAGTTCATGGACGCGAAGGACTACGTGGATTTCAGCCTCGGAAAGATCGATGCGCAGAGCCTGCTCGCTGCAGGCAGGGCAGCAGTTCAGGGTGAAATCAATCTGGCCTTGAAGTGGGGTGAATTCTTCGAAAAATATCTAGATCCCATGGCTTCAGGTGAAAAGGAGCAGGAACTCCTGGTGCTTAAGAAAACGATCTCCGTGGGACAGCGTTTTGCAACGGGACCGGTGATGGGGAAGTTCTTGAATGCATTGAAGGACAAAAAGATTCTGGGAACCAAATGTCCTGAGTGCGGAAGGATCATGCTACCGGCACGTGAAATATGTTCAGAATGCAGGGTGAGGTTTTCTGAGTGGGTCGAGGTCGGACCAAAGGGTCAGGTGCGGTATATGGACTACGTGTACTACGCCAGCCCAGATCCGCTGACCGGCGAGACCAGGGATACTCCATACGGAATGATCAGCGTGCTGCTCGACGGCTGTAAGGGGAACGACACCTTTGCCCATATCGTCAGGAACGATCAGATCGATCGGATCGAGTTTGGCTGGAACGAGATGGCAGGAACAAGGGTGCGTCCTGTGTGGAATGAAAAGAGGACCGGAAGCATCTTTGATATCAAGTATTTTGAGATAGATGAATAGGGAGAAGAGCCATGATGCAAGAATTCGATAAGAACGATTGCTTTACCTTAAACGGGAAACTTGCCCTGCCGTATTCATATTTTGCGGGCAGAGTAGGGAGCACGTTTATCACAACGATTCGTGACCAGAAAAAAATTATGGGCGTCAGGTGTGACACCTGCAACAAGGTGTTCATTCCCCCTCGTCAAACCTGCGAGAGGTGTTTTTCGGATATCAGGGAAAACTGGGTGGATTTGGAAAACACCGGTATCGTTACGAATTTTACCGTTGTGCGGTACGATGACAAGCATCTTCCCCGTAAGGCTCCCTTTGTCCTGGCACTGATAAAGCTCGATGGGGCGGACACCCCCTTTGTTCATATTCTCGACGGTATCGAGCCTGAGAAGGTTGAGGTGGGAATGAAGGTTGAGGCGGTTTTCGCCAAAGAGACGACGAACACCATCCTCGACATCGATCATTTCGCACCGGTCACGGAGCGGGTCAGGGTTATTGAACCGTCGGCCCCGGTTGCGAAGCAGGAAAAGAAGGAACTCTCGAAGGATGAAAGAGATCAGTTAGAAAGGAGGAAGGCCATGTCCCATAAGGTAATTATTACGGCAGCACTCTCAGGGGCTGCCACCATGAAGAACCAGAATCCCAATGTTCCCTACACACCCAAGGAGTTCGCCGAAGAGGCAGCCAAGTGCTACAAGGCCGGCGCAGCCATGGTGCACGTGCATGCCCGCGAGGAGAGCGGCATGGCCACGCACGAACACGACAAGATCAAAGCTACGCATGACGCCATCAAAGACAAGACCCCCGAGCTGATCGTGAATCTGAGTTCTGCGGTCGGGATGGGGAAGACCCCTGAACAGCGAATAAGCCAGATCATTCATGTCAAACCTGAAATGGCCTCGCTCAATACGAACACCATGAACTTCAGCATCGTGGAAAGGAAGACGGGGAAGATTTTCCTTGACTATGTTTTTGAGAACACCTTCACCATGCTCCAGGATTTCGGCAGGGCCATGGAAGAGAACGGAGTCAAGCCAGAAATTGAATGCTATGACATGGGCGGACTTGACAACACGCTCATCATCATGAAGCAGGGCTTTTTCACTTTCCCCATCAACTTTAACTTCGTTTGGGGCGTTGCCGGGGGACAGTCCTTCAGGCCCGATGCCTTTATCGCGATGAAGAATGCCCTGCCGCCCAATGCCAACTACACAACCTGCGGGGTCGGTACCGACGAGTTCCCGTGCATCACCCTGTCATGTATGCTGGGAGGCCACATGCGGGTCGGGCTCGAAGACAATATCAGGACCCCCAAGGGTGATCTCGCAAAGGGAAGTTTCGAGCTGGTTGAGTGGGCCGTGAGAATTGCAGAGATCTTCGGCAGGGAACCGGCAACACCGGATGAGGCCCGTGAAATTATGGGCATCGTGAAGAGGTAGAGGAAATATTCTGTGGAGAAGGTACATTATAACATCGACGAACGGGGGATTGCCGTTCTCAAGATCAACAATTCCCCCATGAACGCGCTCGATGAACAGGCGATGGTTCAGTTGGAGGAGAGCCTCCATACCATTGCTTCGGATGAGAACGTACGGGTGGTCGTGTTCACCGGCGAAGGAGCGAACTTCATTGTTGGTGCTGATATCAACCGTGTCAGCGAGGTCTCTACGGTAGCTGAGGGAATCGAGGCCACCTCGAAGGCTCACGAGATTCTAAACCTCATCGAGAACTCGAGAAAACCATTCATTGCGGCTATCAACGGTCTGTGTCTCGGTGGTGGGACAGAGATCGCCCTGGCATGCCACATGAGGATTGCGGGAGATCAGGCCCAGATGGGTTTGCCTGAGATCATGCTGGGGATCATGCCCGGATTTGGAGGTACTCAGCGCAGCGCCAGGGTGCTCGGTACTGCGAAGGCCCTCGAAATCATGCTCACGGGTAAATTTATTGACATGGTTGAGGCCGAGAAGATCGGCCTCGTCAACCGTGTTGTTCCCCACGCAGAGGTGCTCACTGAAGCGATGAAGTTGGCAAAGAGCATAGCATCAAAGGGACAGCTGGCAGTCAGGGCTATTGTGGAAGCAGTCATCGATGGCGTGAAACTACCCATGAAGGAGGGACTCGAACTTGAGAGTAGGCTCTTTGGAAAGCTGGCCGAGAGTGAGGACAAGCGGGAGGGCATACGCGCGTTTATGGAAAAACGCAAACCGGTATTCAAGGGGAGATGAAACGGGCAAGCGGTCCTTGTTTGGTGAGTCGCGTCAGGAGATGCGTGCAAGGATTAGAAAAAAGAGGGAATCAGCTCTTAATCAATAACATGTCAAAGGGAGTGATGGGATGTCTACCACGCTGAAGGAAAACATCGAGCAAAAAGAGAACGCGTTGATATCAGGGCAGAATGATTTGTTCACAAATCCCGATGCTGATGCCGCCAGGCAGTTTTTCAGGACAAAGTCTCGGGCACTCAAGCCGAAACTGTCCACTGTACAGGAGGTCGTGAAGACCATGCTCAATGATGGCGACTACATCGCCATCGGTGGGTTCGGCGCGAACAGGATCCCTACTGCGATCATTCACGAGATCGTGCGGCAGGGAAAAAAGCGCCTGGGTTTTGCTGGGCATACCTCCACCCATGATTTCCAGATCCTTTGTGCTGGAGAATGCTTTGACAGGTGTGATGTCGCCTATATCATAGGCCTTGAAGCGAGAGGCCTCTCACCCAATGCGCGGCGGTACATCGAAAGCGGCAAGGTGAAGCTCACCGAATGGACAAACGCCACGCTTTCCTGGCGTCTGAAGGCTGCTGCCATGGGTCTCTCGTTTCTCCCAGCGAGAAATATCCTGGGGACAAACACCTTTCAGTACAGCGCCGCTAAAGAAATACTCTGCCCGTTTACCGGACAGAAGTATGCTGCGTTTCCAGCCCTATTTCCCGACTTTGCAGCGATCCACGTTCACGAGTGTGATGTCTACGGAAATGCGCATGTCTACGGTGCCTCTGTTTCCGATCAGGACCTGGCAAAGGCCTCGAAGCGTGTCGTGCTCACAACCGAGCGGCTTATCTCAACGGAAAAGATCCGACAGAACCCCGAAGCTACGTTTATCCCTTTCTGGTGTGTCGATGCCGTCATCGAAGTGCCCTACGGGAGCTATCCCGGCAATATGCCCTATGAGTACTTCTCCGACGAAGAGCACCTGAGGGAGTGGCTCAAGGTTGAAAAGGATCCCGAGGAACTCAAGAAGTTCATCGATCGGCAGATATTGGGAACAAAGGATTTCTATGAATATCTTGAGCTCAACGGCGGGATCGAGAAGATGAAAAAGCTCAGGGCCGCAGAACTCCTGATTCCAGGCAGGTAACGCTCCTGAGAGATCACGCTGATTGAATGGGTAGTTCCCATCAAGGCGCATGAAGAGAATACACCTCATGGGATGACGAAAAATGAGAGCCATGGGCAATAAAGAGAGAGGGTACTGAATATGAAAAAAGTAGGGGGTGGTTGAATGGCTGATTATAATCCTCTAGAACTTATGATATGTGTTGCAGCGAGGAACCTTGAGGATGGATCCACGGTTGTTGTGGGTACAGGAGCACCGTGTGCTGCCGCGATGCTTGCTCAAAAGACCCACTCGCCGAACATGTGTATCTTATTTGAGGCGGGAGGCGTGGCACCGATTCTGCCTTCCATGCCCATATCAGTGGGAGATTCCCGTACGTTTCACAAGGCACTCATGGCGAGTTCCATGCCCGAGATCATGGAAACGTGCCAGCGCGGAATGGTTGATTACACATTCCTCGGGGGTGCCCAGATCGATATGTATGGAAACATCAACTCCACAATGATCGGAAAGGACCACGCACGACCCACGGTGAGATTCCCCGGATCCGGTGGTGCCAACGATCTCGCATCGTTGTGCTGGCGCACCATGATGATGACGGTGCAAGATGCGAAGCGCTTCACGAACAACATCGACTTCATCACGTCCCCGGGATATCTTCAGGGGGGGACATCCCGGTATGATGCCGGACTTCCGAAGGGATCAGGCCCCTACAGGATCATCACCAATATGGCCATAATGGGGTTTGATGATGAGTCAAAGAAGATGAAGGTTCTTTCCATCAATCCTGGATACTCGAGGGAGGATGTCCAGGACAACTGTGGGTTCGAGCTCATGTGGGCACCGAGGATAACGGAAACAGATCCGCCCCATGCTGATGAGCTTCGGATACTGAGAGAGGAAGTCGATCCCCACAGATACATTATCGGGAGGTAATGAAATGAGTGATATTTTTCAAAATGTAGAACCCATGGTCCACGAGAGCAGGATCAGTGTTCCCTACCACTGGTGGGCCGGAGACACGGCAAGCAGGTTCTTCATCGATCTGAGGGACAGTCAGAAAATCATGGGTACACGCTGTTCGAAATGCAGTAAGACGTATGTGCCGCCACGGAAAACATGTCCCACCTGCTTTACTCCCAACGACGAATGGAGAGAGGTAGCATCCCAGGGAACGCTCATCTCCTATACCGTGGTTCGAAGGCACCAGGCATCCCTTCCAAAGAAGCCCCCAATCATCTACGGTCTCATTCAACTGGAGGGAGCGGACACTGCAGTCCTGCACATCATCGATGAACTCAAGCCCGAAGATGTTAAAATCGGCATGAAAGTGCAGGCGAAGTTTTCCAGCCAGCGGAAGGGAACCATGTTTGATATCGAGTACTTCCGGCCAGTACACTAGGAGACTGCTATGGACAGAGCTGCAATTATCGGCGTGGGAATGACCAAAATCGAGGCGAACAAAGTTCGCGAGACCTTTGCGGATATGGCTTGGGAGGCCGTGAACAAGGCCCTTGCCGATGCGGGTATGAACATCGGCGACATCGACAACGTCATCACGACCTCCAACGATTTCTGGGATGGACGGACGATCTCCTGCATGGCAGTCGGTGATGCGAGCGGGGTGAAGTACAAGAATGTTTCCTGCGTAGAGGGCGACGGAACGTTCGGGGCCTTCTATGGTCTTTCCCGCACGCTGTCAGGCTCCTACGGAACAACCCTTGTCACGGCACACAGCAAAGGGTCCGAGAGCGTATCGAGTCTCATCACCAATGCGTCATTCGATCCCATCTACGACAGGGCATTCGGAATGGACATGGTAAGCTCCGCCGCCATGCAGGCCAATGCATATCTGCATAGAACCAAAACCACCGCTGAACAGATGGCCCTGGTGTCGGTGAAAAACCACGGGAATGCACTTCTCAATCCCTATGCACAGCTTCCCATGAAGCTTACTGTGGACGATGTTTTGCAGTCCGAAATGATTGCCGACCCCCTGCACAAGCTGGATTGTTCTCCAGTCTCCGATGGGTGCTGCGCGATCATCATCGCAAATGAAGAACGGGCGACTCGGTATGCGGGGAACCCTGTGTGGATCAAGGGCGTATCCTTCTGTTCGGATTCTTTTTTTCTCGGTGACCGAGATCTCTCCAGGGCCCCTTCGCTTTCTGAAGCTGCGAAGAAGGCCTATCAGATGGCTGGCATCAGCAACCCTGCCATGGAGATCAGCCTTGCAGAGGTCTATGATGCATTCACCCACCAGGAACTCATGTGGATCGAAGCCCTCGGATTAGCCGGGGACGGAGAGGCGGCAAAGGAACTGGAGAAAGGCTCCTACACGATCAAGGGAAGCCTGCCGGTAAACCCATCTGGAGGACTGCTTTCAGGACATCCGGTAATAGCCGCAGGACTCATACGAATTGCAGAAGCGGTCAAGCAGATACGAGGGAATGCCGGAGACTATCAGGTAGATGGTGTTCGCCTTGCGCTTGCTCAAGGAGTGAACGGACTGTGCGGACAGTCACACTGCGTGTGGATCCTTGGAAAGGACAAGTAGGAGGAGGCCATGGGGAAGAAGAGAGTAGCCATAGTCGGGACAGGTCAGACATTTCACAAGAGCCACAGGCCTGATGTGAATGGTCAGGAACTGATCAATGAGGCGGTACAACGTGCCCTGCTCGATGCAGACATGACGATTCAGGACATCGACGCAGTAGTGATAGGAAACATGGATCACTTCGAGGGAATAAACTACGTGGACTGCTGGAGCGTCGACGGTTCCGGCGGCGTGATGAGGCCGATCATCAAGCTCACCACGGGGGGGACAACGGGAAGTACACTTGCCATCGGCGGTTACCACATGATTGCGTCGGGAATGTTCGAAAAGGTGCTTGTCATCGGGTGGGAAAAGAACTCCGAGTCGGATACCACAGGAGCCATCACCACCGCCTTTGATCCCGTGTGGGACAGGCTCGTTTTTGCCGGTGCCATATCAGGCCTTGCGGCCGAAGCCCAGAGCTACATGGCAAAATACGGTGCGACGGATAAAGATGGTGCCAGAGTTTCAGTCCGCGATCGGAAACATGCGTGCAACAATCCCCACGCACAGCTGCGCAAGGAAGTAACCATTGAAGAAGTGCTCGCCTCCCCAATGCTCGCCGATCCCATCCATCTTTTGGATGTGTGTCCTCGCACCGACGGGGCATGTGCAGTGATCATGGCCTGTGAGGGGGTTGCAGAGAGGATAGCTCCTCAACCTGATTGGATATGGGCAACTGCGAACAGACATACATACAGTTATCTCAACGATGCTACCTATGGAGAGTTGGACAGCATGGCCGATGCTTCAAAAGAACTGTTTTCCAAAGCAGGAATCAAGGACCCGAGAAAGGAGTTGGACGTCATCGAAATGTATCAACCCTATTCCTTTGCGGGAATTATTTGGATCGAAGACATGGGAATAGCTCCTCGTGGAAAAGGTGCTGAATACATCTGGAGCGGAGCAACGGACATGGGAGGAGAACTTCCCATAAATCCCTCGGGAGGGGTTATCGCCTGTAACCCGATTGGTGCAACCGGCCTCATCCGATGCGCAGAAGCTGCTCTGCAGGTGATGGGCAAGGCCGAGGAACGGCAGGTTCCTGACGTGAGTTTAGCATTGAGCACGGGATTCGGCGGATGCTTCTGGACCGACACGATTCTTCATGGGAAAAACAAGCCCGCATTTTAGGAGGATGAAATGGCCGAGATGGAACATATAGTTATAGAATCCGGAGAGAAGGAACAGCCCTTTCATTATGCAGTCGGTATGTATGGAAGCAAGTTCTTCAAGGAGTTGAAGGAACGGAGGGTTTTTCTCGGTATCAAGTGCCCCACGTGTAAGAAGGTCTATGTCCACCCTCGGAAGGTCTGCGGGGAGTGTTACGCGGAGATGACGGAGTTCGTCGAGGTTGGGCCAAAGGGAAAAATCGGAACCTTTACCATCCTCAGGTATGCCTTTATCGACCCGGAGACAGGCGAGCAGAAACCGGTGCCCTATGGATACGGGTTCATTCAGCTTGATGGTGCAGATACCCTCTTTCAGCACTACATCAGTATAGACGATGAGAGCAAGGTCAAGATCGGTGCTCGGGTTGAACCGGTATTCTCCGAGGAACACAAGGGGACGATCAAGGATATCCTGTATTTTCGAGTTGTCGACTGACATCATAGTCGTCCAGGTCTCGGTTGTGCCCCGATCGTTTTGGGCACGAGAGGAACAGCTTTCGGTGCGAGAGCGAGCGAGAAGAAACAATCATGAGAGAAACTCGGGGAGCGATCCATTAAGCAGGTGAGAATACATCCTCAGGCCCGAATCATGGTGAAGGAACAAGCATGCGGTGCTCTACTCGTCACTGGTCCAGAGAAGATTCGGTGCGGCTACGGAAACGGAGATTGCCTCCTTATCGATCTGAAGAATGCGTTCTTCGCGTTATCAGACAGCGCTGAACGCTATTCAAGGGCATCACGTGATATTCTCGAGAGGCTCTGTGATGTGGTGAAAGAACGAGGGGTTCCTCAGCAGAACGATGAGTGGCTTCACGTAGTAAACAGTGTGTTCGCAGCACAAAAGTATCAGCACAAAGCCACCTTCAGCCTGGCTGCGATTCGACAGACCGGTGTCGGCTCATCTATCTGCATCATCAATGGTGGGGACAGCGAAGTTGCCATTGTGAACAAGACAACGAGACGGGTGGAATATCGGACAGAGCCGAACATGAACTTTGCAGGCAGATCAAAAGGAATTTCCGGGGTAATGGAGGTGAGTCTTCAGGGAGATCACTATCGTCTTGTGATGGCATCCGACGGACTCGCTGATATAGCGCGATTTTGTGGAGAACAGGTGACCGACCTCGTGGAGTCGTTTCTTTCCCATGGCCCTGTGCACGAGATACCTGAAAAGTTGAGAGATCTCATTATCTCAGCGGTTTCACAAGGGATTGCGGGGAACTATGATGATATCGGGGTCATCGTGATCGACCCGGAAGCCTTGAAACGAAACACGGATGTACAACTTGTGATGGGGGGAACGAACCCGAGTGAAGAGGATGCCTATCAGAAAGACATCCGTTCATCTCACCTCGATGGGGGATGGATCTCCATGGAGAGTCTCCCTGAGAATGCACACTATGTAGCCAAGTGTGGCATACGAGTACGATGATTTTTTTCTGACATCATTGGTTGGATGACCAACAAACCTCATGAATAGAAGGCATAAAAAAGAAATGGAAGAAAGAAAAACGAACGATATCAGCGAGATGAGAAGATCTCAGCTGGTGAAAGCCGCATACCGTGTGGTAAGCAGGAAGGGATACTACAATTTCACGATCAAGGATATCGCCAAGGAGTCAGGCTTATCATCGGGGCTTGTCCACTACTACTTCAAGGACAAGCAGGATCTTCTCCTCAATCTGCTCAAAGAAATCAACATCAATATCAAATCCTATCTGAACAACGAGTTGGTGAAGACGCAGAATCCTCTCAACAAGTTGATTGCGTACATTGATCAGGCATTCAGCCTAGCAGAGAAAGAGGAAGAATACTTCTATGTGCTCATAGATTTCTGGACACAGGCAAAACACAATCCCCGTATGCGACAGGCAAACAGCAGGCTTTTGAAGAGTTACCGCGATGAGTGCGCAGCTATCCTGGAGGAGGGAATATCCATAGGAATGTTCAGGGAGATGGATGTTGCATTCACTTCCACGGCTATTGTTTCAGCCATACAGGGCACCATTGTCCAGTATATTCTAGATAATGATGCCTTCAATTATGAGACCTATACCACGAAGATCAAGGAATATATAACGTCGTTAATCATGAAGGAAAAGAACAGCGAAAAGGAGGGTGTATGGAGTTCGGTTTCAATGAAGAACAAATAATGTTTCGGGATTCTGTGTATAAGTATGCGAAAAACGAGATCGTTCCTATGTGTGAAGAGGCGGACCTGAAGGCTGAATTCAGCTTTGAGATTTGGAAGAAGTTGGGTGATATGGGGCTGCTCGGGTTGCCGTTTCCTGAGGAATACGGCGGGTCGGGAGCCGATGTGGTTACCTGTTGCATCGCCGGAGAGGCCCTTGGGCATGCTGGGGTCGACAGTGGGCATTTACTGGCGCTGGGCGCTCACACCTATCTCTGCACCGACACGCTTTTCAAGCACGGGAACGAGGAACAGCGCAAGAAGTACGTGCCCAAGCTCGCTTCGGGAGAGTGGATAGGGTGCATGGGACTGACAGAACCCGGCGCCGGTTCCGATGCCGCATCCATTCAGACCACTGCCGTAAAGAAGGGAGATAGGTGGATTCTCAACGGATCCAAGACCTTCATTACCAATGCCCCTGTCGCGGATGTCTGCGTGGTGTACGCCACGGTGGACAAAGCCCTCAAGCACAATGGCATTACTGCGTTTATCGTTGAAAAGGGATTTAAGGGATATTCGACGGGGAACCCGTTCCACAAGATGGGAGTGAGGGCCTCGTCGACATCGGAAGTTTTCCTGGAGGATTGTGAAGTTCCTGAGGAAAATCTCCTGGGCGAGGTGGGTCACGGATTTTCCTACACCCATGAGACGCTTTCCTGGGACAGGAGCTCTCTCCTCGCTCCGTTTGTCGGCGGCATGATGTTCATGATTGAGCAGTGCGCGCGCTATGCAACGGACCGCTTCCAGTTCAACAAACCCATAAAAGCCTTCCAGGCCATACAGCACAAGATAGCAGACCTCAGGGTTACCCTGGAGGCTTCCCGACTCGCAGTATACAGGGTGGCCTATGATAAGGATGCAGGATTGCCCCTTGATCACATGCACCTTTCCATTGCCAAGGCCTTCGTGGGAGACTGGGGTTTCAAGGCTGCCTCTGAGGCCGTCCAGCTCTTCGGCGGTTATGGGTATATCCATGAGTATCCTGTCGAACGGCTGCTGCGCGATGCAAAACTCGGGCAGATCGGCGGTGGAACCTCCGAGATTCAGAGGTTTATCATTTCACGCATCATGGGCATGATGTAGGTCTTGAAAGGAGAACAACGTATGAATTTTAGTTTGAGCGATGATCAGAGATCAATACAAGATACGTTTAAAAATTTCTGCAAGAAGGAACTTGCTCCCAGGGCGACCATGCTCGATCAGGCCTCTGAGGATGAAGTCAAGGTGCTGATAAAAGAGAACATCAAAAAGCTCGCTTCAATCGGGTATCTGGGTATGGGTCACGAGGAACGCTATGGCGGCACAAGCGTGGATCTGATAGCTCAGATGGTCGCAGGAGAGGAGGTTGCAAAGGCCTGCGCATCGACCTTCCTTTCTGCAGGCGCAAGCAGTGGTCTCTTCGGGGTGCCGCTGAAACTTTTCGGTAGCGAGGAGCAGAAGGAGAAGTTTCTTCCCGGGATTATCAGCGGTGATCTCATCGGCTCCTTTGGACTGACTGAGCCGGAGGCTGGATCCGATGCGGCGGCAATCAAGACCACCGCCGTAAAGAACGGGGGCACGTGGGTGATCAATGGGTCAAAGACCTTTATAACCAATGCGACCATAGCTGACGTCTGCTTGATCATGGCATACAACGATAAAGAGGCTGGTCCTGGTTCCGGCGTTACAGCCTTTCTGGTTGAGAAGGATGCACCAGGGTTCATCGTAGGAAAATCCTTCGATAAATTGGGTTTTCGTGGATCCCCGACTGCCGAGATCTTTCTTGAAGACTGCACGGTTCCCGAGAGTGCGGTGCTGGGGGAGGTCGGCAGGGGGTTCATTCAGGCGATGCAGACCCTCGAATACGGCAGGATCGGAATGGCAACGGTCTCCCTGGGCATCGCAGTAGCCTGTATGGAGCAGGCCAATGCGTATTCCAAGGAACGGAAAACGTTTGGGAAGCCCATCAACCGGTATCAGGAGATTTCCTTCCAGTTGGCGGATATGATGATCATGACGGATATATCTCGTATGCTGATACTGAAAGCAGCCTGGGCGAAACAGATTCAAGACCCCGAATCTGCTGTACTGGCCTCCTGCGCAAAGCTCTTTGCCAGCGAAGCGGCGACGAAGATTGCAAGCATGGCCCTGCAGGTGCATGGTGGGTATGGGTACATCAAGGAGTTTCCGGTTGAACGCCTCTACCGTGATGCAAAGCTTGGTGAAATCGGCGAAGGAACATCGGAAATCCAGAGGGTGCTCATTGCAAAGAGTATTCTGAGCAGGTTCAAATAACCGGGCAGGGGGTGTATATGTCGATAGATAAGAAGTTTATTGGCAAGACATGGCCGGCACAGAGTTATGATGTGTGTAAAGAGAAAATCAAGGAGTATGCTAAGGCGATCAAGAACCCAGATCCGCACTATGTGGACGAGGAGTTTGCAGAGAAAAGTGCGTATGGAACCATCATCGCTCCCCCTACATTTTCTGTGGTCTTCGGAGCTCACCTCATAGAGCCGATATTCTTCGACAACGAATTGAATCTGAATCTCGCCATGCTTGTTCACGGAGAGCAGGAATTCGAGTTCTACGAGGTGGTGAAGGCAGGCGATACCGTGACAACAACAGCACGGATAAGCCACATTGAAAACAAGGAGAAGCTGGACGTGATTACCATTGAACTGCTGTCGAAGAACCAGCAAGGCAGGGATGTCTGCAAGGGCATCTATACCTTTGTCGTGAGGAAGTAGCCATGGGAGAGAAAACAATTCAGAAAGGAACAACGTTCAGCGCACAGGAGACTGTGGACAAATATCGGGCCATCTACTACGCTGGCGCATCTGGTGACTTCAATCCCATACACATTGACCCCGAGTTCGGGAAAATGGTGGGGCTTGGTGGCGTGATACTCCATGGGCTCTGTGCAGCAGGCTTCGTTGTCAAAACGATTACAGACTGGTTGGGAGACCCCGGAAAACTGAAAAGATTCAAGTGCAGGTTTGCCTCCCCTGTCCACCTCGATGATGTGATTACAACAACCGGCGAAGTGATTGAAGTGAAAGAGAATAGAGCGAACATCGTTCTCAAGGTTTCCAACCAGAACGGTATCGATGTCGAGACGAATGTGTCAGCAGAAGTTGAAGTCTAGCTGAAATCAGCTCGTTGGAACGAGGGTGTGCTGCAGTGGTGTCCGGGAGATCGAAAAAAGGAACCTGCTGCGACACATTCAGGCAGAAACAGTGTTATCGTAGTATACTGCCCTGTGCATGTGAAGAGCTACGCTGTCGGGCAGGGCAGATTCTTAGGAGTTACGAGCGGGAACAGTGAAAGGATTCACGGTTCCCGCCGGTTCTCTACGCGGCGGTTTATCGCTCTGGCGTTGCGGACCAAAGGGGCTCGATGGGATGTTCGCGGCGCGGAGCTTTTTTCGCTTGCCGGAGGACGGTGCGTGTGGGAATACTACCAACCAGAGCGCATTGTATCATCCGGATTCTATCCTGAAGGAGGTGCGTCATGGGGCTTCTTGACTACGGACCAGGAAAATCTTTCGTCAAATGGTCTGTATGGCTTTCCTGGCCCATCATTGCAGCAGGGAAACGCCTGAGTAATGTTCCTGTCCTGAAATGGCTCATCGGTCCTTTTTTCATGCGACCTTACAACGAGGTCACTGCCGTGCCGATTGATGTCACGGTCGAGAGCCCCGACAGTGCGGTTGTGCCCATTCGGATCGTGGAACGGCTCGTTACTGATGTGGAAGAGAAATTTATCATAGGAGAGTGCATCTGTCGTTCCCACAACAAAGTTGCTACGCCTCCAATGGATATCGGATGCATGGCCCTGGGCCCTGCGGCTCGGCGGATACATCCGAGCCATGGCCGCATGGTATCCACCGAGGAAGCGATCCATCATGTGCGTCGCGCAGCTCAGGCCGGACTCATTGCAACCGTTGCCCACGCGTGGATCGATCCCGTCGCCTTCGGGACCCGCTTTCGAGACCTCATGTTCATCTGTTTCTGCGATGATACAAACTGTATCTATCGCACGTATATGAAAAACCGCGGCCCAACTCTTGACGGCGTTTACAAACGCCTCCCTGGAATCTCTCTGGCTGTTGACAGGGAAAAATGCGACGGGTGCGGGCAGTGTGTGGACAGGTGCTTTCTTGCCGCAATCTCACTGGAAAACGGCATTGCGGTCATCGGAGAATCCTGTGCAGGGTGCGCCCGCTGCTCCATGCTCTGTCCACAGAATGCCATCTTCGTAGCTGCTGAAGACGAAGACGCTCTCTACGCGCAGCTCATTACGCGCATACAAGAAGTCTCCGAACTTCCCGTTCGAACATCCTGAGGAACCCGGGTCAGCGGCACAGTAGCGCTGCTTCCCGGTCGTAATCCCTAGAGTTGGTTCGTCGCTCAGGCAGGAACGATTACGAAAGGAGGCGGATGGAGCGCTGTCCACTGGACGAGGTCTCCGCATGCACTCCTTTGTAGTAAGCGCCAAATAAACCCCACCTTGACAAGTTCAGGAGATTTTACTGTTCAATAACGAGGTCCGACGGTTTTAGGTATTGAGGCAGCAGGGCTTTGTACTCTTCTTCAGTGCAGGCATGAGGAAGGCGATCGAACAGGAAGCGGAGATAGCTGTAGGGCTCCAGGCCGTTGGCCTTGGCTGTTTCGATCAGGGAATACAGGGCGGCGCTTGCCTCGGCCCCTTTAGGATTGCCGGAAAACAGCCAGTTTTTACGGCCGACCACGAACGGTCTGATGGCATTTTCCGCCAGGTTGTTATCCGGTGTGAGATGAGGAGAATCTATATACTTTATCAATCGGCCCCATTGACCAAGGGTATATGCTATCGCGTTGCCCAGAAGACTCTTGGGCGGGACCTGCAAGACCTTTTTATCCAGCCACCCTTTGAATTTGTCCAATACCGGCTTGGCCTTGAGTTC
>OMKS01001779.1_pt1 | contig 18737 bp, 14 predicted proteins | sample 1674721 | NCBI WGS metagenome assembly OMKS01 (sample SAMN06264996, study PRJEB25208) | sediment metagenome | isolation source: hot spring sediment | place: USA: California | collected 2014-09-02
CGGCATACGAGATCTAGTACGGTCTCGTGGGCTCGGAGATGTGTATAAGAGACAGCCACCAAACGGCATCCCGCAGATCGACCTGCACATTGCCCTCAACTACGCCGACAAGCGCCTGACGGTAACACAGCAAACGACACTCGTCAACGACAGCCCCGACGCCTGGGAAGAACTCGTCTTCGCCGTTCCGCCGGCCTACCAGCCAGACGTATTCACGCTGCGTACGGCGGACATCACCACAACCTGGGAGAACTATCCCACAACGGCAGTTCTATCGAATACCATGCTGCACGTCGCCGTGCCGGTTCCCATCACACCAGGGGAAGCGGTCGCCGTCGTCCTAACCTTTGGGATCGCCATCCCGCCCGTAGACGCCGATGCCTGGTTGCCGTTGGGCAATCTCGGCGCAGGCGAGCGGCTGATCCAGGCTGGCGATTGGCATCCCACACTGGTTCCCTACCGCCCCGGTGAAGGGTGGCAGACGTGGGAGTACGTTTTGGTGGGCGATCCCAACATCTACGGCGTCGCCGACTACGATGTGACTTTGCGCACCGATACGGCTGTTGTCGTCGCTGCGCCGGGCTTTGTCAGCCAGAAGGGGCAGGTACGGCGCTACCAGCTTGACCAGGCGCGGGCGTTCGCCTTCCTCGCCAGCCCTGAATACCGGATGATCCGCGCTGTGGCTGAAGCGACGCCGGTACAGGTTTACTTTCTGCCTGAGTACGGAATAGAGGCGCAGGCCGTTTTGAAGACGGCAGCGCAGGCACTTCCCCTGTACACGGAACTCTACGGCCCCTATCCCTATACCAATCTGGTGATCGCTCAGAACGCCTACCATGGCGCAATGGAATATTCTGGCCTGATCAGCATGAGCGGCAGCGCCTATGCAGGCTACCGGGAAACCCCCTCCGCGGGGCTGATCAACCTCACCGCACACGAAATCGCCCATCAATGGTGGTATGGCGCGGTCGGCAACGATCAGGTCCACGAACCCTGGCTGGATGAATCTTTCGCCAAATATAGCGAAGTCCTCTTCTACGAACGCTATTATCCGGATTTCGTCGAGTGGTGGTGGAAGCATCACATCACCGGCCGCGCGGGTGGACGGTTAGACAGCACCGTCTACGATTTCTCCGACACCGCAACGTACATCAACCAGCTCTACGCACAGGGAGCGCTCTTCCTGGATGATCTGCGCGCGCTGATGGGCGACCCGGACTTCTTCGCCTTCGTCAAAGCCTATCGTGAAGCTAACGAGGGGCGCATCGCCACGCGCACGGACTTTTTCGCCGCCGTTCACGCCCACACCGACGCCGATCTGGCGCCCTTGCTTGATACCTACTTTCCGGGACCAGAAACACAACCCAAATCGAACACAGATTAAGTGGATTAGCACAAGTCAGGTCAGAATCTATTTAGACTCTATCCGAAAATTAGCCGTTGACGCACCAGAAACGCTTGCAAACACAGTTTTCGGATAGGTTCTTAGTCCATCCAATCTGTGCCCCTAAAACCTTTTTTCAGGAACTTCTTGCAGCCTTCCAACGTCATCATGAGTGTGAGGAACAAACTCACAAAACAATAAAGACAAAGGGAGGCAATACAATGTTTAACAAGAAAGTTCGTACAGGTTTACTGGTTTTGGCCGCAGCCGGGATGCTCGGATTGCTGTTAGGATGTGGTGCGAAGGTGCAGGCGGGCGGCGGAACGGTGAGTGGCGCGACATACGCTGCTGTTGGGGGTGACATCCCCTACACCATCAACGTCAACGGTTCGGGAACGGCAAGCAACACCCCGGACATCGCCGACATTCAACTGGGCGTGGAAGAGGTCAACGACGATGCAGCGCAAGCCATCAGCGAGAGCACTTCCAAGATGAAGGCCGTGCTCGACGCGATCAAGGCACTGGACATCGAAGATAAAGACATTCAAACGGTCAACTACAACATGTGGGTTGAACAGATTTACAACCCGGAGACCGGCATTCCGACTGGGGAGATACGTTACCACGTCACCAACCAAATCAACGTGCGACTGGACGATCTTACCCTAGCGGGCAAGCTGCTGGAAGATGCCCTGACCGCCGGTGCAAACAACGTGGGCAGCATCACCTTCGGCGTGAGCGATCCCACTGAGTTGCAGCAGCAGGCGCGAGCCACCGCTGTCCAGAATGCGCGCGCCAAGGCTGAGGAACTGGCCGCCGGGTTGGGCGTCCGCGTGGGCAAGGTGCGCCAGGTGAGCGAGTATGTCTCCGGCCCCATCCCGATGGCGACCTACGCGAGGGATATGGGAATGGGCGGCGGCGGTGAAGTCCCCATTGCCACCGGTTCTTACAACGTCACCGTAGAAGTCCAGGTTATCTTCGACATCATCCAATAACCGACCACACACGCTGCTTGTGCCGGATTGTGATCCGGCCTTCCATGACCGCCGGGAGATGAATCTCTCGGCGGTCATTTTGTATTTGTCACCTTCGTAGGGCCAGTTATAATAGCCCTATGACCACGCGACACATCGACGGCTCCCATGGCGAAGGCGGAGGACAGATCCTCCGCTCGTCGTTAACGTTAGCGGCCATCACCGGCGACACGGTATGCCTGGAGAACATCCGCGCCAACCGTTCCAAGCCGGGACTGCGCCCGCAGCACATCACGGCGGTGCGCGCTGCCGCCACCATCTGCAACGCCCAGTTGACGGGCACTGCGCTGAACAGCCAGACGCTCACATTCGCACCGCAAACCCCCGCACAGGCCGGAGACTACGTCTTCGACGTGAACGACGTAGCCAGCAGTGGTTCTGCCGGCGCGATGACGTTGGTCTTGCAGACGATACTGCTGCCGCTGGCGCTCGCGGATGGCCCCTCGCGGCTGATCCTGCGCGGCGGCACAGCCGTCCCCATGAGCCCGCCGGTTCCCTACATCGAGCACGTTTATCTGCCCACGCTGTTCGAAATGGGCGTACAGGCGCGGCTGGCGCACCGGCTGTGGGGCTTCTATCCCCAGGGCGGCGGTGAACTGGACGTGGAGATCGCGGGCCGGGCGACGCTGCGCCCGCTCGATCTCACCGAGCGCGGCGCGCCAGAACGTGTGGACGGTGTCGCTTGCGTCGCCAAACTGCCATCGCACATCCCGCAGCGGATGAGCGACAGGGCGCGCGCGATCCTCAGCCAGGCCGGGCTGCCGCGCGTGTCCATCGAACCACAGCACGTCACATCGCCGGGCACAGGCGCGGGTCTCTTTTTGACGGTGCAGTATGCGCGATCGCGGGCCGGGTTCAGTGCCTTGGGGCGCCGTGGGCTGCCCTCCGAGGAGGTCGCGGAATTGGCCTGTCGCGAGCTGTTGGACCATCACCGCAGCGGGGCGGCGGTCGATCCGCATCTGGGCGACCAATTGGTGCTGCCGTTCGTGCTGGCGCAGGGAACGTCACGCGTGGCGGTGGCGCACGTCACCCAGCATTTGCTTACCCACGTCTGGGTCGCCGCACACTTCGATTTGCCCGCGGCGCGCGTCACCGGCGAAGAAGGGCAGCCGGGGATACTGATCGTGGAATGAAAGACTACAAAAGTCTCAGCAGATCGAAAATCTGTTGGTAGTAACCGCTTATGAAGTTTCAAAAATTAGTTTGGTAATGTGTATTGCGCGGTTTTACCGACTGAAGTCGGTGTATACGTGTGCACGCCGGCTTCAGCCGGTTTTCCCTGGCGCATACAATTACCGGATTATTTTCTTAATGCTCATCAGCGGTTCTTTTGACGGCTGAAGCCGTTACTACGAGCCTAAATTTCGATCTACTGAGTCTAGGCCTGATGAAATGGAGATTGCATGCTAGAACTTGTGATGTTAGGCACAGCGGCTTCCGCTCCTTCGATCCAGCGGGGATTACCCTCGCAGGTCGTGTTGTGGCGCGATGAGCGCTTTCTCGTGGATTGTGGTGAGGGGACGCAGCGACAAATTCTGCGGAGCGGGATCGGCTTTCGACGCTTGCAGCGGGTGCTGCTAACCCACGGGCATCTCGATCACATTCTGGGACTGGGTGGCTTAATTTCCACTTTCGCCCGGTGGGAAGCCGTGGACAAGCTGGAAATCTACGGCGGGCGCTGGACGCTGGATCGCGTAAAGGATTTGATCTTCCGCGTGGTGCTGCGCGGTGCGCGACCATCCGTGCCGGTCGATTTGATCGACATCCGGCCTGGCGTACTGCTCGAAAACGAAGACTTCGAGGTAGTCGCCTTTCCGGTCGTCCACCGGGGACCGGGGTGCTTCGGCTATCTCTTCCGCGAGAAGCCACGCCGCCCCTTTTTGCCGGAGAAGGCGGAAGCGCTCGGTGTGCCGGCCGGCCCAATCCGGCGGGATCTCGTCAACGGCAAAGCCGTCACTTTGGCGGATGGGCGCGTTGTCCACCCCGACGAGGTGTTGGGGCCGGATCGTCCCGGCGTCTCGCTGGCGCTCGTCGGCGACATCGGGCAGATCGATGGCCTGAGTGAGGTCGTGCGCGGCGTTGATGTGCTGGTGTGTGAAGCGACGTACCTGGAACGCGACAGCGAGATGGCGCGTCACTTCGGTCATCTCACGGCAGCGCAGGCGGCACGGCTGGCGCGGGACGCGGGCGCGCACAAGTTAGTGCTCAACCATCTCTCGCAACGATATCGCATCCGTGAAATCCTGGAGGAAACCAGGCCGATCTTCGCGGATACCGTCGTGGCCCGTGACTTCGACCGCTTCACCATCACACGCGAGAAAATCACCCTCACCAACGAGGAGCTACAGGAAGACGACGTGCTGTTCAAAGCACCAGAAATCACCGAGGATTGACACGGCTAGAAAAGCCACGGCTAGTAAAGCCGCCTTGACAAGCGATGGTTTGACAAACCGCCTTATCTCTCTAATATGTGGATAGGATTTCGCCGCCAGACGTTTGGGACCTGGGGCGTCAAAAAGGAGGTGCTCAAGGATAGTAAATTTATGGCAAAGTCCCAATGTTCGATTTAGTTTTCAGTTTGTCAACTATTTGAAGGAGGATACAAATGAAACGAAATCTTTGGACCGCACTTGCGTTGATGATCGTGATTGCCATGGTGTTGCCCGCCTGTGGTGGTGAAGGAACGTCGAAAACTGATGAACCCTACAAAGTAGCATTTGTCTACATCGGCCCTCCCGGTGACTTGGGCTGGACCTACGAGCACGACCGCGGGCGCAAGGCGCTCGAAGAGGCTTTGGGCGACGCAGTTGAGACCACCTACATCGAAAACGTCGAAGAAGGCCCGGATGCCGCGCGCGTGATCCGCCAGTATGCTCAGGAAGGCTACGACATGATCTTCGCCACATCCTTCGGCTATATGGATTACATGTACGAGGTCGCGGAGGAGTTCCCCAACGTCAAATTCGAGCACTGCTCCGGATACAAGACGCGCGACAATATGGCCGCCTACTTTGGGCGGATTTACCAGGCGCGCTACCTCTCCGGCATCGTCGCCGGCAAGATGACGCAAAACGGTAATATCGGCTATGTAGGCGCGTTCCCCATCCCCGAAGTGGTACGCGGCATCAATGCCTTCACCCTCGGTGTGCGCTCGGTCAACCCTGATGCGAAAGTCACCGTCGTGTGGACCAACACCTGGTACGATCCGGTGAAAGAACGTGAGGCCGCCGTAGCACTGCTGGATTCCGGTGCCGACATCATCGCGCAGCACCAGGACACCACCGAACCGCAGAAGGCGGCCCAGGAACGCGGCGTACTGAGCATCGGCTACGACTCCGACATGCGCGCGTTCGTCGGCGACTCGGTGCTCACCAGCCCGATGTGGAACTGGAGCGAGTATTACATCGACACCGTGCAGGCTGCCATCGATGGCAAGTGGGAGACCCACTCGTATTGGGGAGGCCTTGGTGATGATGTCGTGCGATTGGCTGATTACAGCGCCAAGGTACCGCAAGATGTCCGCGATCTCGTCGACGCTGCCAAGAAAGAAATCATCGACAACGATCAGATCTTCTGCGGCCCCATCAAAGATCAGGCAGGCAACGAAGTAGTCGCTGCCGGTCAATGCCTGAGTGACGAGGACAAACTCGGCATGCAGTTCTTCGTCGAGGGCGTCGTCGGGACGATTCCGACCGAGTAACACAGATTACGTAAAACGTGATGCGTGGTGCGTGATGATAAAAAGTAGCTTGATCACGCTTCACGCATCACGATTAAGAGGACGTCGATGAACGAACAAACAGGCCCCACCCCCATTTTGGAAATGCGCGGGATCACCAAGCATTTCCCTGGCGTCATGGCGAACGACCACGCCGACCTGGAACTGTATCCAGGTGAAGTTCTGGCGCTGCTCGGTGAGAATGGGGCCGGGAAAAGCACGCTGATGAACGTCCTGGTGGGGCTGTACCGGCCCGACGAGGGTGAGATTTACGTGCGCGGGCAGCGCGTCGAGATCCATTCCCCGCGTGACGCCGTCACGTTGGGCATTGGGATGGTGCACCAGAACTTCATGCTTGTGTCGACGATGACCGTCGCAGAGAACATCATTTTGGGGATAACGGATCTGCCCTTCGCGCCCCGCATGGACGAAGTCGCCCGGCGCATTCGTGAAATCTCGCAACGCTACAACCTCGAAGTCGATCCCAACGCCTACATCTGGCAATTGAGCGTGGGCGAGCAGCAGCGCGTGGAAATCCTCAAGTTAATCTATCGCGGGGCGGAAATCCTCATCCTGGACGAGCCGACCGCCGTTCTGACACCGCAAGAAGCGCGCGAATTGGGCCACATCATCAAGATTATGACCGATGAGGGCAAGTCTGCCATCTTCATCACCCACAAAATGGAAGAGGTGATGGCGTTCTCGCAATGGGTGCGCGTGATGCAACACGGGCGAGTTGTCGCCGTGAAAAAGACGGCGGAGACCAATCCACAGGAATTAGCACGGCTAATGGTGGGCCGTGAGGTGCTCTTCCGCCTGGAAAAGAGCGACTGCACTCCAGGCGATGTGATTCTGGAACTGCGCGATGTGTGCGCCGCTAACGACAAGGCGCTGCCGGCATTGCGTGACGTCTCATTCTCCATCTGTGGCGGGGAAATTCTGGGAATCGCGGGAGTGGCGGGCAACGGGCAGCGCGAGCTGGCCGAAGTCGTCACCGGCCTGCGCAAAGTGACCCAGGGTAAGGTCTTCATCAACGGCATGGATCGCACGAACAAACCCCCGCTGGAGATCATCCAATCCGGCGTCAGTCACATTCCCGCCGACCGCATCGGGATGGGCGTGGTGGGCAACATGGCCGTCGCCGACAACATCGCGATGAAGGGCTATCGCCAGCCGCCACTCACGGAACACGGGATTCTGCATCCCCGACGCATCCTGGAACTGGCGCGCCGCATGATCGAGGCCTTCCGCATTACAACCCCCTCGCCATTAACGCACATCAAGTTCCTCTCCGGCGGCAACATCCAGAAGGCCATTCTGGCGCGGGAAATCGACACGTGCGCCGGGTTGCTGGTCGCCGCCTACCCTTCGCGCGGGTTGGACGTGGGCGCAACCGAAGCGGTGCGACGACGACTGCTGGAACAGCGCGACGCCGGGCGGGCGGTGCTGCTGATCTCCGAAGACCTGGAAGAACTGCTGACGATTGCGGACCGTATCACGGTACTCTACGAAGGGCGCGTGATGGGGATCATACCTTCCGATACTGCCGACATCGAAACCCTCGGGCTAATGATGGCCGGAGCGGAAGAGATTGAAAAATTGGCGGATTGAAAATTGGAAATTTCGAGATTGGCTGATCGCTGAGGGCTTTTCTATGCGCATTGTCTTTGAAAAACGGGAATCTATTTCGCGGCGAGCGACGGTGTTGGTGCCGGTCGTTTCGTTTGTCGTATCGTTGATCTTCGGGGCCGTGCTCCTGGCCGTTTCGGGGGCTAATCCCTTCGTCACCTACGCCGCGATGGTCAAGGGCGCGTTCGGCTCGTGGTACGGCATCACCGAAACGCTGGTCAAAGCTATCCCCCTGATGTTGACCGGGCTGGCGGTTTCCGTCGCCTTTCGGATGCGCTTTTGGAACATCGGGGCGGAAGGGCAGTTGACGCTCGGCGGGGTGGCGGCGGCGGGCGTGGCGCTATTTTGGTCGCAAGGGCTGCCCGGCTGGACGGTGCTGCCGTTGGCGATTCTCGCCGGGATCGTCGCAGGAGCGCTGTGGTCCGGCATCCCGGCGCTGCTCAAAGCCTACCTCAAAGTCGATGAAACGTTGACGACGCTGATGCTCAACTACGTCGCCATTCTTTATTCCGAGCACCTGTACTACATCGCATGGCGCGCGCCGGGCTACAACTCCGGCACGGCCAAATTCCCCGAAGCGGCCTGGCTGCCGCAGATTGCCGGACGGGCGAACGCTGGACTTATCTTTGCTCTTATTCTTGCCATCCTGCTCTGGCTGGTGTTCAAATATACCCGTTGGGGCTTCGAGTTGAAAATCATCGGCGAAAATCAGACGGCGGCGCGCTATCTGGGGATCAACATCGCCCGGAACATCGTGCTGGCGCTGCTGCTTTCCGGTGCGCTGAGCGGACTGGCGGGCGCGTGCGAGGTGCTCGGCCTCTCGCGCCGCTTGCAGCAGGGACTATCCGTCGGCTATGGCTATACAGCCATCATCGTCGCGTGGATGGCGCAACTCAACCCCATCGTGATCCTGTTTGTGGCGATCCTGATGGCGGCGCTGCTCGTCGGCGGGGATCAGATTCAGATGAAAATGCGCCTCCCGGCTTCGGTCGGGCTGGTCCTGCAAGGGATGATCCTCATCCCCATGCTGGCGGGGACGATCTTCACCGAGTATCGCATCCGCATCGTGCACCACGAAACGCACACGGAGGTGACGTCATGATCGCGTTCCTCGCATTGCTGACGCAAATTCTGACGATTACCCTGCGTGCCGGCACCTCGCTCATTTATGCGGCACTGGGCGAAATCTATACCGAACGTTCCGGCATCCTCAACCTGGGTCTGGAAGGAATGATGCTCACCGGCGCGGTGGCGGCGTTCGCCACGGCCTACTACACCGGCAGCACGTGGCTCGGGGTGCTCGTCGCTATGGTGATGGGGATGATCATGGCTTCCATCCACGCTTTCCTTACCGTCACCATGCGCGCCAACCAGGTGGTCAGCGGATTAAGTGTCACGCTGTTCGGGACGGGCCTGGCGAGCTTCCTGGGCGAACGATTGGGACCGGCCTCCAACAATGGCAACCTCGTCGGTATGGTCGGGCCGCGCTTCAAGCCTGTTGAAATCCCGGCGCTGAGCCAGTTGCCTTTGCTGGGCGCGCTTTTCAAGCAGGACGTCCTCACTTACCTGCTCTACATCCTCATCCCGTTCGCCACGTATTACCTGTACAAGACGCGCAACGGCCTCAATCTGCGCGCGGTGGGCGAAAGCCCGCAGACGGCGGATGCGATGGGCATCAATGTGACCAAAACGCGCTACCTGTACACGATTCTCGGCGGGATGCTGGCGGGCTTCGGTGGCGCGCATTTGTCGCTCGCTTACGCGCCCGGCTGGACAGAGAACATTACCGGTGGGCGCGGCTGGATTGCCATCGCGCTCGTCATCTTCGCCATGTGGAACCCGGCTCGCGCCATCTTGGGCGCGATCCTCTTCGGCGGCATCAACGCAGTACAGTTCCGTTTGCAGGCCGGCGGGACGACCATCCCCGCCGCATACCTGAATATGCTGCCCTACCTGATGACGATCCTGGTGCTGGTGATCATGACGTGGTGGGAGAACCTCAGCCACCGCATCGGGGCGCCGGCGGCGCTGGGCAAGGCGTATATGCGGGAAGAGAAGTAACGAGGAATCAGTAACCAGTAAAGAGTAAAAGGGATGCGTGAAATTCGAGCGGATTGGAAGGTACAGGGGACGTCGCGGATGTGTTTTGTGTGCGGGCGCGAAAATCCGGTGGGGTTACACCTGCACTTTTATGAAGACCCGGAGAAACAGCAGGTCGTCGCGCCGTTGAACATCCCCGAACAATACCAGGGGTATCCGGGCGTCGTCCACGGCGGGATTCTTGCCACGATCCTCGACGAAACGACAGGGCGCGCCATCAACGTGGGACGGGATGAGGAACAGTTCTGGGTCACGGCCAAGCTGGAAATGCGCTATCGCCAGCCCACCCCCACGGAAACGCCGCTGACGGCGGTGGGCTGGGTGGTGCGCCTGCGCTCGCGGACGGCGGAAGTCGCCGGAGAAATCCGGCTTCCCGACGGTACCGTGACCGCCGAAGCTGCCGCTGTCGTCGTGTGCCCGTCAAGGGAAACACTCAAGTCATGGGAAGAAGAGCGGAAGTTTTGGGGATAAAGAGTATGGGAATGTGGGGTGAGAATGGTTAGGTGGTTCGCCCAATTCTTAATCGCAAATCCCTATTTACTAATCCCCCCAGTCCCTAATCACCAATCCCTCATCCGCTATGGAGGTGTGTATGTTGCGAAATGTAAAAAGTTATAAGCGGGCTAAAGACATAGACGATGCCGTCGCGCTGGTGCAATCGAATCCCAACACGATCTACATCGGCGGCGGCGCGTGGACGGTGGCGCAAGGGGATTCACAACTGGAGATGGTCGTCGATTTGCAGGAGGCCGGTCTGGATGTTCTCGAAGGCAACGTCGACAGTGTGCGGATAGGCGCAACAGTCACTCTTCAGGCCATCATCGACCACCCCGACGCGGGCACACTCGCCGGCGGGATTCTTGCGCGGGCTGCAGGCTACACGCAATCGCGCAATCTGCGTGAGCAAGGGACACTCGGCGGCACGCTGATCGTCGCCGGGCCGGCAGACCCGCTCACGACGGCGCTGCTCGTCCTCAACACCGACGTCCTCTACGCCGATCCGGTGGTGCATACCGCGCCGTTCACCAGCTTCGTGGCCTACCGTGACCGGCTGATCAAAACGCGTGTGCTCATCACCGAAGTGCGCGTCAAGCGCCCGCCCGCGCGCAGCGCCGCCGCCTTCGAAGTGGTGGGACGCTCGCCGAAGGACAAGCCCATCGTGTGCGCGGCGGCTTACGTCACCGTGGACGAGGGCCTGCCTACCGAGGTCCGGGTCGCCGTAGGTGGCGTGGACGCGAAACCCGCCCGGCTTTACAAGACCGAGCACCTGCTCAAGGGCCAGTTGCTTACACGCGAGAAAGTCGCAGGCGCGCTGCCGCCGTCGCTGGCCGAACTGAAACCCGTGGGTGATTTCCGTGGCAGTGCCGAGTACCGCATGGAAATGGCGCAGGTGTTGCTGCAACGTGCCATCTTGGGCGCGTGGGAAAAGGCGCGCCGTTTATAGGGACTGGGGATTTGTGAATAGGGATTGGTATCCTCATCCCCAATCCCCAGTCACTAATCTTCATTGTTAAGGAGAATCGATGTCAGAAGAAAATACTGTGGGAACGACAAAACGTGAAACGCTCGGCTGGTCTTACGGCGGGCAGGCCGTGATCGAAGGCGTGATGATGCGCGGCAAATACAATGCCGCGATTGCTGTACGACCACCGGAGGGCGAAATTATCGTCAAACAGGAGCCGTTGGGCAATTTCTACCGGGGCTTTTTCAACAAAGTTCCATTCCTGCGCGGCATTCCGTTATTGTGGGACTCGCTCGGATTGGGAATGAAGGCGCTGTTCTTCTCCGCCGAGGTCGTCGGGCAAGCCGAGGACCCAGAGTTTACAATGAGCGGCGGCATGGGCGTTGCGACCGGCGCGCTGGGGCTGCTCGGCGGTGCGGCGCTCTTCATGGTGCTGCCGTCGTTCCTGGCGGGGCTGCTCGTCCCGGAAGGGGCGCTGCTCTTCAACATTGTCGAAGGTCTCATCCGGCTGTGCCTGCTCATCGGCTACATCGCCGCCGTCGGGCAGATGGAGGACATCCGCCGGGTGTTCGCCTATCACGGCGCGGAGCACAAGACCATCAACGCGCACGAGGCGGGCGCGCCCCTCACCGTCGAAAGCGTGCGCACCTTTTCGACGACCCACGCGCGTTGCGGGACGGCGTTCCTGCTTATCGTCGTCTTCATCTCGATCCTCGTGTTTGCGCCGTTGGGCCGGCCCACATTCCTGGTCCGCATTGCGTCGCGGTTGCTGCTGCTGCCGGTCATCGCCGGGATCGCCTACGAAGTGCTGCGTTTCACCGGCAAACACGCGCGCAACCCCGTCATCCACGCCATCATCACCCCGAACCTGGCATTGCAGCGCCTCACCACCCGCGAGCCAGACGACGGGATGATCGAAGTCGCCATCACCGCGCTGGAGACCGTGCTCGCCGGAGAAAAGGCAGAAGTATAACGCCCGTACACCTCGCCTATACGCTTGCGCGGGATAATAATCCCGCGCATTTTTATGTGGCTGATAGCTGACAAAAAGGTGCAACGCACTTGCTAAGTACATTGCACCTCAAGATTGTATTACCGGCGACGCAAAAAAGCAGCAGCCCCTAAAAGAAGCGCTATACCTTGCAGGATGAATCCGGCGATTACCGGCCAATTCGACGGTTTGGCCTCTGCCGTGGATGGCTCAAGGTCGATAAGGGGCGTCCAGGTGGGCAGAGGTTCCAGGAACTCCGGGACCACCGTGGGGACGGGAGTTACAATCTGCGGAGACGGCAATTCCGTTTCGCCTTCAGGCAATGGCTGAGGCGTACCCTCGGCTTCAGGGGACGGCGTTTCGGGAGACGGTAGCGGCTCGGTGCTCAGTTCGGGTAACGCCGTAGGTGTGGGCGGCGCTTCACCGGGCGGAACGAGCTGAATGGTAGCTTCGGCGATGGCAGTGCGGTTCGCACCATCGCGGAATTGTACATAAACAGCGTATTTTCCGGGTTCCGCGCCAGCCAATGGCCAGGGCAATAGGGGTTCCCAGGATTGCCAGGATGCACCGTTGAAGTCAGGGGTGTCACTCAACCGTACTTCAATAGCCTTGCCGATCCACGCCCCTTCTCCCATCGGCACAGCCTCTTCATTCGTTAAGCGCACGGCAACCACCGGCGATTCGGTCACCTCAGCCCCGTCGTTGATGAAGATAGGCAGTACCCCAGGCCGCGCGCCGAACGTGATCACAAAATAGCGCACACCCTGTCCATCTTCGGCGTACCCCACCCCAATTTCACGATAACGCACGTCAGTGAAAATCTCCCACTCTTCGGCACGATTGTGAAACCAGTTGAGCGCATCTACCGGTCCGCCCAACCCGAACCAGACAACTTCGTTGACCAGCAAGCCATCGTTCCACGCACGGTAGCCCGCCTCACGGATACGCTGTTGGTAGGTCGAGCCATCCGCGCCCTCATGCGACGCGACGCCACGCCTGGCTATGTCCTCTGCGTGGCGTTGCGCGGCTTGCGTCAGCAACGTCGATAACCCGAGCGGGGCAAGCCCGTCGTTCAGTCGCGCACGGTTGATCGCATTGTAGAAATCGACGGCAAAGTCGCTCTGCTGTGCTGCCGGGCGCGCCCATCCAGCGAGGAACGCCATCGCCATCAGCACAGCCAGGGCAAATCGCAATCCACGCTGTTTTGCATAGCGGCTGTTAGTCGCGTGATTGCTCATGGTTTAACACCCGTGTTGCAGGCGGTGACAGCGGTATCGATATAAGCGCCCGGTGTCGTCACATCCTGCCCAATCGAGAGCAGTCCACGCAGCAGCGAAGCGCGACAGGCCATGTTGTCCGTAAAGCGCGGCCAGGCCACCCAGTCACCTTGATCCGCTGCCCGCAACGTCATCTCCAACAAAGCCGTTTCGACGGCGATAAGTCCTTCAATAGTCAAGCGGCTTTCGACGAGTGAGCGGCGTACCGGCAGATAATCGGTATTGCTGCTCCACATCGCCTGCGCCTCTGTGGAGTAGAACCACCCTAGCACACTGAGCGCTGCATCGCGCCGTTCGCCTTCGGGCGCGACGATCACCATTCCTGGCCCATACCACAGCGTCCGTCCTGGCCCATCCGGCCCGGGCAGCTCGCTCACACCGAGTTTGAAGTTACGTCCGGCGATGACGGCCCGGTCGATTTGATCAAGCCGCAGGCTGGACTCCACCAGCATCGCCATCGAACTGTGACTCAGCCGGTCGATGCCGTCGCTCAAGTCACTGTAGACGACACCGCATGCACCGTTGAGGATTTGATTGAGAACAAGCGCGGTCTGCTGGCCAGACTGATCGGCAAAGTTGTAAAACCCGTCAGCGCCGACGATCTCCGCACCGCCGGAGGTCAATAGCGAGAGCAGGCTGCTGGCGTGGGCAGGCAACCCCAGTCCCACCTGCCCGCCGAGGGGATTCGTCGCAGCACAAGCCGTCCGGCGGAAGTCTTCCCAGGTCGCCGTCTCAGGCATATAGGCCAGATCGCTCAACCAATCGACGTTGTAGTACAGCATATAGGTCGCCAGGCCCAAAGGCAACGCCAGCATCGTATCGTTGGCCGAATAAAGCGCCTCAGCCATCGGCAGCAGGTCGGCGCCCTCGCGGCGCATGGCCGGCGAAAGATCGGGCGTCGCACCGATCAATCCAGCGGTGATGTAGGCCTGCAAGTCTTTGGGCCACAGAATCACCAGGTCGGGGCGATGTTCGGCGGTAGTCCCACTGATTTTGGCGATGATGTCCTGCTGGTACTCGGTCAGCAGCACGATGTTTAAAGAGTTATCTGCATTGAACCGGTCCGTCAAGGTTTGCAGCGCCTGCGATTCCGCGCCAGTAAATGCGTGCCAGAGAACGATAATGTGCTCCTCCTCGGGTAAAGACTGCGTTTCTCCCGCGCAGCCCGTCAACAAAAGAAGGATGAGCGCGAGGAGTACCCATGTTATCCGCTTTGTGTGATTCATCATTGCTATGCCTCAACAATAGGTGGACGGCGGAAAGCCTGGCGCAAGAGCGTCAATTCTTCCACGTCCATAAAACGTAATGTAATAAGATAGGTCAAGCCACCGACCGCACCCGCAGCCAGCACACGGATCAGATAACCGAGCGCCCCTGGCGGAACAACGTCCTTGAGCACCGACAGCATCAGCGCCACCGGCGCCGACATAATGGCCGAAGCGCCGAGTGCCGCCAACGTCGTCCGCCCGATGCGATAGGAGCGCAAACTGCCCACCTTGCGCGAGAAGAGATAGAGCATCAGCAACGCGTGAGCCATGAGCTTGAGCGAGTTCGCCAGGATGAGCGCCCACAGTTGTGGCGGGCCAAACAACGTCGGGACGACGGCCAGCACGACGTAGAGCGCGACCGTCCCCACGCCGACGAGTGCGGGCGTCCACGTATCTTTGCGCGCGTAGAAGGCGAAGACCAACGGCTGGTCGAGCGCGGCGAAGACCAGTCCCAGGATCGAGAAGCGCAAAGCCTCGACGGTGGCAACAGTATCGGTGGGCTGAAACTCGCCGCGTTGGAAGATAAGGGCCACGACCGGTTCGCCCATGACGAGCAAGGCCATCGCCGCCGGAATCACGAGGATCAATACCAGGCGCAGGCCTTGCGCCAACGTCGCACGGAAAGCATCTTCGTCGGCATTGGTCGCATACCGTGAAAGCGTCGGCAAAATCGCTATCGAGATCGCCGTGACGACCAACCCAAGTGGCAATTGGATCAACGTGGCAGCATACTTCATCCACGCGATGCCGCTTGGTCCGGTCCGCGAGGCGATATTGAAACTCAACGCCACGGCAGATTGATCCACCAACAAGCCTAACCCAATCGGTAGATAGAGCTGTCCCATCTTGACCAACGCCGGGTGTAGAGGAAAAGACAGGCGTAGTCGCAGCCGCGCGCCCCGCAAGCCGGGCCATTGGAAGAGCATCTGCGCGACGCTAGCGCAGAGCCATCCCACCGCCAACGCACGCGTGTCCAGCGTCTTGTGTCCGGCGAAAATCACCACAACGACCGTCGCATTGAACACGGCAGCGGTGAACGCGGGCAGCGTAAAGCGTTGCAGGGCGTACAACACACTGGAGAACAGCCCGGCCATGTTGAGGAAGAAGACTGCCGGCGCGGTGATGCGGATCATCGTCGCGGCGAGATCGAGATACTGGGGGTCAAGGCCCTTGCCCAACACACGAGCAATCCACGGAGCGGTAATTTCCACAAAGAGTACCACCACGCCGAGTACCAGTGTGATGAGGGAGAGGACGAATCCGAGCACCCGCCAGAGTTCAGTGCGGTCTTCATCGTGAGCGTAATCGGAGAAAACCGGCACGAGCGCCGAGTTGAGCAACCCGCCGACAAACTGGTCGTAGAACATCGTCGGGACTTGCGCGGCAACGTCAAAGGCGCTGACGGCCCCGCCAGCGCCAAAGAAATACGATTTTGCCATATCCCGGACCAGCCCCAAAGCACGGCTAATAATGTTTCCGATAAAAATCACAACCGCCGCGCGTGTAACCTTTTGGGACTCTCCAGTGAATTCCCCACTTTTATATGTCACAGCAGCCTTCAATGCACAATGGCAGGATGGTGTTCCGACTTCCGCGCCCCTCAGTGTTCGGCAGACGCTTTCCGCCCTGGTTTGTGCGCTGCGTTATTCTACCATTAAGACAGGGCTTTGCAACAGATGAGCCACCTTACCGGCTTCGGTCTCGGCGGGCGGCGCGTCCGACATCGCCTCGGCGATAGTGGCGAGACGCACGCAGACCGCGATGGCTTTCGGGACGTTCAAAGCGCGCGGTTGCATCCCCGCTATGCGGACAAAGTTATCGTGGTAGATTTTCGACAACACGTCGTCCGGCAGCGCCATCCCTCGGATGATCCCATCTTCCGGCAGGCCTAGAAGAAAATCCACCGTTGTGGGGACGCAGAATGTGTCCGCGCTCTCCAGCCAGCGGAAGACGATGCCGGCGCGGACGTGGCCCTCTTCCACAGTCAAGCCACTGGCGATGTCCGTGCCAAAGACGATGCGGCCGGCGTATTTGATGAAGAACTCGCGGCTGGCGTCAGGATCGCGAGAGAGGTTGTAGAGCATTTCGATGCCCGGCGTGAGATCGAAGCAAACCGTAGGATGTGCATCCAGGAAACGCCCAGCTCGCTCTAAATCTGCGGAGAGGAAATAGAAATGGGCGAAGATGATCCTGAGACGCGGGTGTCTGGCGAGCACTTCATCGACCTCAGCATAGAGCGTCTCTTTCTGGACGTCGTCCGGGCCATAGCCCCAGTTGCGTTCCTTCGCCCAACCGGGGATGCGCTCCGGGTCCCAGAACTCCTCTGGATCGTTGACGTGCCAGACAATCGGCAGGTCTACTTCGGCGACGCGCGCCCAATAATCGGCGAAGTAAGCGTCCGTCACCGGGATGTTCATGTGCTGGCGTGATGTGGGTTTACCCTCGATCATCTTGATCCCGTCGCAGCCCATCGCGACAAAGTCATCCACCTGCGCGGCGAGACTGGGGGTTTTGACGCGCCCGTTGGTGAGTTGCGGGGCATGGTTGAGACCGGCGAAGACGTAGAACCTCTCCGGGTGGCGCGCTTTCATATAGAGCGACTGCGCGAGCCCCGCTCCGGCTGCCGGATTCTGGATGGAGACCAGTGCCATTTTCTCGACGCCTGTAGCCTCAAGAATCGCCAATAGCCTCGCCTCTTGTGCAATGCTGCCCATATGGACGTGTCCATCGATAATACCCTTCACTTTTGAGTTCCACTCGTTCATCGTTGCCTCCTCCGCAATTTATGCCCATCGTGGGCACTTCCCGCGCGCGATGATCACAGCGACGCCCTCTGCCTGCAAAGCGGCCTCAACCGCTGCACGGATGTCGTCGCCACGGTCGATGTCTGCCACACGCACATCAGCGACGCCGCACGCCCGCGCCATCGCCGCCAAATCTACGGCCTGCTGTGGTGCGTGGCGCGCGTCTATGCTGCTCGCCGGGTGTGGTTGTCCACCGGAGAGTGCCGTGGTGCCATTGTCGAGAATGAGGACGGTCAATGGCGCGCCGGTGTGTACCGCATCCACCAATCCGGCCAACCCAGAATGTAGAAAGCCCGAATCGCCCGACAGCGCAATCACGCGCTTTCCCGCGCCACCGCGTTGCTGGCTCGCCGCCAACCCTGCCGCGACGCCAATGCTCGATCCCAGGCTGTGCTTGATGTCGAGCAGCGCGTAGGGCGGCAGTTGCGCGCGCACCATGCAGCCGGGATCGCCGGTGACGATGAAGGCATCGCGCCCGCCGTGTGTGTCCATTGCCGCCAGGAGTGCCTCGACGGTGGGGATGTAGGGGCAACCCTCACAGAGTGCTTCACGACTTGGGCGTGGGCGCTCTGTCTCGCCACTGATGGGCAAAGCAAGGGCAGGCAGCCAGGTGTTCAGAGCCGCGGCGGTGTGCGGAGCAAACTGTTCTCCGACAAGTGGAACATGACCGCTGTGCCGCCCCGCAATGGGGACGAGAATCCCCGCCTGCTGCGCGATGGCGTGCGTGGCATCCTCAATCCACGGCGCGGTTTCTTCCAGCACCAACACCGTCTTGACCGACCTCAGAAAATCGGCGATGCGTCCTTCTGGAAGCGGATGGAGCGTTCCCAATCGCAGAATGCGAAGGTGTTCTGGTACGTCTTCCCCCATAGCTTCCATCAGCTTTTGATAGATACCGCCTGCCGCAATGACGCCATACGGGCCTGAACCTTCTACGGCGTTGAACGTCGAGTCTTCGAACTGTGAGCGCACGATTTCCAGTTTCCCCAACAATCGCCGGTGATAAGGTACGACGTTGACCGGCAGCACGACCCAGCGCATAAATTCGCGTTGGTAATCCGGCGGCGGAA
>OMKS01001780.1_pt1 | contig 18734 bp, 18 predicted proteins | sample 1674721 | NCBI WGS metagenome assembly OMKS01 (sample SAMN06264996, study PRJEB25208) | sediment metagenome | isolation source: hot spring sediment | place: USA: California | collected 2014-09-02
CTGTTCCGCGTCTCGCCGCAGAATCCGGTGATGCGCATTCTCACAGCTATTACCGACCCCGTGGTCGATCTGGCTGGCAGGCTCTTGGGCATTCCTGCCCACCGTCGCTACGATATCTCTACGCTTGGGGCGCTGGCAATGGCGTTGATCGTCGTCTGGGTAGGGCGGACGTTGATTGTGTGGGTGCTGCAATTGGCGCTCTACGCGCCGGTGTGGTTCCGCAACCCCCTGGCCAATTTCGGTACGATGCTGATTTTCATCCTGCGGCTGGCCTTCGATTTGTACGGCTTGGCGTTGCTCGCGCGCGTGCTGTTCGAGTGGATCCGCGTCCCCTACTCCAGCCGCGTGATGCGTTTCTTGTGGGACATCACCGAACCGCTGCTTGCCCCGATCCGCAGCGTGCTGCCGGCGTTCGGCGGGTTGGATTTTTCCCCGTTGATCGCCTTCTTCTTGCTGAACTTCGTGCAGCGTTTGGTGTTTATGATGCTGGGGTGGATCTTTTAAGGTTGGGTTTCCCCAATCAGCGACCACGGCCCGGCCCACGTGATCTTCACCTGCGCCAGCCGTCCGCGCCAGTCGCCTTCCGCCGGGAAGAAGACCAGCCGGTCGGTGCGGGTGCGCCCCACCCAACGATCGTGCTTCGCATTGCGTCCTTCGACGAGAACTTCAACCGTTTGGCCGAGATAACGGGCGTTCAGTTCTTCTAGCACAGCAGCCTGCAAGTCGTCCAGCGCCTTGCGGCGGCGCTCCTTCTCCGCGCGGGGCAGATCGTCGTTCAGCGTGCGCGTGGCAACGGTGAGCGGGCGCGCCGAGTAGCGCGCAATGTGCGCCTTGTCCAGCTTTAGCTCCGCCAGCAGATCGTAGGTGTGTTGGAACTGCGCCTCAGTTTCGCCGGGGAACCCCACGATGATGTCGGTGGCGATGGAGACGCCGGGGATGATCTCACGGATGCGCGCCACGAGCCGCCGGTAGTCGTCCACCGTGTAACCACGCCGCATCTGGCGCAGTACCTCGTCGTCGCCGGATTGGATGGGGACTTCGATGTGTTCGCAGACTTTGGGCAATTCGGTCACGGCGCGCAGCAGGTCGTCCTCCATCCAGTTGGGATGGCTGGTGAGGAAGCGCAGCCGTTCCAGTCCCTCGATCTCGTGAACCTGACGCAGTAGTGTGACGAGCGGCATCTCCGCCGTGTCCTCGAATTCCGGCAGGTCGTAGCCGTAGCGATCCACGATCTGGCCGAGCAACGTGATCTCCTTGACGCCCTGGGCCACCATCTGCCGCGCTTCGGCCAAAATTGCTTCCGGCGGGCGGCTGCGCTCTGCCCCGCGCCGGTAGGGGATGACGCAGTACGTGCAAGCGTGCGAGCAGCCGAGTACGATGGGCAGGTGCGCGCTGACGACGTGTTCCTGCTCTGAGGGCGGGAGGATCGTATCGACGCGGCCCAACGCCAGGCGGCGCGCTTCGGCGTCGGCAATGAGCGTCTGCGCCTCGTCCAGATGGCCGCGTTCGGCGAGCAGCGCCCATAACTCGGTAGGGTCGGAGGGCGGGAGGAAGATATCGACCCAGGGGAAGCGTTTTTGCAGCGCCGTCGTTTCTTTCACGCCGACCATGCAACCCATCAGCGCCAGAATCCGCTCCGGATGGCGCGCTTTGACGCGCCGCAGTTGGTTCAAACGGCCCACGGCCTTGTCCTCCGGCTGCTGGCGCACCACGCACGTGTTGAGGATGATCACGTCGGCGTCTTCCGCGCGCGCGGCGGGCGTGTAGCCGAGCCGTTCCAGCCCGGCGGCAGCGCGCTGCGAGTCGGCGGTGTTCATCTGGCAACCGATGGTCCAAATGTGATACTGCATGTGAGTCGAGTTCCCGCTCCTTGTCGTGTTGTTCAACAGGCGGCGGATGTGATCATCTGCCGCCTGCATACTATACCACAATTCGGGCAGAATTTAGCGGCGTTCCCACTCCTTCGTTGCGGCGCGGATCAATGCCTGGATGTCGGCGTCGGGGATTTCGTTCACATCGGAGTAGACGATGCCGTCGATGGCGAAGCATACGCCACCACTCGGCGCATTTTGCAGCTTGATGGAGCGTTGGGCCAGAGAAGGGACGCGCGCCTGCATCTCTGCCACGATCTCGCCGATCTCGCGGGCCAGGTCGAGGGTCGTCATGATTACCGGCGCGGCGTCGGAACGCTTGAGCGTTGGTTCACCCTTGAGGAAGACGCGCAGTTTATCCGCAGCGGCTGACGTAACCTCAGGAGTGACAGGTGGCGGCGCCACCGGCGCGGCCGGTTTTTCCGCCGGTGGAATCTGGCTATCCGGCGCCGCGGTGTCAACCGTGCGCGTGGCAGGCTCGCGCGCCGGCTGTGGTGGCGTGACCTGCGGTGAACGTGGTCGCACCGCGGGTGGCTTCTTCGCCGCCTGCTCTTTCTGAACGTAGCTGCGGGCGAAGCCCACCACCTCCTTCAGCCCGGCGACGACGTCCCGGCGCACGGCGTCATCGGGCACAGCTTCCAGGGTGGGATAGTGCTCTCCGTTGACGGTGATCTCCCACGCGCCATTCGCTGCCCGGTCGACTGCCAGCAGGTACGCGCCGCGCGATGCCGCGACCGGCGCAGTGTTGCCAGTGTTCTGGGCCTGCTTCTTGTGGCGTGCCTTGAAAATCACCCACGCTAACCAGAACGTGATTCCAATAATAAAAATGAGGAGCAAGCCAAGCAAGAACGGAAAGAAAATCATAAAATCCATTTTCTAGCCCCCTTGAAGAGAAACGCTGATTGAAAGCTTTTCGTATTCGCCTATGAGATGGACGCGCCACATAGCCGGGAGCAGCGTCTCCAGGCGAGCCGCAAAGGCAAAGCTGCCTTCTGTCCAGGCGAAGTAGGATGGGTCATCCACCCACTCCAATTGGACGAGCCGCAACCCGGTAGACGTAGCCAGACGTTCCAGTGTCTCGAAGGTGTTCGCCCGATAATGCACCGGGAAGGTGTCCGCCGCTGCGCGCCGGTAGATGGCGGTCACGAGCGGCGCTTGCAGCGTCCTGAATCGCGCCAGCAATGCGCTCAGGCGTGGGATGGGATGGCGGCGGTTGGGCGTCAAAAAGAAGAACCGCCCGCCCGGACGTAGCACGCGCGCGACCTCCCGCCAGGTTGTCGCCGGCTGGGGCAGATGCTCCAGTACCCACGACGCAATCACGACATCGAACGTGGCATTGGCAAAGGGCAGCCGCTCGGAAAGGGCTTGACTGCGCCACAGCCCTACCACGCGATGCTCTTTCAGCGAGCGCCAATCGGGATCGCAGCCGGCCCACTGCCCCGTTGTGCCGAGCCGCTCAACAACGCCGCCGCGCCCGCATCCCAGGTCCAGCACGCGGCTGTCCGGCGTGAGACGCGCGGCGATCCATCGCTGGAAGCGCGCCGTCGCGTGTTCCCATCCCGGCTTTAGGGCCGCGTAACGGCGACGGTAGTGTTCTAGGTTGGCGGCCCAACTTCGGTTGGTCCGCCAACCTCCTCGATCTTCCGCACCCATGATTTTATTCTATGCCTATTGGGGAAAAGTACAATAGTGCAGCCACCCTTGCGAAGGTTCCGACCGGTTTGGGCATGAAAAGTCTTGCGGGTAGCTAATAACTGCATCATTTACGTGCGTTCGCAACCTTCGCAAGGGTTCCGTCTTCAAGCCGCGCCAACAATGGTGGCAGGAGCACGTCCCAGTCGTAGGCGTGGGCGTAAGCGCGGGCGTGACTCTCCAATTGCGCGCGCGCGGTAGCGTCGCGTGCCAGGTGGATGCACGCTTCGGCGAACGCCGCCGGATCGTTGGCCAATTGCATGGCCTCTTCCGGGCGGGCGAATCCTTCCGCGCCGAGCGTGGTGGAGACGATGGCCTTGCCCATCGACGTGGCCTCCAACAGCTTGAGGCGTGTGCCGCCGCCGACCAACAGCGGGACGACGTAGACGGCCGCCGCATTGATGTAGGGTCGCGTATCCGGCACGGAACCGGTGATGACGAGGCCGGGGAGTTGGCGCAGCGCGTCGAGCCGGCGGTGGGGATGGCGGCCCACGAGGTAACAGTACGCTCCGGGTAAGGCGGCCCGGATACGGGGCCAGACCTCGGCGGCGAACCAGAGCGCGCCATCGACGTTGGGGCGGAAGTCCATGGTACCGGTAAAGACGAAGGACGGTTGGTGCAGGTCGGCCTCGCCGGTGAAAGCGGCATATTCGGCGACCGCGATGCCGTTGGGGATCACGAGCGGGTCGAGCGTGGGCACAACGCGCCGCAACGCCTGCGCATCCGCCTCAGACACCGCGATGACCAGATCGGCACGGCGGCAGACGGCGGCTTCGTAACGTCGCAGCCGTCGCCACTGGATGGCGGAATAGAGCGCGGCGGGCCACCGTCGCGGGTGACGCAGGTCGGCGGAACCGGCGCGTTTTTGCAGGAGGTATTCGCAGTTGTGGGCGTCAAAAGCGGTAGACGGGGATAGGAGGGAGATGTAGGGGGCCATTTCGAGACCTTCGATTTGGAGCCAATCGAAGGGGTAGGTGGCGAGCCACGCTTGCATTTGTTGGCGGAAGGCGGTGCTCTCCAGGCGCAGGGTCAGATCGGGGCGGGTGGTGGTGAGCAGGTCGCGGAGGCGGTCGCGGGTGGTGCGGCTTGGCTGCGGGACGATGGCGACGCGCTCGACGAGGTCGGCCAGTGGTGGCGGAGCCGTCGTCTCCTGGTCGGGGGCGGCGAAGGTGAGCAGTGAGACGCGATGGTGGGCCGCCAATCCGCGTAGGATACCCCAATTCCGGAGCGCCGTCCCCTGGCGCGGTGGATAGGGAACCTGCGGGGTGAGCAGCAGAATGTTGGCCATAGGTACGTCATTCGTCGCGGCTAGTGTACGCGCAGCCGCAGCATAATTGCGCCGAGGACGAGTGGCAGGTGAATCAACGCGAAGAAGACGCTGAGGATGCCCCAGGCGTTGCCGCTCATAAACACCCCGATGCCGCCGAAGGCATAGCGCAGCAGCATCGGCAAGCTACCGACCACGACGGCAGCGACCACGACTTTCCACAAATGCCGGCTTTGCCGGCGGCGGGTGAGGCGCGAGACGGCTTCTGCGATGATCGTGCCCGCTAACGGCGAGACGAAGAAGATGAACCATCCTGCGAAGGGGATAAGTGGGATGTAGCTGGCAGCGGCACCGAGAACGAGAGAGACGACGGCGGCGATGATGTAGTCGTAACTGCGGGCGCTATCGAAGCGCTTGGTGTGGCTTTTGCGGCAGTCGGGGCAGATGTAACCGATGGGCGTGCGGCGCGCACATTTGCTGCATATCACCGCGCCGCACTGGTAACAACGCAGTGCCGTCTCCACTTTGGGATGCCATTGGCAATAGAGGGTTTCATCAAGTGGTTCTTCTACCATACGTTCCCCATTCGCGTTTCATCATTCATCATTCGCCATTTGCCATTTGCCATTTGTCATTTGTCATTCCCCATTACGCGGAGTCAGACGTGAGACCAGGGTACAGTAAAAATCGCAGCGACTACGCAGGCGCAGGAAGCGCGTTTGCAATGGACTGCGTTCGATGCGTACCACATCGCCGTTTTGCAGTTCGCCCTCCATACGTCCATCCACGGTGAGCATACCGGGGATTTCGGTGTTGACCTCCACGTCGATCACGGCGTCCGCGCCGAGTACGAGCGGACGTTCCAGGCTGAGGTGCGGAGCCGCCGGGATGAGCAGGATGTTGTCGAGCCAGGGCGGCAGGATGGGGCCGCCGATGGCATACGCATACGCCGTGGAGCCGGTCGGTGTGGCGAGGATCAGGCCATCGGCCACGTAGCGGGTCAGTTCTGCGCCATCGATGAACGTTTTCAAGCGCACGGTGCGCGCCAACGCCCCACGGCTGACCACCGCATCGTTAAGCGCGTGTTCCTGCGCGATACGTTGTCCATGATGCAGGAGGGTGACGCTCAACATCATGCGCGTTTCGATCCACCCCTCGCCCGCCAGCGCCCGTTTTAGGGTGGATTCCCATTCTTCAGGCGAAGTTTCGGTCAGGAAGCCCACCCGGCCCATGTTGATGCCCAAGATGGGCGTTCCGGTGGGGGCTGCCTGTTGCGCCGCGCGGAGGATAGAACCATCGCCGCCCAGAGTGATGAACAGGTCCGAGGGCAGGCACGCCGTGGCGTCCTGGTCGCGGGAACAGAGCCACGCGCGGCGGCCCCGCTTTTCCAGCCACGCGACGATGGCCTCGGCGACCGGCAAGGTCGCCGGGACACGCGAGTTGTAAATCACCGTGACAGCGTGGATGGATGTTTCCTGCGGCATAGTGTCGTGCTCGTTGTGCATAGCGGATCAGGAAATCTGTTGCCGGATCGCGTCATCGAGCCGGTCGGAGGGGACGGCCTCTTGCGTACCGAGGGTGAGGTTGCGCATTGTGACCATCCCTTGTGCGATTTCGTCTTCGCCAATGATGAGGGCGAGGCGCGCGCCGCGCTTATCGGCCTGGCGTAACTGCGATCTGAGGCTGCCGTTCATCGCGATTTGCGCGCCGATGCCGGCCTTGTGGAGCTGCGCCAGCAACCGCACGGCGTGCAGCCTTGCCGCGTCGCCCAGGTAGGCGATGAATACCGGCGGCGACGGCGGGATGGGCACGGGGACGTTCTGTGCCTTCATCAGCAGCACCGTGCGCTCGATGCCCGCCGCGAAGCCGACACCGGGTGTGGGTGATCCGCCGAGCAGTTCGATCAACCCGTCGTAGCGCCCGCCGCCGCAGATCGCGCTTTGCGCGCCGATGCCTTCGGCCCACACCTCGAAGACGGTTTTGGTGTAGTAGTCCAGGCCGCGCACGAGCCGGTGGTTGAGGGTGTACGGCTTCGCCAAATCATCCAAATAGGTGCGCAACTCGGCGAAGTGTGTGGCGCAGTCATCGCAGGCGTGGTCGATCATCTTGGGCGCGTCCGCGATCACCGGCTGGCATTGCTCGCGTTTGCAGTCCAGCACGCGCAATGGGTTCTTGTCGATGCGCAGTTTGCAGTCTTCGCAGATTCGGCCCTGGTGCGCGTGATAGTGAGCCTGCAACTGTGCGATGTAATCGGGACGGCATTGAGGACATCCGGTGGTGTTCAGTTGGAAGGAAAGGTTAGTGAATTCCAGTCTGACGTAGATGTCCCAGGCCATCAGCATAATTTCGAGATCGGCCAGGGGACTTTGCTCGCCGATGATTTCGGCGTTGAATTGGTGCAACTGGCGAAACCGTCCGGCCTGAGGGCGTTCGTAGCGGAAAGCCGGTCCGGTGCTGTACAGCTTGACCGGCTTGGGTAACACGTGCATCCCGTTTTCGATGTAGGCGCGCATCACGCCGGCAGTGAATTCGGGTCTTAGCGTGATGTCGCTGCCGCCTTTGTCCTTAAACGAATACATCTCTTTATCTACAACGTCGGTGCCTGCGCCAACGCCGCGCGCGAAAACTTCAGTTGTCTCGAAGATAGGGGTGTCAATGCGCGCGAAGCCATAGCTGCGGGCGACGGTCGCCACGCACGCCAGGACGTGTTCCCAATAGGGCTGATCCTCCGGGAGAATGTCCTGCGTGCCGGTTGGGCGGGTAAATTTTGCCATCGTTGACCTCACTTGATACGATAATAACCAAGGGTGATTATAGGCTATAATGATGAAGATGACAAGTTCTGAAGCCCAAATGAATGGCTTACGCCTTGTTTCTTTTATGGCTACATGGTATAATCAAACTATGTAAGCCAATTGAGACTTAACCGCCGAATTTCTTGCCGGCGAGCGAGAAAATGGCCGTCAAAGGACTTTTTGGATCCGGTTTATCTGGATTAGGGAGGGAATCATGGAAAAAGAGACTTCGCAGACCCATCAAGAGCATACCGCAGAACCCCAGGCTACGAACGTCGCGGCGGGTGACGGTGTCCCCGCTGGCGAGCAAGCCAGCAAACGCACACAACTTATGATCATTGGGGGCGCGGTGCTTTTCCTGGTTCTCCTGATCGCCGCGATTGTGTTGATGGCGATGAACGAGGAAGCCACCCAGGTGATTCGTGACATTGCGATTGTGTTCGTCGCCGTGGAGACGTTTTTGATCGGGCTGGCGATGCTGCTGCTGATCTTCCAGATTCAGATGTTGATCCAGGTGTTGCGCGACGAAGTACAACCGCTGCTTCGTTCCGTCAACGACACCGCCTCGACGGTGCGCGGCACCACATCCTTTGTTAGCCAGAACGTTGTTTCGCCCTTTATCAAGGTGGCCGGGTTTACCGCTGCGGTACAACGGGTGACGAGTGATCTCATCCGTATCGTGGGGGCAGCGCGGCCGCGTTCAAATTCACCCCAAAAACCCATAGGAGGTAATGAAGATGTCCAACCAGGAAAGTGATTTCGGTTCGTTTTTGATCGGTTTCTTTGTCGGCGCGCTGCTCGGAGCAGCGGCCGGGATGCTCTTTGCGCCCCAGTCCGGCGAGGAGACGCGTGAGCAGATTCACAAGAAGAGCCTGGAGCTGAGCGAGCAGGCCGCGCACACAGCCGAAGAGGCGCGCACGAAGGCCGAGCACTTGCTTGCCGAGGCCCGCCAGAAGTTCGATGAGGCGACCCATGAACTGCAAACACGCACCAAGGAACTCCAGGAGCAGACGAAGACGTTGATCGAGGAGAAGCAAGAGCAACTCAAGGAGATGATGCACAAAGAAGAGCCGGAGGCGGCTGAGGAACCGGTTGTTCTTGAGGAACCTGCTGCTGCGTAACCCGCTGCCGGGTAACCCGCTGTTGAGTAACTCTGATCATTAGCCAAGCGCCCCCGCCGCAAAGTGGGGGCGTTTTTGGTGTGCGTAAGGGGTGAACGCTTGCCAAATTCAAGGGTTGTGGTAGGATAACCGTCGCGCCGGAAATGGCCCGCTAGCTCAATTGGCAGAGCAGTTGACTCTTAATCAATTGGTTACAGGTTCGAGTCCTGTGCGGGTCACAAAAAGCTGGAAGGTAAACCGAACGGGGTGGATGATTCCACCCCGTTTTTGTTTTCCCCATAATTTGTTCATCTGGATGTTTGTCTTTTGGCCAAGATTGTACTACACTGGGGACAGCCCCTACGATACCACGAACCGGGTCGCCGACCCGCGCGCGCCGTATACCGTGCACGTGCAAACACTGCGATCCCGTTTGCAGACGATGCCGCCGTTGATCGCCGCCGGTCTGTGGCCCGCGCAGATTCAGGCCATCCAAAACCTGGAAACGTCGCTGGCCCAGGATCGACCGCGCGCCCTCATCCAAATGGCGACGGGCAGCGGCAAGACGTACACCGCCGTCAATTTCGTCTATCGCCTGATCAAGCCTTCCTCCCCGAACAACACCGCATCGTCGCCGAGGTCGAACGCCGCCTGCCCGTCGTCGCGGAGGTGGAGGCGTCCATCGACGCAGATCTGGCCCGCGCCGCGCGGTTGCGCCAGGCCATATTGCGCGAGGCGTTCGCCGGGCGGTTGGTCCCGCGTGGGGATGGGGATACAGACGGGGTTGCGTAGGGGCGCGGCAACCTCGCAACCATTCCTGTATGCGCAGATGCGTAGGGGCGCAGAGGCCCCTGGTCGAGAAGAATCTGGTGGGGGTTGCCTCGCCCTTACGACGGGTATCATGGACGCGGGCGGGGAGAGGCAACCCCGCAACCATTCCTGTATGCAAAGATGCGTAGGGATGCAAAGGCCCGTGGTCGAGAAGAATCTGGTGGGGTTGCCTCGCCCCTACAACGACAACGACGCGGTACACGCGATAAACGTACAATGTGATACGATAACGGAGGAACGCGATGAACAAATACAACCCACTATGTCCACCACTGATGAGGCCAGTTGTGCTTGCAAAATTGATTCCTGCCACAAATCCATCATCGCCGGTCTATTCGCCTGAAGGGATACGATCACACCCGGTGCGGCGTCTATTACGTGACGATCTGCACGTACAGGCGCGAACATCTGTTCGGGGAGGTCGTGGATGGGAAGCCCACGTGATCGGAAGCAAATCCCGAAGGGCGCTGGCGCGCTTATCGCTACGATGAGTTGCTGGCGCGGGACAAGGTCAACTTCGACATTTTCTGGCTGCGCGACGAGTCGTTGGAAGAGACAGCCAATCTGCCCGCGCCGGACGTGCTGGCGGAGGAGATTGTGAAAGATTTGGAGTCGGCATTGGAACAGTTCCGGGCGATTGCGGAAGGTTTGAGCAATTAGAGTTGTCCCCAAATAGATTGTAATAGACCCTGGACGCAGATTTTCGCAGATTTTTTAGCATTTATCTGCGTGTATCTGCGCAAATCAGCGTCCCAATCTGGGTCGCGCCTCACGCTGCATATGCTCGCAAGGAGCGCATCGGCTGGCCCACCATGCGGAAGGCCCGGCGCTCGGCTTCCCAACAAATGCGTTCTATATCCAGGGTAAGGAACTCGCCCTGGCGGTAAAGCAGCCTTCCGTCACACCACACATAAGCCACATCGGCGGGATGCGCGGTGTAGACGATGCCCGCCGCCAGGTCGTGCCGGGGAATCCAGTGCGGGGCGGTCGTATCGAGCAACAGCAGATCGGCGGGCCGGCCCGCCGCGAGAACACCGCTCTCCGGGAATCCCACCGCCGCTGCGGAGGTCTGCGCCGTCATGCGGAGCACCTTTGTGCGCGGCATGATTTCGGGATCGCCCAGCGCGCCTTTCCAGTGTAGGCCCACCAGGCGCATGATTTCCAACATGTTGAAGTCGCTGTTGGAGGCGGGGCCGTCGGTGGCAAGGCCCACATGCACCCCACGCGCCAGCATATCCGGCAGGGGGGGCATCGCCATGCCGAGCTTCTGGTAGGTCTTGGGGGTATGGGCCACGTAAGCTCCCTTTGCGGCGAGTAACGCCTGATCTTCCGGCGTGACGGCGTTGCAGTGCGCCAGCAAGGTAGGGCGCGGTAAATCGAGCAAGCCCAGTTCGGCGACGTAGGCCGGCGGCGTGAGGCCGTGGCGTTCCAGAGAGCTGCGCACCTGCTCGTCGGATTCGCTCAGGTGGAAGTGCGCGCCCACGCCAAGCCGCTGCGCCTCCGCGACGAAGCGCTTTAGCACGGGGGTCGGCGTCATATACGGTGAATGTGGCCCCATCGTCGTGTGGATGCGTCCCTTGGCGGCATTGTCCCACGCTTCAACAAAGGCGACGGTCTCCTCGAAAGAGACGCCTCCGACCTCCTTATCGTCGCCGATGCCAAAGTGGCACCACGCGAGCAGCGCCTTCATCCCACACTCCGCCACCACCGCGGCGACTTTGTCCATCCAGAAGTAGTGATCGGCGAAGCCCACCACGCCGCTGCGGATCATCTCGGCGGCGGCGAGGGCGGCTCCCCAGGTGACGTCGTCGGCTTCGAGCGCCGATTCCGCGACCCAGATTTTCTCGTTGAGCCAGCGCTCGAAGGGCAAATCCTCGGCCCACCCGCGTTCCAACGTCATCGCCGCGTGGCAGTGCGCGTTGAAGAACGCGGGCAGGGCCACCATCTCACGCCCGTCGATAACCTCGTCGGGGACGAAGTCGGCTGGCGCTTGCCCTATCGTGAGAATGTGTCGATCCTCCAATGCGAGGTCGACGTCCAGCAAAATACGGTCGTCCGCATCCAAAGTCACTGCGGTTGTGTTTTTGATCAGCGTGCGCATCGTTTTCTCCTCGGAAAATAAACCGCTAATCTACGCGAATGTCTATATTCGCTGAGTCTTTCTTAAAAATTAGCGAAAATTTGCGTGGATACTGCGAATGCGGACATTCGCGGTTAAAATTCTGATCCTCGTTCGTATAGATTATCATCTTCGCCGGTTTTTGTCCAGATGGCATTTGGCTTATGACCAAGATTGGATTACACTAAGCTGGACTTTGGCCAAATGTACTTTTCAAGTTGAATAACACACGGCCTCAAAGAGGCGCTGCAGCAATATAGGCGGACATTTATGCATGTCGGAGTCTGCACCAGATATGCATAAACCCCAATGCTCCCAGATGCGCCGCCGTACAACAGCCAGCGCATCGGAAAAGGTCGGTATGCGCTTATGATACCAAGCGGCCTGGCGCACGGGGAGCTGTCCCTGGCGTTGCGATTGATGGGCGCGTAAGGTCACCCCGGAAAACAAGCCCAAAAGTAGCGGGGTGGTGCGGGCAATGGCGGGAGCGGACCCCTGGCGTTAGGTCTCGACGCCCAAATGGGTGCGCACTTCCTGAAAGGTGACTTCCACCTGCCAACGCCGTACGAACCAGCGCAGGGTCTGGAGTTGGCCTACGCTAGAATCCGTGCAGAGTAAGGCTCTGGACTTGAACTTGCCCGCCGGATCACGGACCAGCACCCAACGTATCGGGACCGCTGGTATACCAGGGTGATACCACAGCGCCGTGCCACTGGTGATCTCGACTGTGGTGGGACCTTGACCATACCAATCGTCAACGAAGGCCATTTGCCAGATCGTACGTGGGGTATCTCGCACCTCTCTTGGCGGAGATTTTTGCTCTAGCTTACCCTACTTTTTGTTAATGTTCAGATGGATAAAGTCCAGCTTAATGTATGGAGCACGATGACAAAGAAAAACAATCCCCACACTCTGTTAAAAGTTGTTTTGCTTGTAGCATTTGTGGCTGTCGCTATCTGGTACAGCCTGGTTATTCCGCCGGGTGAAGGGGTAGTGGGACTCGGCGCTGTGGCGCTATGGGCCGTGTATCATGCAATCCAGTTGCTGTTTCCGGAGCACCCGTGGGCGCCACTCGGCGCAACGGCCTTGCTCGGTTTCAACCCTTCATTGTTCCATAATTTCTTTAGTCCGCCAAAGGCGGATTGTGGTGGAAACCACCGCCTTTAGGCGCAGCCACTTTAGACGGCCTTCAGTCGGCTTCAGCCGACGTGGCCGGGGAGAAACCTACCGGCCTTGGCCGGTAGTGGTTTAGTTGCTGAATAATCAAGGTGAATTGCTTGCACAATATGACCGCCCTGCGGGTGGGAATATGGCCACAACATCAACCTGGCAAGCAGGACAAATACTGCGAGATATTTATCCTGTCGCAGTGCCCCAGGATGCGCCGGTAGGCCGTTATACAATTCGTATAGGAATGTACACGTGGCCTTCTATGGAGCGATTGCCGATTATTGTTGGCGGCAAGGGCATAGAGAACAGTATCCTGGATTTGGACATCGTGCAAATCAGGCACTAGCAATGCATACTGCCCCGACGGTTACAGTGTTTTCATAACGCAGCGGTATGATTGTAAGGGAAACACACGGTTCGTCGCCGGGCCTTTCCAGCGAGGGTAACCCCGTTCTCATCTACACAATCTGTTGAGAACGGCGCTAGGCATACGTCCCTAGCGCCAACCCCTTCTCGATGAAATACCTGTACGTGTCGTAGTACACCGTTCTGGGGATCGAGTGATCGCTGTGCAGGACGTAGCCGAAGTTCTGCATCACGGTGGGGATTTTCGCCTCTAGCTCGGCGTCGATGACGCCGCGGTCGTTGGTGTAGAGCGCGCGCACGTCGATGCCGCCCATGAAGGCGATGCGGTCGCCGAAGTCTTTGTACAGCTTGAGCAAATCCATCCCCGCCTTCACCTCGATGACTTGCAGGCAGTCGATGCCCGCCTCGATCATCCCCGGCAGCAGCGGTTCGACGTAGCCGCAGGAATGCACCACTACGGGTCTGCCGTGCGCTTTGGCGTAACCGAAACTCAGCGTGTGGGCCGGCTGCACAATTTGCCGGTACATACGCGGCGACATGAACGGGTGCTGCTTGAAGCCCATATCCTCGTAGTACCAGATCCCGTCGGGCCAGCCTTCCTCGGCGAAGAGGATTTCCTGCAAGTTCACGGTGAGCTGCGCGTAGGTCAGCGCCATATCCAGCACCCAGTCAGGATCGAGCGCCATGCCTTCCAGCATGTAAACGTGTCCAACCACGTCTTTCATAATCTCGAAGACGTTGACGCCGGACCACATAAAGAACCGCCCGGCCTGCCGCGCGCGTTCCTTGCCCTCACGGTATGCCGCGAAATTGATGCGCCGCCGGTCCGGCGTGAGCTTGGGCTTGATGTATTCCTCCCATCCGGCGCGGTCCTTGATCGTGAAATCCACATGCTCTGGCGTGGCGTCGTGCAGCTTGTGCCGTCGCAGCAGCGCGCCGTTGCCGTCCTTCGTCAGGACCGTCTCCGCGGTTTCCTCGAGGATTTCCGGCTCGTAGTCCAGGTCGGCGACGACGTTGAAGGCCCAGCAGGTCTCTATGTCGAAGCCGAAGTGATCCGCCAGATTCTCGTCCGCCTGGATGTGACCCTGTTCCGCCCACACCCGTTGCGTATCCGACCAGAAGTGCTCGAACAAGCCGATCCGATCCACGGGTTTGCGTTGTAAGATGTTGCCAATACGTTCGACGCCGGTTAATTCATTCATAATGCATACTCCTGGTTTAGTGACATGGAGGAACCATCGGTCCTGCTGTTCCTCTCGGATAAGGGGGGGCAACCCGGCTTATGCGACTAGCCCGATAAGCGTTCTATAAGCAATGTGAGCGCCATGCAGGCCAAGCCGGCGATTGCAGTTTTAGTTCCGTAGACGATTCTGTTCTCTTTGGAGACGCTGCCCAGGTAAACGCCCAGCCCGAAGAGTGCTAACAATGCCATACCCAGCGATGCATAGAAGGCATACTCGATTGAGGGTAGGATAGGCGCAAAGAAGAATGGAATGACAACCAGGAACGCGGCTAAAAACGGTGACAATCCATCGACCGCGGCGACGGTCACCACCGCCGAGCGCGCAGCTTTACCGATCTTAGTGTCGTGCAAATCGGTCAGCGTGCTTCTTTCAAGTTCGGCCATTTCATGGCGGCGCTCGGCCGATTCTGCTAAATAGGCGCCCCATCCACCGGAGATGCCAATGGCTAATGCTGTGGACAGACCGGTGATCAGGACTACTGTGGCGTCCTGAACCCCGACGACGAAACTCCCCATCACCACGCCAACCATCGTCAATACACCGTCGAAAGAGTTGTTGGCGAAGGCGCGACGTGCAATGCTACCAGCGCCGGAAAGCTCAGAATACTCGCGCCAGAGTTGTAACCACTCCCGAGCCGGTCTAAAAAACCGTTGCCGTCGCTGTTTCAAACGGATCAGAGCGCGCCGCGCCCCTGTACCGTCAACGCTCATACGACTCCCCACCTCCTCACTACCGGCCGAACTGTCATCCATCACTCGCTAACCTCCATAAAGTTGTATCGGGGCCGGAGCGTGTCCCGGCATATCCCGAGGATATAGCGCCACCATGCGTTGGCTCACTTCTACAACCTTACCACATATTGGCGTTATTGCCAGATGATTGGCTCCATCTCTACATCTATACCGGCGATCTGTCACGATAGCGCTTAGGGCTGTCAAGAAACAATTTCCCGCTCGGGCCGGTCTCTGACCGTGCCCGCCCACGCCTGGGTCTGCGGTGGCACGGTCGGAGACCGGCCACAGCTTTCGGGAAGTTATACTTTTACGGACGCTTAGAGTCTGGCAAGAAACAATTTTCCCGCCGCCCTTCTCAAGCGTTGATACGGCCCATCGTTGCGCGGTCTGCATCAGCCTTGGATTTTATCTCATACAAAAGTATAATGCTCGCACGATGCGCAGAGACGTAAGCCAGACTCAGTAGATCACAATTTAGCAGGGGCCAGACTACAAAAGTCTCACGAATTACCTGATTTTGTAAGAATCTGCGCTAAACAAGAGCCTTGCACCAGCAGAATTGGCTGAGACTTTTGTAGTCTTTCATTCTGAGGAGGAGATGGTGGATTACGGGTTTTGGGAACGGCTAGACGATTTGGTCGCAGGGAGCCACGTGGTGCTCGATCGCCCAAAAGGGACGGCGCATCCGCGTTATCCCGAGTTCATCTATCCTCTGGACTACGGCTATCTCGAGGGTACGCAAGCTGTTGACGGTGGGGGAGTGGATGTGTGGGTAGGCAGCCTGCCGGAGACGCGCGTCACGGCTGTAGTTTGTAACGTGGATGTGGTAAAGCGTGACACAGAACTTAAGCTGCTCCTGGGTTGTACGCCGGAAGAAGCGGGGGTGATCCTCCAGACACACAACAATCAGTTCCAGTCGGCGATTCTGATCCCACGACCGGAGTGAATAGACGAATCAGCGAATCAGCGAATAATGGCGATAACGTTTCAATGGTTTCCTGGAGGTGAGGTATGGTGAAGCATCTGTGGCGGATAATGGTGGTTGCGGCGCTGTTGTTGGTATGCACTCCGGTGCGGACTGTGGAAGCAGTCGAGGAACCACCTCTGCCGCATATCGGTTACGGGATGATGGTGGCCTATCCACCGACCAGCGTGCCGAAGGTAACGGCAGCAGGCTTCGACTGGTACAAGTACTTCATCCACTGGAACAGCATCGATCCTCACCGTAACGGTCAGTTCGACTGGGATCCCGTGAACTGGCGTCTGGATGAGGCCTGTGCCTATGGACTGAACCTGCTTTTGCGCGTTGAGCGTGCCGCCAATAATTGGCAGCCAATCCAGGATAGCGAGATGGCTAGCTGGCAAGCGTTCTTTCAGGCGCTCGCGTCGCGCATCGCACAAAGACGTGACGCCTGCGCTACGCCTTATCGCGTGGCCCTGGAAATCTGGAACGAGCCGAACCTCGATTTCCAGTGGACCGGCCAGCCGCTTGACCCTGCACGGTACACGGAGATGGTCAAGCGCGCCTACCGCGGCGTTAAAGCCGGCGACCGCACCATCCCCGTCGTCGCCGGCAGCCTCGCGCCCACAGGCGGGTGGGATGACGGCAGTGCGATGAACGATGTGGACTTCCTTGAAGCGATGTATGAGAATGGGTTATCCGGTCACTTCGACGTGATCAGCATCCACAACTACGGTTTTGGCGGCGAACCGGAGGATAAAGAATGGGGGTCATCCATCGTCAACTTCCGCCGCGCGGAGGACATCCATGCCGTGATGGAGGCGCACGGCGACGGCGACAGGCCCGTGTGGAGCACGGAGTTTGGTTGGCTTCTGGACGCGGCTGAAGAGGTTGTGGACTGCGCGAGCTATTGGGACAGCATCGGCTTTGATTGGCAGAAGGTTTCGGCGGAAGAACAGGCCGACTACCTGGAACGCGCGTTCGCCTACGCCGACGCCAACTGGCCGTGGATGGGCGTGATGTTTGTGTCCAATCTGGATTTCAGCATGACGGGCTGGTATGACACGTGCGATCCGCTGAACTGGTTTTCTGTCCTTGCCCCTGATGGCGCGTCGCGCCTGGCCCACACCGCTTTACTGGAAATGGACAAGCGCCCCCGCTCCTGGGTCGCAGCGGAGATGGTTGTCGAGCCGGCGGCGTTCGATTGGCCGGTGCGTCTGCGCAATCGTGCGCTCTTCACCGAGACGGTCACGGTGTCGAGCACGAGTGTTCCCTTTGCCTGGAACGCCATCACCACAACACTAGGGCTACCGTTCACGATTACACCTACGACTGGACTCACAGACGAGTCGTTCCAGGTTACGGTAGACGCACGCGCTCTTCTGACCGGTACGTACACGGGCGTGATCACCGTCACCTCGGCGGATGCTCTGGTCACGCCTCGCGTCATCACCATCCCGTTGGCGCTTGAGATTTGGGCCGTGTGGGGGATGGACGTCCGTCCCCCCAGCTTGAGCTGGATGATGGCCGTGACCGACACGCGCCTGGTTTCTACAACCGTGGTGGTGGAGAACACCGGTGATTTCGAGTTCGATTGGGCGGTCACCAAAGCGAGCGAGGCGCTGAAGATGAGCGTAACGCCAGCCAGTTCCACGCAGACCAGCACGCTGACGTTGCTCCCAGGAACGTTCCGGGTCTTCATCGATCCACGCGGTCTGCCGGTGGGGCTGTATACCGGCACGCTCACTGTGACGGCGTCGACGGCGCAAGTCCCGCAGAGTCCGTTTGTGGTGCCGGTGAGTGTTCGTATTGTGGAGCGACTGTACAAGGTGTACATGCCGTTGGTGATGCGGGGGTATTGAGTATAGACGGTAGACGAGGGCTAATGGGATGATACCAACATCCCCCGATACAACAAATCCAGCCCTTCCTCAATCAGGTCACCGCCATGAACTGTGGTCGCATCCATAGTTGTCTCCGAAGCAACCATATCCAGCACGCACAAGCGGAAGAAATACGTGGTGAGCAAAGCGCCGGCAAATTCGGCGTTGATGTCGGGGCGAAAGACGCCCTGCGCCTGTCCCTCACGGACCAGCCCGGCCATGGCGAGTGTCGCTGTAGGCTGGTTGGGATTGAGGTACTCTGGCTTAGGATGCGTCATCGCGTGGGCGAACATCCGCCGGGCTAAATGGCGGTAGGGCGTCAGTTCCTCCCAGAGCGTCTGGAACAGCAGCCGTATGCGTTCATCGGCCGGGGCTTCCGGTGCCGGTGGGGAAGAGAGCCGCGATTGGATGCGGCTGTACAACAGTTCGCCGAGCAGGCACTCCTTGCTCTCGAAGTAGTTGAAGAACGTCCCCTTGGCAACGTCCGCCGCGACGGCAATTTCCTCGACGGTGATGGTATCGAAGCCCTGGCTGCGAAAGAGGCGCTCGGCCTCTTCCAACAGGCGGCGGTGGGTGCGCTCCTTGCGCTGTTCCCAACGGGATGAAGTCTGGTGTGTTTTGTCTGGCATAATTGACCCTGGTCATAGTTGACTCCGGTCATTATACCACGGAACGAGAAACGAGAAATGAGAAATGAGAAA
>OMKS01001781.1_pt1 | contig 18732 bp, 11 predicted proteins | sample 1674721 | NCBI WGS metagenome assembly OMKS01 (sample SAMN06264996, study PRJEB25208) | sediment metagenome | isolation source: hot spring sediment | place: USA: California | collected 2014-09-02
TTTCAAGCAGAAGACGGCATACGAGATCTAGTACGGTCTCGTGGGCTCGGAGATGTGTATAAGAGACAGATCTGAAATTTAACTATAATGGATTATTCACAGGGGAAGAAAGCCCCCAGACAATGATTTATGCAAAAAAAATCATGCCTATGGATGATGCGGTGTTGAATGCTTTAGAGCAGGGTGCATCGGAGGTTTCGGAGGGAAAGTATTTTGAATACTTTATTGTACCTGCCATGCAGGGAGGGGCCGGAACGAGCATCAACCTGAACATAAACGAAATTATTACCAACCGGGCTTTGACGATACTCGGGCATCGACCGGGCAATTATACTGTGATTGATCCCATTGAGCAGGCAAATGTGTACCAGTCAACCAATGATGTTATTCCCACATCGCTAAAGGTTGCTGTCATGGAACTTTTGAATGCGTTAGAAGAGAAGATTAATTTCCTGCGATACCGGGTTGAGGAATTGGAGAAACAGCACAGGGATTCAATCCGTACGGGATATACGCAGATGCAGGAGGCTGTCCCTACTTCTTATGGGCGGTTGTTCGGCACCTATGCGGAGGCGCTTTCGCGCGATTGGTGGCGTGTGTCGAAGTGTTTTGAGCGGATCAAAGTGGTTAATCTTGGGGGAGGAGCGATCGGATCGGGATTATCTGTCCCCGGTTTCTTTATTATGGAAGTGGTACAGGAACTTCAACGTTTGACACACCTGCCCGTTACCCGTGGAGAAAATTTACTGGATGCAACCTGCAACCTCGATTCGTTTGCAGAGGTCCATGCCATTCTGAAATCGCATGCCATCAACCTGGAAAAAATGGTTTCTGATCTCAGGCTCCTTGCTTCTGATATTGCCGGGTCACATGAAATAGAGATTCCCGGGAAACAGGTGGGAAGTTCGATCATGCCAGGGAAGATAAATCCGGTGATCCCGGAGTTTGTAATAGGTGTTGCGCACAAAGTGTATGCTAACGATAGCCTTGTGGCTTCTCTGTGTGCACAGGGCTGTCTCGAACTGAATGCGTACATACCGGTCATTGGTTATGCTATGATCGAAAGTTTAAAGCTTTTAATTGCCGCCGATGACACATTGAAAGCAAATCTTTTTGACGGAATAAAAGTCCATACCGGAACTGCCGAAAACAGGTTGTTACACAGCCCGGCAATAACAACCGCTTTAAGTCCTTTTATAGGTTATCACAAGGCGTCGGAATTAGCCAGAAAGATGAAAGAGAGTGACTGCGATATTTTTGAAGCCAACAAAATTTTGAAATTGATTGGTGAAGATCAGTTAAAAAAGATATTACAGCCTCAGAGTTTATTAAAGTTGGGCTACTCAATAAAAGATTTGGAATAATCTTTATGATTTTTATCCGGTTGCTAATATTACATTTGTAATTTATGCATTATTAGGTTGTAATTATGATTAAAGGGAAAGACGCAAAGCCGCATATTGGTATTTTCGGACGGAGGAACAATGGTAAAAGCTCCATTATTAATGCTCTGGCCGGACACGATGTGGCCATTGTTTCGGAAATATCCGGCACGACTACCGATCCTGTTAAAAAATCGATGGAGATACCCGGTATTGGTCCTGTAATATTAATTGATACTGCCGGCATTGACGATACAGGCGATCTTGGAAGGAAACGGATAGAAAGATCGAAAGAGATTTTGAAAACGGTCGATGCCGCATTGCTGGTTTTAGCCAACAATATATTTGGAGACGAAGAGAAGCAGTTGATTGACGAGTTCGCAAATTATGAGATTCCTTTTGTTATTGTTCATAACAAAACAGATCTGGAACCTATAAATAACCGGACCAGGCAGAAAATTTCAGACTATACACCAACAGCAACGCTTGCATTCAGTGCCGTTCAACCCACAGAAATTGAGACCTTAATAGATCATCTCAGAAGAATTATTCCGGAATCGGCCTACAGGAACAGGTCCCTTATTGGCGACCTGATCAGGCAGGGGGATACCGTTTTGCTGATCACGCCTATTGACATCGAGGCCCCGGAAGGCCGTTTGATTTTACCCCAGGTACAGGTCATCCGGGACATCCTGGATAATGATTGTATGGCTGTGGTGGCTAAAGAGCGGGAAATAGACACTTTCATAAAAAGGTTACAGCCGGCACCTGCGCTTGCCATTACGGATAGCCAGGTTTTTCCCAAAGCTGATGCCAGTATTCCAGGGAATATCCCTTTAACCAGTTTCAGTATAATTTTTGCAAGGCACAAGGGCGATTTCCCGAATTATTTAAAAGGCACGCCTTCCCTGAGTAACCTGAAAGACGGGGATCATATACTGATACTCGAATCCTGTACGCATCACGTTTCCTGCGACGACATCGGAAGGGTAAAAATTCCGCGATGGATATCGAACTGCAGCGGGAAAAAGTTAGAATTTGAAGTCATAGCCGGTTTAGGGAAGTTGCCGGAAGATATATTCAGATATGCCATGGTAATCCAATGCGGCGGTTGCATGATAACCCGGAAACAAATTATAAATCGTTTGAAACCGGCTGTTGAGGCAGGCATTCCTGTAACCAATTATGGCATGGCCATCGCATGGGTGCACGGGATTTATGAGCGGGCAGTGGCACCCTTTGTCAAAGTGTCGACAGGTGGCGGTTATTTATAATGGAAATGTTGCTGATGATGTTGGGGATGGCGAGGGCAAGGATCTTCCGGTTCATCAATGTTCGTTCAGGAAGCGAACCTTCAAGGCATCAATTCTGTGCGCCGACCGTAAAAGAGCATGTATTGTTTTCTGGTTCTCAGCTCAATGATGTTAAACTGTATCTGTAATCCTGCAAAGAACTTCAACAGCAGATAATGCATCAAATTCGTTTTTTCACGTCTGACCCAGGACCGATATCCTTCGTAACCCCTGATGATCCGGTCGGTAATATTTTCAATTTTATGAAAAGTCAGGTTAGTAGCCGATGAAAATTGATCATATTGCTCCTCATTGGCATGAAAGAACCATTTGTGTTTATTCCAGAACCACATCGACCTGCCGCTTTTCCCGTTGCGTAAGAGAATATCCACAATAAGAAATATCCCGTCGGTCCGGAGAACCCGGCTGATCTGTTTAAAGAAGGCCTGTTTATCAGGATAATGGAAAGCACTTTCAATGCAGATGAGCACATCAACAGAATGATCCGGGATGCTGGTCAGTTCCTGTGCATTGTCATGCAGGAAACTGATGTTCGTGTTTTTATTATTTGTCCGGGCAATTTCCAGGTTATCCTGATTAAGATCAATGCCAATGATGGAACGGGTTTTCCATTTGAGGTCAATATAATGGCAATTCAAGCCGTTTCCACAGCCCACCTCAAGCAGGTCTTTTCCTGTCAGGTCACCGATGTGGGATATGCAATATTCAATAAGATTCTGCTGTCGCTCCTCCAGGGTTTCATTTTCCTTCATGTAGAACGGATAGTGCAGCATATGGGCCTTGCCAAATGCCGTGACAAAGATTTCGTTCATCGACCTGTAATAGTTTCTGAAAGAACCGAGGGTTTGAATATATCGTACCGGTTTCATAGGATGATATAAATTAAAGGGACAAAATTAAAAAAAATATCGACTCCTGTAGCGGGTAAAGAATGTAATGCAAGCAGGATTGATTATTTTTAAAAGGAATTATTTTTTTCGTCTGATCATATGGAGAAAAATTGAATAATTGTATCTTGCGGATTCAATTGAAATATTCACGGCAACCATACAATTTTTCAGCCCCTGAGAATGTAACAGGCCGGTATATTATGAAGAGAACAATTTATATGCGCTTCAGGGCAGGGATCATCAGCATGGCCATACTGTGTACAGGCATCCTCTCTTTCCTTACGGTATCGGCGCAGGATATAACAACCGGACTGATCCTGCATTACACGTTTGAGGATATTACGGGTACGACGGTTGAGGATCAATCAGGAAACGGCAACACCGGCATCCTCAGGGGCGGAGCTGTTTCCGCGGAAGGTTTTTCCGGCCAGGGAGTGACTTGTTTGAACAAACCGGATTATATTGAGGCCCCGGATAACATCAATATCGGGCTGACCTCATTTACCTTTGCGACCTGGGTAAAACTGACGGCCCTGAAAAATGCCACCCGTTATTTCGACTGGGGCAACGGAGAAAACGGCACCAACAATTTCATTGCCTTCATTCCAAGCTTTAATACCGACGACGGGTATATGACCCTGCGGTTCAGACCGCCGTCAGGGACGGCCTATAACGTAACCTCAGCATCAAAATGTCCGACAGGTTCATGGGCGCATGTGGCGGTCAGCTTTAGCTGGGGCGGTACATCAGGCACGGCCACCATTTACCTGAACGGGGAACCTGTCGGTACCGGCTCCGTCCCTCTTAATCCGCATACGTTCCTGGGTAATACGGCTGATAATTACTTCGGGTATTCACGCTGGGCACAGGACGGGAACGGCTTTGGCGGCACCTTTGACGATATCCGCATTTATAACCGTGCGTTAACGGACCAGGACATCATCATGCTGGCAGGACTGGATGAATTGCACATACAGTATGAGTTGCTTGACCTGGGAGACCTTTCATCGGTTACCGAAAACATCATCCTGCCTGCAGAATTGGGCGATAAAGGTGTAACGGTAACCTGGACAACTTCAAATTATACCGTCATCGATGCTTCCGGCAACGTAACACGGCCGGAAAAATATGACAGAAGCGTAAAGCTGACAGCCACGCTTTCGTACCTGTTTAACGGCATGGTATTCACCCTGGATAAAACTTTTGTGGCCCGGGTAAAGGGGATGGTTGAATTACCTGAACAGCTCTGCAAATGGACCTTTGACAATGCATCCCTGATCCTGGAAGGGAATTCCGTTATCGTAAAGGATAGAACATCCTCAGCGCTGACCGGAAGGGTGATGAACGATGCGGTTATCAGGACTATCGGGAATACCAACCGGTACAATGTGCTTTACCTGGGGGACGGCACCGGCTATTTTGATATGGGAACAGAAATAGGCGAAGCGATCTATGCGCTGAACGATCATACCATCATGTGTTATTTCAGGGTGGACAGTGATTATGCCGCTCTCTCTGCCGACGGGAACTTCCTTTATGCTTTCTCAAACACACAGCGCGGGGATACGGATCAAACCGGCTATGTCATCGGCCGGCTCAACAATACCAGTCACCAGTGTACAAAATATTACTGGGGTAACGGGAAAATGGAAATTGCCGTGGGATCAACGGCAGGAAGGGGGTCCTGGCACCACTATGCCTATGTACAGGAAGGAACAACCGGGAAGATATATATCGACGGGATCCTGAGAGCACAGGGAAGCATGACACAATTGCCGTCTACAGACATAGCCCTGTCGGGAAGGACGGGCACGTTATACAACTGGCTGGGGCGTTCAATCGGCCTCCCTACCGATACCTACCTTCGCAAGACCATGATCTATGATTTCAATGTGTACAGCACGGCTTTATCCGCGGTCAACCTGACCGTTGATCATGCTGTACCTGATACCCTGGCCATGCTGAATACAGCATATGCGGAAAATCCGGATTACAAATCACAGGAATTGCTTCACGAGTTCAATCAACTCTCGTTAGGGGATTTATCATCCGTCATATCGAATCTTGATTTACCCGTAACAGGATCTACCTATCCTGATGTTTCCATCGAATGGCACTCTTCAAAGCCGGAAATTATCAGTTCAGCGGGCACAGTTAACCGGCCCGACTACCTGGATTACGACATCACCCTGACGGCCACCCTTTCCTATGGTTTGTACAGCATGGTAAAAATATTTCCTGCGACCGTCCTGGCAAATGAGGGAACCACGTTTTCCGGTGACCTGGTGGTTCGGTTCGATTTTTCCAATCTTGAAGGATCAACCGTTAAAGATGTCGCTGAAAAGCAGTTTCCCGGGACACTCATGTACACTGCTTCTGTGGTAACCATGGGTACCGGTCAAACGGGTATTTATAATGTCCTGGACCTGGGGAAGAGTACGGGCTATTTCGATATGGGAACGGAAGTTGGTAAGGTAGTGAGCCGTTTAAATGATTTTACCATAGGCGCATTTTACAGGATTGAAGAGACCTATACCGGCCTGGGGAATGCGGGGAACTTTATATGGAACTTCTCAAACAGCGATAATGCCCTGTCTGCCAGGAATGGTTACCTGATCGGAAGCCTGCAGAATCAAAGCGTGAGTATTACCCCGGGTTATTACGCGGAAAGTTCGGGTAACCAGTCGGTCTCTTTTGAAAGGCCTGCTTTGAAAGGGAACTGGCATCACATAGCCTATACCCAGAAGGATCATACCGGGACAATATATATTGACGGTAACCCGATCGTATCTTCTGCAATTACCAACCTGCCCTCATCCTCACTGGATACAGAAGGTTTGCCCGGAACGCCGTACAACTGGCTGGGGCGTTCGTGCTACATCGGTGATGCATACCTGAGGAATACGCTGGTCTATGATTTCAGGATTTACAAAAAAGCCTTGACCGAAAAGGAAATCCGGGAAACGGAGATGAACGTGACAAAAAACCTGGGTTATCTCGAAGCGGCTTACCATGCCTGTATCGCCGACAGTAAAACGGATGAGACAGAGATCATGCAGATACCTGAACGGCCGGAGCCCACAGTTCTGAAAATTTTTAACGATGATAACGCTTCAGTAAGAATTAACCTGGACAGTATTGCAAGGATATCCTTTACAGATACCGAAACCATTATTATGATGAATTCAGGGAATATCAGAAGTTTTATGAACGACAATATTCTTAAAATGGTATTTGATTCGGTTGCCGTATCTGTTGGTGAAGTTTTTCACAAAGAAGGAATGACTTTGTATCCGAATCCGGCATCCGGTTTTATTGTCCTGGAAGTACCGGATCAAAGCGCCGGTGAGATAAAGATTTATTCGGTTACCGGAAAATTAATGTTGACGGAAAAAGTGCATACTGCCACGCTGATCATCGATATCAGCCTGTTCCCGGAGGGCATTTATATTGTGAAATCGGGTCATCGGACTGCAAAATTCCTGAAGAAATGAGGAAAGGACTTCTGTTCATATTATCAGGGTTACTGGTTCTGGCATCAATGTTTGCTTCTGATCCCACCTTGAATGTATTTAAATCCGACAGGAAAATTCTCCGTTTTGCACTGGATAACATCGACAGCATAAGAATTGACCGGGAAAACAACCTGATGCTTGTTCATCAGAAAGATGGCGTGCTCAGCGCCATTGACATGTCTGAAGTGGACAGTATGACTTATTCTTCAGGGGAATATTTACTGCCGGGTGTTGAAATCGAATCATCTGATTACCAGCATTCCTTAAAAAAGGGCATTTGTGTGGTCAATGTGACGGACCATGGCGGATGTGAAATTCTGGAACGCGGTATTTGCTGGTCAGCCACGCCATCTCCAACCATTGATGACCATAAGGTTGCTTCAGGGACCTCAACGGGCAGGTTTTACGCGGCCATGACCGGTTTGAATTCGGGAACCACCTATTATGTCCGTGCCTATGCCTCCAATTGTATGGGTACCACATACAGTGAGCCTGTTGAGATGAGGACCATGACGGGGAATGTGACCTATAACCTGGCTGTTGATCCGTCTCAGTATCCCGAATATTACAGTTTGCTAAAAACGGCCCTTGACAGTGCCTGTTATTACTATAACCGGTATACCTCTTTCAGGGCCAATATCTATGTGTATTACAACGCCGGGATCCCGACGGCCCAGGCCAGTTACCACGGGAGCATCGGTTTTGGTCCCAACACCGGTTACATGTGGGTTGGAACGGTTATGCATGAGATGGCGCACTACTTTGGATCGGGCACTACCAATGTATGGAAAAGTCTTATGGTTGGCGGTGTATGGCAGGGAGCCGTTGCACAGGCTCTTTGCCAGGAGTTGGCCGGTACCACCCTGAAAGGTGATAACAACGACAATCCCATCCATTTCTGGCCGTTCGGCATTAATTACCGCTCCGAGGTAAGCTCGTCAACCGACCTGGTCAACCATGCCAGGATCGTGCAGGCCATGCTGGTGGATGACTGCGGTTTGCCGACAAGCTGGTAGGTTTTTGAACAATCAGAAAATACTTCCTGACATTTCAATACCCCGGGACCAGGTTCCACTTCCTGATTAACCGGTCGCGCTTGGGGAAACCCGTATCCGAAGGGTCAAGAATGATCTCATACAACATGCAGGACAATGATATCCTTTTGCAATCCTCGTATGGACAAACCGTCCAGATCGTGACCAGTTCCCTCAAACCTTCGGAATTTTCAAGGTGCAGTTCGGAGGTACTTTTCTGGATCATCCTTTCGTTGAGGATGCTTGTAATGTTACAGTAGGGGCAGGTCCAGCTTTCTTCCATGGTAGTTTGGATTTTTTTTAAATAGTTGCATAAACATTTATATATTGCAAAATAATATAGTTATTTGCATTCCGGCAAATGATCAGGATAAAACTGCATACAATCATTTTATTCGGCCTGTTTTCTTGGATACAGGTTTCGGCACAGGTATTTGTCGACTGGAATTCCTCGTGGAATTATTTCAGGGGCACTGCAGAGCCCTCACAGCCAAATACACTCTGGAGGGAAACCGGGTTTAATGTATCGGGCTGGTTGACAGGAAATGCGCCTTTCAGATACGGCGACGGAAGCGGGGGAACCCTCCTTGAGGATATGGCCGGAAATTATTCGACGCTGTATATGCGGAAAGAATTTACCGTTGCTGATGCAGATAGTGTAGATGAGCTGAGGATATCCGTTGATTATGACGATGGATTTGCATTATGGCTGAACGGAAAACTGATACTGGATATCAATGCCCCTGCAGGGTATGCTTATAATGCATTTGCACCCGAGAATCATGAATCGGGTGAATGGGTCACGTTTACCGTGGCAAAGGGGGATTTTGAACTGGTTAACGGAACCAATGTTCTTGCCGTCCAGGGATTTAATGTTTCCAATACCAGCTCCGACTTTCTCCTGAATGTAAAGGCAGAAGGGGTCCATCTTTTACCGGAGGCAGAGCCGGTTTATTTTGATAAATCCAGTGGATTTTACACTTTCCTGTTTACGGCGAAAATATACGGTGCAGGCGTTGGAGATACGATAAAATATACCCTTGACGGCAGTGATCCAAGGTATTCCTCAAAAGCCATCACACGAACCTCCCCGGTGAGTGTGACTATTAATCCGGCCAGTGTGGAAGGGGGAAGGGGAACCACCGGGGGAGTCGTCGTGAGGGCTTCGAAATATAAATCGGGGTTTGCTCCGGGGAAGCCGGTCACCCGGACTTACATATTCCTTAACGAGGTAATAAACCAGACCCACCCCGGGGGTTCATGGCCAACATACAACATCAACGGACAGCAAATTGACCTGGCCATGGATGCCAATATCACCTCCGATGCCCGGTTTAAAGACTACATGGATGACGCATTGCTGGATATCCCGACCATCTCTGTTACAACCGATCCTGCCCATCTTTTTGATCCGCAGACCGGTATTTACGTGAATGCAAAATACCACGGAAGGGACTGGGAAAGGCCCGCCAACATCGAGCTGGTAAATCCAGACGGAAGTCCGGGATTCAGCGTTGATGCCGGTCTTCGTATCCGGGGCGGATGGAGCAGGCACCCGGAGTTTGCGAAACATGCTTTCAGGCTGTTTTTCAGATCGGAATATGGAGCTGGGAAATTGCGTTTCCCGCTTTTTGGGGATGAAGGGGTTGATGAATTCGATAAGATTGACCTCAGGACGAGTCAGAATTATTCCTGGAGCAAAGGCGGATGGGAGGGGATACACAATACCATGAACAGGGATGTCTTTTCGCGCGATTGCCAGAGAGACATGAACCAGCCTTATACCCGCAGCAGGTATTATCATTTATACCTGAATGGTTTATACTGGGGTATTTTTCAGTCGCAGGAACGGCCGGAAGGGGATTATTCCGAAACCTATTTTGGTGGGGACAAGGAAAATTATGATGTCATCAAAGTGGATATCGGGGAAGACTGGAATATTTATGAGATTGAGGCAACCGACGGCAACACCGATGCCTGGGAAGAGATATGGAATATGAGCCAGGCAGGATTTGCATCCAATCTGAATTATTTTAAATTGCTCGGACTCAGCATGACCGGTGCAGTGGATACCTCTTTAAATGTTTGGGTGGATATCGATAACCTGATTGATTATATGCTGGTAATTTTTTATGCGGGTAATTTTGATGCACCGGTTTCAAAATTTTCCAGCAACTACAATCCGAATAACTTTTTTGCCATCTATGACAGGACTAAGAAAAGAGAGGGCTTTAAGTTTTTTGCGCACGATGCGGAGCACACGTTATTGACGGATCCGGTAAGTCCCGGGGTTGGTTTGAATGAGAACAGGGTGAACATAGGCAATATCAGCAATCAGAGGATGAATGTAACCTATTTCGGAAAGTTTCATCCCCAGTGGCTGCATCATAAGCTTACAGCCAACCAGGAATACAGGATACGTTTTGCCGACAGGGTTTACCGGCATTTTTTCAATGGCGGGGTGTTCGATCCCGACTCCTGTATAAAACGCTTCAAACAAACATCGGATCAGCTGGACCTGGCAATTATTGCAGAATCTGCCCGGTGGGGTGATATCGGGGCATGGCCGGCCAGGAACAGGGTTAACGACTGGCTCCCGGCAGTTAACAGGGTTATCAATGATTATATGCCCTTTCGTTCCGGTATTGTGTTAAATCAGCTCCTGGATGAGAATCTTTATATTGCACTGAAACCGCCCCTGTTTAAAAAGAGTGGTGCTGAAATAACCGACTATTCCAGGATCATTTCATCAGCTTATGATTTTTCAGTTGAGAATCCGAATTCCGGAGGTTCCATCCTCTATACTGTTGACGGGACTGATCCGAGAGCGATCGGGGGTGCGATTTCCGGCACGGCCGTGGACGGAGGCAATGCAAAAAATATTTCTGTCATGCCGGGTACCACTTTCAAGGCACGTGTAAAAGAAGGAAATACCTGGAGTGCACTGCATGAATTACATTTTCTTGATGCAAATTTATTTACCAATTTGAAAGTGACGGAATTACATTATCATCCGCCTGACTATGGCGTTATTGGAGGGAAGGAATTTGAGTTTATTGAATTCAAGAACACCGGGACCACAACACTGGATTTATCAGGGCTGACGTTTACCGATGGGGTCCGGTTCACATTCCCGGCCGGAAGTGTCCTTGCCCCGCAATCGTTTGTCGTTATTGCATCCAATAAAGCGATGTTTGAATTATTCTTTGGGTTTCCTCCCCATTATGAATTATCATCCGGGCATTTTGCCAATGAGGGAGAAAAAGTTACCCTGAAAACCGGAACCAACGAAGTTGTTATTTCCTTTACCTATTACGACGATTATCCATGGCCCCCGGAGGCTGACGGGGATGGTTATTCTCTCGTATCGGTATACAAGAATCCGCGGGGTAATCCCGATTTCCCGGAATACTGGACCATTTCAAAATACCTGTACGGTTCACCCATGGCCGATGACCTAAATTCAATCACCGCAATCCCCGATCTGTTCCGCAACTATAACGTGGATTTCACGGTATATCCGAATCCGGCAGGTTCTTACATAACCATTGCCTTCTCACTGGATCAAAGCGAACATGTTGAAATCGGATTGTATGATTTGAGTGGCAGACTTATCCGGTTACTGGCCGATGAAAACCTGCCTCCCGGGCAGCATGATAAATTCCATCAGCTTAACGATCTGAACCTGACACCGGGCATGTATCTTATCAGGTTTAAGACGGAATACAGTGTCAGTACAAAGAAATTAATCATCCGTTAGGACCTCTGCCGCTCTGTTTCAACCGGGAGTTTAATCAATTCACCTATTCAGCAATACTTTTCCTGTAAATGAGGTATGGTTTGAAGGATCATGAATCCTGTAAACATACAATCCGTCTTCCCCGGCATTACCATTAAAGGCTGAGCCGTCCCACCGGATCCTGTCTGATTCGGCAAAATGGAATGTATTGATCAATGCACCCTTCATATTATAAATTTCAAGTTTGGAATTTTCCGATACCTGCTCAGGTTTTCTGAATTCTGTGAAATCTGAAAACGGATTGGGTGAGGCAATGGCAATATCTTCTGACGGGAATGGCGGGATGCCGACAAAAATTGCATTAACATAATTCAGTTCGATACCTTCTCCGGTTCCCAGGTTTCGGGAGTACTGCCGGTCGGAAGGGTTGTTCCAGTGTTCGAAAACGCCCAGACTGCCAATGGGGGTCCCGTCGCCTTCAGGGTCGTAAACAATCCCTGCGGGCCAGTATTCACTGCTGGCGCATTGTAACAGGTAATCGGCAATTTCTGCTTTCATTTGAATCGGATAATTAGCTTTTGATGCATCCTCAACGTATTCCTGGAAGAGGATGTCGTAGCACACAGATTCCAGGGCAACGGGATCCTGGCCCACCAGAATCGAGTTTGGATAGTCGTCGTTAAAAGGATCTGATTTGAATTTTTTTATCCATCCTTCCCAGCCTTCTCCGCCCCAGATGCCGTCGATGATATAAATCACCGCTTTCCCGGCGGTTTCTTCATGTCCCAGGTAATCAACCGTATGCCGGTATTTGCCTGTACCGGTGCTGTTTTTAGGCAGGCTGTAATGCATGTTGATGGCATACTGGCTCCGGGGGTCATCGCCTTTTTCAAGGAACGAGCCCTGGTGGTTTTTCCCGAGAAGGGTTATACCCCCTTCATTATGTGTTTTGAGGCAGGCTATATTGATCACATAGGCGGCATCGAGGTATTGTTGCGGCAGGGTAGATTTATACTGCTTATCGCTGAACACCAAGACCTCATCGCCGGAAGGCACGGTCTGGTGAATGCCATTGCCGCCGATACCGTCAACATAGCGGACATCAGGATATTTGCTCATGACAAGGTCCCTGTATTCCTGTCTGAATTCACGATACGGATCGCCCAAGGTAATGTCGGATTCGGCCACACCGACAATATTGACAAGGTGGTTTAAAACCGCATTAAGCAACTGCGGTGCAGCATCCATCCTCCGGGGCCTGTCGCGTGTACTGGCGCTCTGGTTTGTAAGGTTGATCTTAAAGGCAATTTTTTCGCCTGGGGTATAACCCACATCCCCCCTGCCATGTGTTTTATTGAATGATGAAAAAACGGCATCCCAGGCATCGTCTATATTATCGATTCCTGCATACCTGGTTATTGACAGGGTCAGCATGTTGTTGATAATGGTTTCATCCGCATTGTCATCGCTGTACCAGAAATCATTGCTTCCGCTTTCCGGGACATAGTTTTCATTTGTCGCCCTGTGGTCCTGCACCCAGACAACCCTGCCGGGGAATAATCCCACGGCTTCACCAACAGGCGCATTAGAGGGTACGGGAAAGCTGTTATCCGTTGGAATCAGTACGGCGGCAATCGTCTCTTTTTTATCGTGAAGAAATATCAATGCGAACGACAGGATGGATATTAAAAGAAAAAGCGAACCGGCCAGGTACCGGGAATTTCGGATGGATTGCCGGAATTTTTTAAAGGAAAACATCGTGGCACTTACACCCAGCAGATAAATGACAAAAGAGGCCATGATGGGAGCCGCAGCCTGCATGCAGGGGTATCGGGCACGACTGGGCTTTGGAATGACCCGGAACAGAAACCAGAGGGTTGCGGATAATCCGATAATGATGATGTAAGTTTTTGATGACTTGAATTTTTTCCAGGAGAATTGTCGTTTCATGATAACCGGTTTTGCAAATATTCATTAATATTAGGCATATTTTCGCTTTTTTGAAAACAGCGCATCACAGAGCGGGTAATTATCATAAACAAAATTAAATCCAGCCTTTGACATTCGGACTGGAATTCTTAGATTTCGTTACTTAACAATCATCAGGAAACATGAACAGGCAGAAACATACCGGTAAAGGGAAGGCTTCTGAACAGAAATTCATTTTCAAGATCATCATGGTAACCATTCCTGTTCTTATTTTATTAATATTTGAAGGATTACTGCGAATTACGGGTTATGGCGACAACCTGGACCTGTTTGTTCAAAATCCCGTGGAAGGCTATGAGAAGTACATGATCGTGAATCCTGAAATCGGAAAAAAATATTTTCAGAAACTTGAATATACTGCCCCCGCCAACGATATTTTTCTGAAGGACAAACCCGAAAACACCTTCAGGATTTTTGTGATGGGAAGCTCTGTGGTATACGGGTTCCCTTACGACCGGAACCTGATGTTCTCCCGCATCCTGCATCAGCGGCTGGCCGATGCTTATCCCGGCAGGGATATAGAGATGGTCAATACCGCCATTACGGCTGTCAATAGTTACACCCTGTTTGATTTTATTGGCCAGATTTTAAAATATGAACCCGATGCCATCCTGATCTATGCAGGGCACAACGAGTTTTACGGAGCATTCGGGATAGGCTCCAATGAAACCATGAGCAGAAACCGGGGTATAACCAGATTACACATCGCCCTTTTGGACTCCAGGATCTATCAGTTGATTCGGAATGGAATATCAGGGACCGCCAAGAAAATTACAGCAGGTAGAAGTGATGAACTACACGGAACATTAATGAAAAGAGTAGTGAAAAATAAAGATATATTGCTGTACAGTGAGGAATACCATATTGCCATGGAACGATACCGGCAGAATTTGGGAGATATACTTGAAAAGGCCGGGAAGAAACAGGTCCCCCTGTTCATCAGTGACCTGGTTTGTAACATTCATGGTATGGAACCGTTTTTTTCCATTGCGAAGGATACCCTTGAAGCAGCCATCGATGTTTTCAGGAAAGCGAGGATTGCGGAAGAAGACCGCGATTATAAAACAGCTCTGAAGTTATACTACCTGGCAAAAGATCTGGATTGTATCCGGTTCAGGGCAAGTGAGGATGCAAACAGCATTATTGACGGCCTGGCGGAAGAATATCATGCCTTTAAGGTTCCGATGTTATCGCGTTTCCAGGGCCATTCTTCAAATAATTTCATCGGTAACAATTTAATGACAGAGCATGTCCATCCCAACGTGGACGGTATCTTTTTAATGGCCGATGCCTTTTATGCTGAAATTGTCCGGTCGGGTATACTGGGTGAGCCCGATAAATACCGCAACCACACCCCGGGATATGTCAGGAATAACTGGGGTTATACTGCATTGGATACATTACTGGCACACCACAGGGTTCAGAATTTAAAAAGATTCTGGCCATTTGTTATGGAAGAAACGGAAGGATTCAGTTACAGATCAATTTACCGGCCAACGTCCTATTTGGATTCCCTGGCCTTTTCGGTTATCAGATCCCCCGACCTTATGCTGGCTGATGTCCGGGTCGAATTGGCCAGGAGGTATGAAAAATCCGGACAGATAGTTAAAGCCTACAGGGAGTATGAGGCCCTGCTCAGGATGAATCCTTATATAGCCGTTAATTATCGCGATGCCGCCACATGCCTGCTGCAGTTATCAGATCTTCCGCTGGCCCTAAAATACTTTACTAAATCACTGGAGTTTGAGGAATCTTTTTTTGCCTGCTTCAGGATTGCTGAGATATATCTCATCATGGGTGATTACAACAATGCAATCCGCTATTTCGAAAAAGCATTCTATCTGGCTCCCGAAGAAAATAAAATCAATGTCACCGGAAAATTATATATGGCCTGCGTGTATGCCGGGAAGACAGAGCAGGCAGAAAAGTTAGCGGCCGAGCTCAGGCGGGTTGATGCCGCCCGGTATCTTAACATTCCTCCCGGACAATATGTTTTCAATAACTATGTACCCTTTCAGACAGGGGCCCAGGTAAACAAGGCGAGGGAGCTTATGAAGGATGGCAACGATGAAGAAGCCCTGGCATTGCTTGAATCTTCCCTGGAGATTTATGACTCCCATGTGGCCAGGAGGTATATTGGTGAGATTTATCTCAGGAAAACAAGTACTGAAGAGGCCATTTATTATTTTGAAAGTATTTATGAGCAATATAAATTTGATTCCGGATTTTTGCATAATCTGGCACTGCTCTACCTGGCCGAAAAAAATTATTCAAGTGCAAAAATGTGTCTGGAAGGCATCAGACTTTATCATCCCGGTTATGAGTACCTGGAATTATTAACCTCGATGATTTTATAATATCTGATAAAAATATTAAATTGGAAGCGGTTATTAAAGCCGGGTATCCATGGAGAGAATACCTTGAAACCACTGAATTATGGAGTTTCTGAAAGATTTATGGAACTATTTAAAAGAGCGCAAACGCTACTGGCTGTTACCGGTCATTATTGTTTTACTGCTGTTTGGCATTATCATTATCCTCAGCAGTGGCAGTGCCATCGCTCCGTTTATTTACACATTGTTTTAATCAGCGACAATATTTCTATTATAAATAAAACATATCCCTATTGACTTTTAACATAAAAATCAGTTAATTAAGTACCCAATAGTTAATAAAGATTTTAAATTGATAAGCAAATTTTAATTACTAATTTTTATTTTTCTCAAAATTCTTTTAATTTAACAGATAATTTTATTACTAACTTAAAACCAAAATGTATGAAAAAAGCAATTTTTACTCTATTTATCGGTACGTTGTTTGCTTTGGGAATTTCTGCCCAGGACAGGCCCACTTATGAAGTTCAGAAAGCCTCTGTGGCTCCTGAACTTGATGGGATAATTGATGATGTCTGGGATGAAGCTGAACCTGCCAACATCGATAGGAATTTTCGGGCCGAGATGCCCACACTGGGGGCCCCGGGAGAAACCTACTGGAAGGCTTTATGGGTTGAAGGAGATGGTGTGTATATTCTCCTTGTTGTTAACGATGACGAGTTCTTGCCGCACTATGTTCCGGGCGGAAATTCCTGGGAATATGACAAGCCGGAGATCTATTTCGACTGTAACTACAACCTTCAGGATGGACAGGGGGCCATGCATGGTGCGGCCAGCGGACACCACCAGTTCGCTCCCAGCTTTCATCCCGATAAGATCGACGGTCAGATCCTGGATGCCGGTGTGGACGGTGAGGCCGATCCGAATGATGCCGGTGTTTTGTATGCATACCTGGTCCATGACCCGAATTATGTTGCCGAATTTTTTGTTCCGCTCACAAGACTCACCGACAGCGACGGAATGATTAATGATCTGACCGGTGAAGTTGGCTTCGATGTGACCATCATTGACAGGGATACCGGGGATGAAGCCCGTAAGCGTGCCGTCTGGGCAAATGAGGGTGGTATTGATGAATCATGGGCCAATATGGACGATTGCGGCATCATTACCTTTGCCGGTGTCGGTCAGAAAGTTTATGTGGAATCTGTCACCCTTACAGGCGGAGAGATTACGACGGATAATGGTACCCTGCAGATTGTTGCAGAAGTCCTCCCGGAAAATGCCACCAATAAAAGCCTGCAGTGGTCAATTGAAAACACCACCGGTCGGGCAACCATCAGCTCCACCGGTCTTGTTACAGCCATAGCCGACGGAGAGGTGGTTGTGACTGCCGCCGCTACAGATGGATCCTATGAAGAGGGTACCTGTACCGTGACCATATCGGGACAGGTTACCACGCTCTGGGAATTGAACATCATTAAAAACGGTTGTTTTGAACTGGTTAATCAGGATGGTACCGCTACCTTCTGGGGCGGCTGGGGAGGAGATGCAGGCTCAGCAATGCCACAGATTATCGATGGTGTTGCTGTTTGTACTCCTGCAGAAGCTGCAGAAGTATGGCAATACCAATTCAACCAGCAGAACTTAACAGCTCTGCCCGATATTCCGTATATCTTCAAATTCAAAGCCTGGGCCGATGCCGACAGAACATTTAATGTGGACTTCGAGGATACTTCAGGAAACGGCTATAACCGTTACGGAGCAACAACAGATGAGCGGTCAGGCGATGGCCGTTCAGACTGGACGTTTGATGTTACCACGGAGCCTACATGGTACATGTTCGACGTTGTGTTTGACCAGATGGTGGCCACTACGATTCAGAAGGTGCAGTTTATGCTTGGAACAAGTGCAATTGTTACTTATTTGGACAGCGTTTTACTGGTTACCGAAGAGGAGTACTATACGGTTTCTGTTCCTCCTTCAAAGAATGCCGTATCGAACGTTAAGGTTTATCCGAATCCGGTTGGTTCCACGAATATGTTAACCATTGATCTTCCTTCGCAGGATTCGAAGATTATTATCTACGACTGTGTCGGACGCAGGATTGAAGAGATGTTTGAAACCAGTAACCGGGCTATCCTGAACGTAAGCAGTTATGCAAACGGGATCTATTTTGTGAAGGTGAATAACGAACCGGTTGTGAAGTTCATGAAGTAGGTTTCAGATCTAATTATTGTTTGATTGTATTAAGGGTGTCTCATTGGGGCACCCTTTACAATTGTTGAACCGCTACGCGGTAGGACAATAGTTGAACCGCTACGCGGTAGGACAAACAATAGTTAAACCGCTACGCGGTAAATAGTTGAACCGCTACGCGGTAGGGTTAAGTATGTGGTTACAGATTGTTAAGAAAGTCAAATAAAAAGCGTTCATCAAACTCAATTTTATATTTTTTAAGGAGTTCTATATATTCTTCTTTAAAGTTTTTTTTCCAATGATGTTCTTCCTGATTCTGAATATATCTGTATACGTTATCC
>OMKS01001783.1_pt1 | contig 18718 bp, 15 predicted proteins | sample 1674721 | NCBI WGS metagenome assembly OMKS01 (sample SAMN06264996, study PRJEB25208) | sediment metagenome | isolation source: hot spring sediment | place: USA: California | collected 2014-09-02
CAATGATTTACCTCTCAGCAAAACCCCTTATCTTATACCCGTGGAGCCAGCTTCAGGGTGTAATAGCGGAATCGCTGGTTCTCTTTGATGCGCCGGCGGAATCTGCATAAAAAACCGCGCTTTTGCGGTTTGCCAAGGGGAATTGTTACACTCGCACCAGTAAAACAACCAGAGGAGTACAATCAATCTATGATACACGGTGATTTCTTTCGCCTCAAAATCCATAATTATCGCGGCTTGTGGACGCTGACAGTTATATTTATGGCGGTTTCGCCGTGTATTGCCCTTGCGCAATCCGAGCCTGCGGAAGCGGCAAATGCGACAGAAGATTCTCAAACGGCCGCCAACGGGGAGGACGCAACGGTTGGCGCGCTCGATGAAACAATGCTGCTTGATCTCGAATCGCGAATTGCGGAGGTCGAAACGCTTATCGCCAAGAATTTGATATTGGAGGACGCGGGCAACGCCGAGGCGCGCGCCATTCCGCTGGAAACCATCCAAGCGCGCACCGCCGCATACAGGAAGCAAATGGCCGCATATCAGCGGCATCGAAACGCTTTGCGGGATTTTCTGGAACTGGAGAAACAACAGGCCACCTTTGACGCGGAACGGGAAGAAGTGTTGATTATTCAGGAGGAGCCTCCTTACAACATGGCGTTCCTTGATGGCCTGCTTGACCAGGTCGCCGTGAAACAAATGGATGTTGAGGCGGAATTGCTGTCACTGCGCGCATTGCGCGAGTTGGCCTCGATGGAAAAAGCCGACATCGCCGCCGCCAAAACCGCTCTAAACAAGATAAGTGAACAGTTGCGCAATGCGTCGCAGGCTGATCGCCCGCGCATCTTATACGAGGTCGAAACAGCAAAGACGCTGGTACAGGCCAGCGAAGCGGAATATGAAGCGGCCAAGATGGAGCTTAAACGTACGGAAACGTATAAGGCGCTTCTGGACAAGCATCTCGCCCTGGCGCAGGAGCGTGTGGCGCGCGCGCGGATAGTCACGTTGTTTCGCCAAGAAGAGCTGGACGGCATAATCGAACGGCAAAAAGCGACTGTGGAAGCGTTGTCCGATGAAGGACAAAAAGCCAGGGACGCAATAGAACGGCAGCGAACACGCACAACCCAAGCCGAACGCGCATTGGAACGCGCCACGGAATCGGACGCGCAGCAGCGCGCCCGGGACGAGCTGGACTTGTGCCGCAGACGCATGGAGGCGGCGCGCATACAACTGGCCATTATCGAGTCGTTGCAGGAATACGAAAACGATGTAATTGATTTGTGGCAGTTGCGGTTTACGGTGGCGAATCCGTCGCTTGCAGCCGAGCGCCCCGACTGGAAGGTATTGGCGGCGCAGTTGCGTGAAAGACTTGACGTATTCGCTAAAGAACGCAACGCGGGCGACCGGCGCGCCATGAGCCTGCGCAGCCAAATAACCGTCCTCGAGACGCGTCTTGCGCAGTGGTCCGCGGAAGATGGCGACAAAAATATCGTGGAACAACAACTGGCCATACTGCGGGAACGCGAGATGGAACGCATACGAATTCAAATGCGTATGGCGCAAATCATCAACTTGGCAGAGCGCATTTTGGAGGAGGTGCGCGCCCGACAGATGGAACGGAACTGGCTGGAACGGTTCACTGGCGTCGCCGCGCGCTATTTCAACATCGTTGTGTCCGGGTTTGACCGCGAGTTGACTGAAATCGGCGGCGAATCCATTACGGGACGCAAGATTTTCTATATGCTTATTATTCTTGTGGGCGGGCTTGTTTTGGCGCGTTTGACAACACGTTTCGTGAGCAGATATGTCGAAGAAAAACTGAAGTTGCGTTCCAACGTAGTGCTCATTATTGAAAAACTCACCACCTATATACTCTTTCTGTTTGTTGTCTATTTTGCGCTGAATTACGTGAACATACCCCTCACCATATTTACGTTTTTGGGCGGCGCCATTGCGCTGGGCATTGGTTTCGGCGCCCAAAACCTTATCAATAACTTTCTGTGCGGTTTAATTCTCATGGGCGAGCAACCCATCCGCCTCGGCGATTGGGTGGAGATTGAGGGAAAAATAGGCATTATCAGCAATATCGGCGCGCGGGCCTCGCGGTTGCGCTTGTTCTCCGGCGTGGACGTGCTCATACCCAACAGCAAGTTTTTGGAGAACAACGTAATCAACTGGACGCTGTCCGACAAGAAAGTCCGGGTTCAGATTTCGGTTGGCGTCGCATACGGGTCGCCCACACGCGACGTGTCGCGATTGATGATGCGCGCGGTCACAGAGCACGGTCAGGTGCTGGATGATCCGGAACCGAAAGTTTTCTTCGAGGAATTCGGGGATAACGCGCTGCAATTTACTGCGTACTTCTGGGTGGAGATAGGTCCAAATATGGACGCCCGCGTCGTCATGAGCGATATCAGGCACCGTATAGACAAGTTGTTCCGGGAAGCAAATATCAGCATTGCATTCCCGCAGCGCGACATACATCTCGACGCCATTGCGCCTCTTGAAGTACGGTTAACCGCCGCATCAGAAAGCGAACCGATGGAAGAGGAAGAAAAGTCCGCGCATAAACTCCCCTGACGTTGTCTATCCGACGCAAAGCACGGCGCATTTAAGATACGCCGTCTCGGGCATGGACAACAACACAGGGTGGTCGGGCGCGGCGCCGCGCATTTCAATCAACTGCGCCTGTTTCCCGGCGCGGCGCGCGGCGCGTTTCAGGATTTCCAGAAACGCTTCATTGGAAATAAAATGGGAACACGAGCATGACACCAGAACACCCCCCGGATTCAGGGCGTTCATGGCGAGGCCATTGATGCCTTCATAGCGCGCCGCCGCCTTCCTGCTTTGCGAGCGATTCTTGGCAAAGGCGGGCGGGTCAAGCACGATGACATCCCAGCGGTCGCCGGATTGGAGCGCTGTTTCCACATCTCCCTGCTCGAAGGCGCATTGCGCCGCGCCGTTAAGCGCGGCATTGGTGCGGGCGTGGTTGATGGCGTCCGCTGACGTGTCCACGCCAATTACCGTTGCCGCACCCGCCTGCGCCGCATGTAGACCCCACAACCCGTGATAACAGTAGCCGTCCAACATCGCCGCTCCCGATGCGAACGCGCGCACCAGCGGCCAGTTGCAGCGCTGGTCCAGAAACAATCCCGTCTTCTGCGAATCATCAAAAGAAAGGGCGACGCGAATATCGTTAATCCTGATTTCCAGCGATTCCGCTTGTTTACCCGCCCATTGTTTTCCGCCTTGACAGCGAAACAGAACCGATTCCACGCCGGCAAAAGAAAGCAGCGTCTCCAGCAGCATCTCCCCGCAACGCTGATAGAAGGCACAGTCCGAATGCGCAACGGCCACAGTGTCATACCGGTCAACGACCAGCCCCGGCAGCATGTCGCTTTCGCCGTGCATCCAGCGATACACCCTTGAACCGGGAAACAGTTTCTCCCGTAGGCAAAGGGCGTTGGTCAAGGTTTCGTGAAAAAAAACGCCATCAATATCATTTTGATGGTTTGTGAGTATTCGCACGGCAATGCCGCCGGCCTGCTGGTAGAATCCTCTGCCGACAAAACGCCGGTTGGACGCAAACACATCCACAACGTCGCCGTCGCCCAATTCGGGCATTGCGGCAACTTCATTGCGATAGACCCAGGCGTGCCCCCGGATAATTCGGCGCTCCTCTTTGGGTTTCAGGGTGACGCCGGGAATGGTGGGTTTATTCATGGGAGAAAGGCTCTTCCTGGGTTAGTAGTAGGATGAGTAGGATAAGTAGGACATGTGGGACCTACTTGTTGAGCGTATGGCGGTCTGTTTTGCTTTCAGCGTTGCTTCAGCGGCGGGACAACACCTCCTTTTCATATTTTGCGACCTCCTCCATCCACGCGCCCGCCGGGGGAACGCCTTGTTGCAGGCAGTAGTAGTCCCACACCGCGCCGAAAGGCAGGGTTTTGAGTTCCTCGAGCAGCGCGAGCCGGGCGGTGAAGTTCTGCTCCCTTTCGAACTGACGCAGCGTTTCTGTGGGTTCAAGGAGGGCAATCAGCAGCGCCTTGATCATGACGCGCGTACCGATGACCCATGCGGCAATGCGGTTGATGCTCGCGTCAAAGAAATCAAGGCCGATATGTACGCGGTTTTCAAAGTTGTTGCGGATAATCTCTTCGGCGATGGCGCGTATTTCGTCGCTCAAAACAATCACATGGTCGCTGTCCCAGCGTACGCCTCGGCTGACATGCAACAGGATTTCATCAAGGAACAGCAATACGGAACTTATTTTGTCAGAAATGACTTCCGTCGGATGGAAATGTCCCGCATCAAGACACAACAACAAGTTCCTGCTGATGGAATACCCCATGTAAAATTCATGGGAACCGATAACGCAGCTTTCCGATCCTATTCCGAACAATTTGCTTTCGACGGCGTCCAGATTGTGCGCGGGATCACTGCGTTCCGCATATACGATATCCAGCGATTCACGCAGCAGTTCGCGGGACTTGTTGCGATCAACAGGCGCATCCTTATAGCCGTCCGGTATCCACAGGTTGGTAACACAAGGCGCGCCCAGTTGCGCCCCGATGGACTCGGCGATTTTTCGCGACACGATACAATGGTTTATCCAGAATTTCCTTACGCCCGCATCATAATGGGACAGGGTGAAACCGTCGTCCGCCCTGGGGTGTGCAAAGCAGGTGGGATTGAAATCAATACCCACGCCGCGTTCCCGCGCCCATGCGACCCAGTTCTGGAAATGTTCCGGCGCAAGCGCGTCGCGGTCCACTTTTGCGCCGCTTGTTTCGGCGTACATGGCGTGCAGGTTGAACCGGTGCCTGCCCGGAATCAGGTCAAACGCCAGCGCCGCATCCTGTCGCAGCTGCTCCGGAGTGAATGCCTTTCCCGGATAGTTGCCGGTAGCCTGAATGCCGCCGCCGCCGGCCGCGTCAAAATTCTCGAAACCGCCCACATCGTCACCCTGCCAGCAATGCAGGGAGATGGGTATGTCCGCGAGTCTTTTTACGGCCTGTTCGGTATCCACATCGTAAGCGGCGTACAACTCTTTGGCGTTTTCGTATGCTCTGCTGATTTGCGCGTCCGTGGGCGCTGTAAACATAACCATATTCCTTTCCGGCTCAGCCTTCGCAGGGGAGTTTTACGGCGGCAATTTTTTCCGCTTGAGACGCCCTGTACGTTTTTAGTCTTTCCGCATATTCAGGATATTTGTTCGCCAAAACGGCCACTGCCAGCAGCGCGGCGTTTGTCGCTCCGGGCGCGCCAATGGCAAGCGCGCCCACGGGAACGCCCGGCGGCATCTGCGCCATGGCCAACAACGCATCATGGCCGTTCAACGCCCCCGACTGGATGGGCACTCCCAGCACTGGGCGGGTGGTCAACGCGGCCACGGCGCCGGGGAGCGCTGCGGCAAGTCCCGCGCCGGCAATATACACCTCCGCGCCGTTGGCGTCGGTTTCCCGCACAAATTTGGCGACCCCGTCCGGCGTGCGATGCGCGGACAACACGCGGCACACGTGCGGCACGCCGAACTCGTCAAGCGTTTTGTGAGTACGTTGCATGGTTTCCCAATCGGATTCGCTGCCCATTAACACAATCACCAGCGGTTTGTCCGAAGAACTCATCGTTTCATGTCCCTTGTTGTCAATCTAGAAATGTTTCTCAATATAATCCAGCGCGGCGTCGAGGTCTGGCAGTATCTTGGTGCAATATCTGACCATCCACGGCGACATATCCTGGTAGGCAAACGGCGAAAAGGCGATTACAAATTTGCCCATGTCGTGTGCCGCGTAGAACACTTCCATGGACGTGCCGATGGACGCCTTTGCGTAGTTCACGAGCAGCATGTCTGCGTTGCGTATGTCCTGCAAATCAAATTCCACGATTTCATTGGCGCTGTCAATCTCGCGATCACGGAAATCGCGGCGCATCGGGTCCAACAGGATGAACCTGCCGGCAAGGCGTTCTTTGGCGCGCTGCCGCCAAGGCTTGCTTTCATCGGCGGAAGCGTCCATGATGGGCCCGCACAGATATATGGATTTAGCGTGCGTCTGCATACGGAAGTTGTCCCCATTTTTTGACACTACTCAGCTCTTGGATGCGCCGCGTTTGTCTTCAGGCGCTCAGGACGACAATATCAAGCCTAAGTGCTACCGCTCAATCAAGCGGCTCCAGCCGAATGTTTCGGAACCAGACATCTTGGCCGTGGTATTGCAGGCCGATGTGCCCTTCGCGAGGCATGTCCTTATAGGCGTTTTTGAATTTGTTGCGCGTCCCGTCCGGATTCTTGTGCGGCTCCGTCCACTTATCAAGGTCCATATAGGTAACAAGTTCATTGTTGAGAAACACCCAGAGAATATTATCCTTCGCGACGATAATATACTTGTTCCATTCGCCGGGTTCCCGCACCATTTGCGTGACAGGTTCAAGACAGTCGAATATGCCGCCGCAATGATGTTTCGGATTGTCATAGTCGTCGTTATTTTGAAGTATTTGCACCTCTATGCACGTGTGCAGCCACTCATCCAAAGCGCCGCACCGGATGAACACGCCGCTGTTGGTCTTTTCGGCGCATTTGAACTCCAACGCCAAAATAAAATTGCCGTAACGCGCCTTTGTCCAAATGTCGCCCTTGCCTTTCGCGGTCAGCACGCCGTCTTCAACCACCCACCCGCCTTCCGCGAATATGGCATTGGACAAATCATCCTCAAACAGCGGCTCATATTTCGGTTCGTCCATCAATTTGAACATAATCTCCGGCGGCGGCGGCATCAGCGCCTTTGTTTCGGCGTCACCGTCCGCCACAGTTTGTTTCTCGGCATACGCGGCGCCTGCCGCTGCCAGCGCCACGATAACTGTTGCAAGTAAAGAAGCGGTTTTCATAGATGCGTCCCTTTCTCTGGTGTGTTCCTGACTTATGGAGGGCAAATATTCACCCGTGCGTTCCGAATCGCACGCCTATTATAACAATCACGTTATGGAAAAATCCCCTTCTTATTTTGTCAATCTGCCGGGAATACCATCAATATCGGTTTGTGAAGCATGTTTGCATCTTGCTACACTGAACATGCTTATGTGTTTAACTTTTTAGGACTATTTTCAAAACGGACAGGGAGTTCCCCGATGCCTTTGTGTTTTCGGAAAGCGCTGATTGCTGATGAGCGATACGAAGCGGCGGCTGTCTTTGATGTGGACAATAACGGCGTGTTGGACATTGTCTCGGGCGCATGGTGGTATGAAGGGCCGGATTTCAAGAAGCGTCATCCGGTGGCGCCTGTGGCGGCGTATGACGAATATTACGACGATTTCTCGTGCATCCCCATGGACATTAACGGAAACGGATACTTGGACTTTGTCACGGGCGGCTGGTGGGGCAACACGCTGCGCTGGCGCGAGAATCCCGGCAAGACCGGTGAGCAATGGCAGGAGCACGTCATCGCCGAGGTGGGCAATGTGGAAACCACCCGCGCCTGGGACATGGACGGCGACGGCATGCTCGAAGTTATCCCGAATACGCCGGGCGGGCCGGTGCGCATTTTCAAACTCGTCACGGACGCACAGGGCAAGGGCACGGGCAAGTTCAAGGAATATGTCGTTTATGACGAACCTCAGGGACACGGTCTCGGCGCGGGGGATATTGCGGGCAAGGGGCGCATGGACATCGTGTTGAACCGTGGCTGGCTCGAAGCGCCCGAGAAACCGCTGGAGCAGCCGTGGCAATTCCATCAGGATTTCCAGTTGCCCGAAAGCGCGGGCGTGCCTATTCTGGTCGTTGATGTAAACGGAAACGGCCTGAACGATATCATCGTCGGCGCGGGGCACAACTACGGCCTGTACTGGGTCGAACAACGCCGCGGCAGCGCCGGAAATCGGGAATGGATCAGCCACTGTATTGATCCGGACAACTCGCAGTATCATGACATGGCGTGGGTGGACATTGACGGCGACGGCAAATGCGAACTGGTCACGGGCAAGCGTTACCGCGCCCATTGCGGCAATGATCCCGGCGCGAACGACCCCTATGGCATCTATTATTTCAAATGGAATGGCGAGCATTTTGTGAAGCAGGTGATTGAGTACGGTCCCTTGCGTCAGAGCAAGGGCTTGGGCATACAGTTCGCCCTTGCCGACCTGACGGGCAACGGTCTCCCGGACATTGTTGCGCCCGGCAAGGACGGTTTGTGCGTGTTTTACAACGAAGGCTGAACGGCGCATCGCGCCTACACAACGTAATGGAGGAGTTGGATTATGCCGAAGATTGCAATGATTGGCGCAGGCAGCATTGTGTTTTGCAAAACCTTGTTCCTGGACATCGTGGCGACGCCCGCGCTGCGCAACAGCGAATTCCGCTTCATGAGCCGCACCATGCCGAAACTGGAGCGCATGAAGAAATTCGCCGCCCGCGTCATCAGCGAGAACAAACTCGAAGCGACCGCCATGATCACCACCGACCGGCGTGAAGCGTTGAAAGACGCTGACTACGTTATTGTCATGCTGCAAGTGGGCGGCGTGGACGCATTCGCCCTGGACTACGAAATCCCCATGAAGCACGGCGTGGACCAGTGCATCGGCGACACGCTTGGACCGGGCGGGCTGTTTCGCGCGCTGCGCACCATTCCCGTAATGATGGACATCGCCCGGGACATGCGCGAGCTCTGCCCGAAAGCGTATCTGTTGAACTACGTCAACCCGATGGCGTCGGTGTGCTGGGCATTGGGCAAGAACGAGGGACTCAACTATGTGGGGCTGTGCCACGGCGTGCAGACGACTCTCGATCTCATCGCGGGATACGTGGGCGTGCCGAAGCATGAAATTGATTACATGGCCGCAGGCATTAACCACATGGGCTGGTTCCTGAAGATCGAACACAACGGTGAAGACCTGTATCCGCGATTCAAGGAACTATGCGAGAAGCCGGAATACTACATCAACGAAAAGGTGCGCATCGAGGTCATGCGCCATTTCGGTTATTTCATGACGGAAAGCACGGGACACCTCTCCGAGTATGTGCCGTGGTTCCGTAGCAGCAAGGCCGCGCTGAACACCTATTGCGACGAACCCGCCTTCGGCGGCGAGACCGGCGCGTATTTGAAATGGTGCCGCCTGATTGCAAGCAAACTGGAAGATGTGGACATGCTCGCCGAGGAACCGTCCGCCATACCGCCGCGCAGCGTCGAGTATTGCTCGTACATCCTCGAAGCGCTTGAAACCGGCAGGCCCTTCAAGTTCCAAGGCAACGTGCGCAATGACGGCTATATCACCAATCTGCCCGACGGCTGCTGCGCCGAAGTGCCTGTCTTTGCCGACCGCATGGGACTGCACCCGGTGCGCGTGGGCGCGTTGCCGCCCCAGTTGGCGGCGCTCAATCAGAGCAACGTTACCGCGCAGGGGCTGGCCGTTGAAGCGGCGCTGACCGGCGACCCGGAACTGGTGGTGGCCGCCGCCGCGCTTGACCCGCTTACCAGCGCTTGCCTGACCCTGAAGCAGGCGAGGGACATGGTGGCGGAAATGCTCGAAGCGGAGAAACAGTGGCTGCCGCAATTTGCAGGCAAAACCCTGAAACCGACCCCTGCTATTGAAACGCCGCCCGGCACGAAACACGCCGAGGCGCCCCTTGATCCGGCGCTGGCCGTGGTCCATCGCTTCGGAGAACTTGCGGAAAAGGCATCGTCGTAATCAATACTTTTCGCAAACAAATTGGAGATTACATGACATGAGTACTGTGAAGGATGAAGTTCGGACACTTCTTGACAATCTACCGGATGATTGCACAAGAGAGGATGTCCAATACCATTTATATGTGATCGAAAAAATACAAAAAGGTATTGAACGCGCCCAAAAGGAAGGTACACTACGCCACGATGAGGTGGAAAAAGAGTTTGAAAAGTGGACGCGCCAGTAAGATGGTCGCCTGAAGCGCGAGAAGACTTGCGTGACATTGCCGCCTACATAGCGCGCGATTCGGCAACCTATGCGCGCGCAGTGGTTACAGAAATTCTAAATGCCGCGGAAATGACGGGACAATTTCCACAGATTGGACGTATTGTCCCCCAAACAAATAACCCTTGTATTCGCGAGCGATTTGTTTACTCATACGGGGTCATTTGCCAGCTAAATGACGACCATAGTATTTTAATAATAGCAATTATACACGGGAAACGGCTATTAAAAAATGTGAACGATAGGTTTGCGTGATTCAGTGGTACTGCATGTAATTCACCACAGGGAAATCTCTAATGAAACGCAAAACAAAAAGGGAATTTAACAGGCGTCAATTCCTCAAGCGCGCTGCGTTGGGCGTGTCCGCCTTTGGGGCGTTGTCGGGCCGAAGCGCGTCTGCCCTGGGCGTCGCGCGGCGCGTGTCCGCCAATGACAAAATCAACCTTGCCGTCATCGGCACGGGCGGCATGGGCCGCCGCCATGTGGAAGCGCTGGTGGAAAACGAACAGTGCGCGCTCGTGGCGTTATGCGACGCCGCCATAGGCCGTTTCATGCCTGTGCGCGAGTGGCTCGAAACCAATACGGGCAAAAAGGTGGATGTCTATCAGGACTTCCGCAGCATTCTTGACCGCGATGATATAGACGCCGTCCTTATCGCCACGCCCGATCACTGGCATCCATTGATCACGATTATGGGATGTCAGGCGGGCAAGGACGTGTATGTGGAGAAACCGGCATGCACCACGGTAGCCGAGGGCCGCGCCATGGTGGAAGCGGCGCGCCGCTACGGGCGGGTGGTGCAGCTCGGGACACAACAGCGTTCCATGGAAATTTTTCAACGCGCCATGAATATCGTTCACAGCGGACGGCTTGGACAAATTACCACGGCAAGCGCATGGGTGGGCGTAAACGGCTGGAGTGTCGGCGACGAACCCGCCGAGATACCGCGCGGTTTGGACTGGGACATGTGGCTTGGTCCCGCGCCGTACGCGCCTTTTTCAAAGGATCGCTTCAACGGCTGGATGGGCTGGCACGACTATGCGCGGGGCGGACAACTTACCAATTGGGGCATCCACCTGTTGGACATCGTGCATTGGGGCATCGGCCAAGATCGCCCCGTCAGCATACAGGCGTTGGGCGGCAGTTACCGCTCGAATGTGGGTCAGGACAATTATGAAACTATTGAAGCCATACTCGAATATCCCGGCTGCATTGTCACCTGGGAGCAGCGTTTCAATAACACCCACGCAAACAAGGGATACGGGATCGCCTTCTACGGCACGCAAGGCGCTCTGTTTGTAGACCGCGGCACCATTGTGGTGCGTCCTGACGCGCTGGGCATTGACGAATATGTGGGCGAACCGGAGAAGAGCTGGGCGCATCCGCCTCATCACAACAACTTTTTCGACTGCATCCGCACACGCAAACGTCCCGCCGCCGACATTGAGCAGGGCGTGCGTTCCACTGCCGCGCCGCTGCTGGCGGGCATCGCTTTGAAAACGCGCCGCAAACTCTACTGGGACAGTGACAAGGAGTGTTTTGCCAACGACCCGCAGGCAAACCGGCATCTTACCCGCGCATACCGCGCCCCGTGGCATATATAGAAGGCGGAAAGGGAACCCATCCATGCAAAACATCGCGAATCTCACTCTTGCTGTCGCTGTGGCGTTATGCGGCTGCGTTACTGCGCCGGTGTGGGCGCAACACGTCCCGGCGACGACGGAAATGCTGGTGGACGACTTGACCAGCGCGGAGGATGCGCGACAGGCTCGGGCACGGCAGATGTTGCCTTTGCGCGGCGCGGAAGCGGCGGCGAAGATGGCGGCATTGCTTGATGATGAGCGTGACGCGGTTTATTTCGCCGCGCTGCGCGTACTGGAAGACGTGATTCATGAAACCAACCGGCGGGGCGCGAACAACGACTGTGAAGTTGTCACCGATGTCGTCTTTTCCTTGCTTGCGGAGGACGCTTCGCCGCGACAGAAACGGGTTGGTTTGAACCTGTTGCCGTTGGTGGCGGACGAACATCACAACCTTGCGTCTGTTGCGGCGTTATTGCTGGACGAGGAGTTCCGGGAGAACGCCCGCGTATCCTTGGAAATGATGGGAACGGAAAAAGCGGCGGCGGCTCTCTGCGCTGTTTTACCACTGACAAATGAAACGTTCCGGCTGGATATTCTGCGCGCACTGCTTGCATGTAATTTGGGCGATCAGGCGGTGTTGCTGCAACCCTTGCTTGAAACCGGAACGCCCCCGATACAGGCGGCGACGCTGCGCGCATTGGCGAAGACCGGCGACCCGGCGTTGCTGTCTCATGCGCGCCGCATCTGCACAGCGGCAACAGAGGAGAACGCCTTTGATGCGTGGGACGGGTGGCTGCGTCTGGCGGACGCCATTGCCTTACGCGGCGGTCATTGGGAACTGGCGCTGGCGGCGTATCGCGAGATACTGGACATAGCCCCGCACCCATTGATCAGGGGCGGCGCCATTGTCGGCCTCGGCAGGCTTGGCGACACAAATGTAATGCCCGACATCCTTGCCGTGGTGCAGGATGAAAATGGCGCCATGTTCGAACCCGCCGCGCTGGAGGCTTTCCGGCGTATGACAGGACGCGCCGCCCATCTTGCGCTTCTGGAGGCGTTGCCCGAAATCAATGAGACCATGTTGCCGGGCATGATGCACTTGTTGGGCGACCAAGGCGACCCGCTCTTTCTTGACGCGCTGACTGAACACGCACAGCATGCCGACCCGGCGGTGCGCGCCGCCGCGCAGGCGGCGTTGTCAAAGACCGGCCTGCCCCAGGCCGCCGCCGTGTTTCAGAGTCTGCTTGCCGGTGACGCGCTGGGCGAAGAGGAGCGGGAAGCCGTGCTGGGCTATCTCCACGGCATGGCGCTGAAACTGCGTCAACGCGGCGACAGCAACGGCGCGGGGCAGGCGTACCTCGCCATATACCGCCATGCCCGGACTGAAGAACTTCGCGAGGCCGCCCTCGAAGGGATACGCGCCTTTCCTGTGGCGGACGCTTTCGAAGTGATCCTCGAAATGCTTGCGGAAGGCGATCTGGATACCCTGCCCATCAGCACCATGGTCGGCGTGGCGCAGAATGCCATCGCCGCAGGGCGCGAGGAAGAGGGGCGCAAACTCATGGACGGGATCATGCCGCGCCTGACCAACGCCGATGCGGTGCGTCACGCCATACACGCCATGCGCGCCCAGGGGCCGAACCCGGATTTCGCGCGCGCCCTCGGCTACATCAACCGCTGGCGGATGGTCGGTCCCTTCCCGTGGTCGTTTCAGAAGGGGTTTGAAGAAAACTATGTCGGCGAACCGAACGTGTCGGTAGAGAATACCTACGAGAGCGAGGGGAAAACATTGGAATGGGAAATACGGGAAAGCGCCGATGCGGCGGCGTTGTTCGACATGACGGCGCACATCGGAGCGGCGGAAAATGTCACCGCTTTCGCATATACGGAGGTCGAGGTGGTGGAGGGCGGCGGTGCGCAGCTGCGCATCGGCTCGGATGACGGGCTTCGCGTCTGGATAAACGGCGAAGAGGTGTTTCAGATAAATGAAGACCGCGGCTACGACATAGACCAGAACGTTGCGGATATTACCCTTCAGACCGGCAGAAATGTTATTCTGGCGCAAAGCACACAGATACTGGGCGGCTGGGCGTTCACGGTGCGGTTGACGCATCCCGACGGGAAGCCGCTTGAGTTTACCATTGTGGAATAAAAACAAGGAGCAAGATATGTATAAAGTATTGGCGGCAGTGATTATTCTTTCTTCGGCGGCCATGGCGGAATCCTCCCCATTGCGTTTCGAGCGCGTTCACATCAGCGAGCGCACCTACGAGGCGGCGTCCATTTTCGACGTGAACAACGACGGGATTCTTGACCTCTTTTCCGGCGCGTACTGGTATGAAGGTCCTGATTTCAAGGTATCGCATAAGGTGGCTGACATCCGGCACGTGGACACTTATTACGATGATTTTTCCAATTATCCTATGGATGTAAACGGTAACGGGCTCATGGACATTGTTACCGGCAGTTGGTGGAACCAGGCTGTGTTCTGGCGCGAGAACCCCGGCAACAGCGGGGAATGGACCACCCACAAAGTGGGCGACACGGGCAGTGTGGAACGGTGTTTTTTTTATGACATGGATGGCGACGGCATCATGGAAGTTATCCCCAACACACCGGGCGACCCTGTGCGCGTCTTTAAGCTGGTTACGGGCGCGGACGGCAAGGGAACGGGCGCGTTCAAGATGCACGCAGTCACCGACAAGCCGCAGGGGCATGGCCTGGGCGCCGGGGATATTAACGGTAATGGGCGCATGGACATTGTGCTGAGCCAGGGCTGGCTCGAAGCGCCGGAAGACCCGCTGAACAATTTGGACGGATGGATATGGCACGATGACTTTAATTTCGGCTCGGCAAGCGTGCCCATCCTTGTGCATGACGTCAATGAAGACGGCCTTGCTGATCTTATCGTCGGCATGGGGCACGATTACGGCCTGTTCTGGATGGAGCAGGGGCGCGACGGGGACGGCAACTGCGCTTGGACGCGCCATGACATTGACATGGAACGCTCCCAGTTTCATGACATTCAGCTGGTTGATCTTGACAACGACGGCAACCTCGATCTGGTCGCCGGCAAACGCCGCTACGCCCACAACGGCAAGGACCCGGGTGCGGACGATCCGCTGTTCGTCTCCTATTACAAAATCAACAAAGGCGCGTTCACACGTTATAATATAGACTTCGGCACCATCGGCGAGGCCAGCGGCGTCGGCATCTATTTCTGGGTGGAAGACGTGAACGGCAACGGCTGGAAAGACATTCTCGCCCCCGGCAAGGAAGGCTTGTATCTGTTCCTGAATCAGGGTAATAATTAATGCAATTATGGCTCTAAGCACCATCAACAAAAAGCGCGCGCCACGAAACCGGACGCTCACATGCACGGACGCGGAACGGGCGGAACTGTCAAAAGCATTGCTGCGTCTCGGCAGGCCGACGGATAAAGAGCACATTGTCAACCGGATAATTAATCAGGATTATCTGGAGGCGTGCGATTATCTTCCCTCGGAATTTGTTGACCTTTTGATCATGGACCCGCCTTATAACCTTACCAAGGATTATAACGGACATCTGTTTCGTTCCAAACAAGCGGAAGAGTATGCAACGTGGTTTGACGGCGTTATTTCGTCTTGTATCCCGTTGCTGCGACCAAACGCATCCATTTATGTCTGCAGCGACTGGAAAACGTCAGCTCTCATTTTCCCTGTGTTGGACAGGCATTTCTGTGTCAGAAACAGGATAACGTGGGAACGAGAAAAGGGACGCGGCGCGAAAACCAACTGGAAGAACAATACCGAGGATATATGGTTCTGCACAAAAGGGGAGGCGTATTGCTTCAATGTTGACGCCGTGAAGATCAAGCGCAAAGTGGTTGCTCCCTATAGAACAGAAGAAGGCAAACCGAAAGATTGGAAAGAGACGGAGACCGGCAACTACCGTTTGACGCACCCGTCAAACCTGTGGACGGATATCACCATACCGTTCTGGTCCATGCCCGAGAACACTGACCATCCAACCCAAAAACCGGAAAAACTTATTGCAAAACTTGTCCTCGCAAGCTCTAATGAGAACGATTTCATTTTTGATCCGTTCTTGGGAAGCGGCACAACGGCGGTGGTGGCGCAAAAACTTAACAGGCGGTTTTGCGGGGTGGAGATAAACCGGGAATACTGTTGCTGGGCAATCAAACGTCTGCGCCTTGCCGCGCTTGACGCGGCAATTCAAGGATATGAAGACGGTATTTTTTGGGAACGGAACTCGCTGAACGATCAAAACAAGAACGACCAGAGCGCAAATGACGCAACTCAGGGAATGCTGTTATGAAGTCCTCTTTTTTTTATGAGGGGCGGCACAGAGGTGTCGCCAAGAAAATCAAAGCGTTCTTGAATGCCGCCCCGGAGTTTCTCTCGGCGCAGACTGCGGGCAGCCCACGGGCGGTTGGAGATGCTGTTCAGGCGTTGATCGCGGAAAAGTTTGACGTGTTTCTGGGAAGTTGGTGTGCGGAATACTCTTCCACCTTTGCGCGCCGCGCCATGGCCGATATCGCGTTTCGCGACAAGGAAAAACTCTACTGCGTTGTTGATGTCAAGACCCACAGAGAAGATACTGCGTTTAACATGCCCAATCTGACATCAGTGGAACGCCTGTCGCGTTTCTATGAAGATGACGCCAATGTCTTTGCGATGCTTATGATAAAATACGGCACAAAACAGAACCGGATTATTGTAACAGAGGTCATTTTTGAACCCATTGAATTTCTGAATTGGGAATGCCTGACCATAGGCGCTCTGGGCTGGGGACAAATACAGATTGCGAATTCCAATCGTATTGTCATAGACGAAAAGTATTCACGCAAACAGTGGATGCTTGAATTGTGCGACATTATGATGGCGTTTTACCCGAAGGAAATCAGTAAAATACAAGAACGCATAGGGCGTTTTGAAGAAATAAAGACTTGGTGGAGTAATAAGGAAGATATCTGGGTTCAGTAAATCTAGAAAAGGATGCTTACACAAAGGAGAAGGACGATGCATATCACACGACGCAATTTTTTGAAGGCGGGCGCGTTGGGTGCCGCCGGGGCATTGCCGCTGCTGCGGATGAAAGCCCATGCCGACGTGAACATCCGGCTGGGCGCATGCGACTGGTCGCTGGGCGTGGCGAATACGCCGGAGAGTTTCGATGTGGCGAAGGCCATCGGGCTGGACGGGGTGGAGGTTTCCGCCACGGGCGACGTGGGGGAGAAGATGGACATTGCCGATCCGGCGCGGCGGCAGGCGTACAAGGATGCTATGGACAAGACGGGGCTGGTGGTATCGTCCGTCGCCATGGGTTGCCTCAACAACTATCCATTCGCCACCGATGAGCGCGCGCCGGCGTGGCTGGAGCAGACCATCGAAGCGACCGCCGACCTGGGCGCGAAAGTCATCCTGCTGGCATTCTTTGGAAAAGGCGATCTGCTTGAAAAGAAGGGACTGTTGTCTCGCGGCGGCGGTCTAAAGGAGAAGGAAGTGGACACGGTGGTGGAACGGTTGATTGCCGCCGCGCCGATGGCAAAAGATGCCGGCGTTATCATCGGTCTGGAAAACACGCTCTCCGCTGAACAAAACCTGTCCATTCTGAAACGGGTAAACCACGAATCAGTACAGGTTTATTATGACATCGGCAACTCCACCTATAATGGTTACGAAGTGCCCGCGGAAATTCGGCAACTGGATAAACTGATTTGCCAGATTCACTTCAAGGACGGCGGTTATGCTCTGGGTGAAGGCAAGGTGGACATGGACGCCGTGGCGGCGGCCATGGGCGACATCAATTATTCCGGTTGGGTGGTGCTTGAAACGGCGATAAGAAACAACGACCGGGACGCAAGCTTTGAAAAGAACGTAGAATTTGTGCGCCAGATGTTCTGATTCGAATACAGCGTGAACACGGCGCGCCGCCTTACTAATACCGACAAAGACGGGAACTATGGGACGTATGGGACATATAAGGCAATATCCGTTAAACGCCAAACGATATGCCCGTTCCATGCATCCCATGCATCCCATTTTTCCTATACCTCATAAAGACCCTGTCACTTCATTCACTCGTGTACACGAACAACAAGGAAAGGCAACGCCCATGTCTCATGAAGAAACACAGGACATACAACGCCGCACATTTTTGAAGGCCGCCGCCGCTTCCACGGCCTTTACCATTTTGCCTGCCGCCGCCGCGCGCGGCTATAACGCCAACAGCAAGATAGAACTCGGATTGACCGGTTGCGGCGGGCGCGGCGTCTGGATCGCGCGCCTTTTCGAGCAGCATGCCAATGTCAAGGTGGTGGCGGTGCATGATTATTTCCGCGACCGCGTGGAAGCGGCGCGGCGTACGCTCGATGTGGACGCGGCGCGCGGCTATGTGGGCCTGGACGGCCAGCCGGAAATGACGCAAAGTCCGTTGGACGCCATTGCCGTGGAAAGCCCTCCGTACTTTCATCCGGAACAGTCCGTCGCCACGCTGGACGCGGGAAAACACCTGTACCTGGCCAAACCCATCGCCGTAGACGTGCCGGGATGCATGGCCATCGTCGAGGCGGCGAAGCGGCACAACGGTAAATTGAGCGCGTGGGTGGATTTCCAGACCCGTGTTGACAAACATTTTATGGAGGCGGCGAGACTGGTGCATGAAGGATTTATCGGAAAACCGGTGTCGGGGCAGTTCTACTACTATTGCGGCAGGCTGAACAAGCAGTGTCAGGGCGACTCTCAAATGTCGCGGCTGCGCAATTGGGTGTTCGACATCGCCTTGTCCGGCGACATCATTGTGGAACAGAACATCCACGTGCTGGACGTGGCAAACTGGTACTTGCAGGAGCATCCGCTCAAGGCTGTGGGCAGGGGCGGACGCAAGGCGCGCACCGATGTGGGCGACTGCTGGGACCATTTCGCCGTTGTATACACTTATCCCGATGATGTGCTGGTGGATTTCAGTTCGGGACAGTTCACCTATGGTTACGACGACCTTTGCATGAGGCTCTATTGCAGCGAGGGCACCCTCGACAGCCATTACGGCGGCGATGTGTCCATCCGCGGCAAGAGCAATTCATGGCCGGGCGGCAAAACCAACACCATCTACCAGGACGGCGCTATTGCAAACATCAAACTGTTCTGCGCCAGCATCGCCAACCTGTCTCTTATACACATCTCCGAGCCCAC
>OMKS01001784.1_pt1 | contig 18705 bp, 18 predicted proteins | sample 1674721 | NCBI WGS metagenome assembly OMKS01 (sample SAMN06264996, study PRJEB25208) | sediment metagenome | isolation source: hot spring sediment | place: USA: California | collected 2014-09-02
GTACACGTTCGGCGGTGACCTGGTGCGCGGTGAGCTTGCCGCCGAGGATGCTGACCAGGCGGGGGCGGGTGGCGCGGTCGCTCAGCAGGCGCGTATCGCGGGGCCGGCCGAAGGGGCTGTCATCGGCGCGTGGCAGCACGCGCAGCCCGGCAAAGGCGTCGATGATCTGCTGCGTGTCCACGTGGCGCGTATCGAAGTAATGCGCGCCGGTTTCGCGCAGGTAGTCGATTTCCTGGTCGGTGGGCGCGACCGCGGCCGGGTCGCCGCAGTGCACCCGTTCGGTGGTGCCGATCATCACCTGCCCGCGCCAGGGCATGACGAAGACTGCGCGGGCGTCCCGCGGTGCCTCCACGTAATAAATGCCCCGCCGCAGACGTCCGGGTACCACGATGTGCGTGCCGGCCACCCGTTCGATGGCGGGCAGGGGCTGGGCGGGTTCGACGCGGGCCAGCAGTTGATCGATCCACGGGCCGGTGGCGTTGACCACGGCGGCGGCGCGATAGCCGGCGCGGTCGGTCTCGACCTCGACGCCGTCCCGGTGCAGGTGCACCTGCCGCACCGTTTCCCCCAGCTGTAGCTGGGCGCCCCGGTCGCAGGCCGCGTGCATCAGCGCGCGCGTTAGCGCGGCATCGTCGGTGCGACCATCCCGGTAGCGGAATACCGCCTCGAGGCCGGCGGTATGCAGGCCGTCGAGCCGGCTCCAGGCCCGGCGGGGCAGGCGGCAGAAACGATTGTCGGCGTGCAGGCCGCCGAGCAGGGCATACAGCGAGAGACCGGCACGGATGGTGAGCGCACCGCGCCGGCTGTCGGCAAACACGGGGATGTGGAAGTCGGTGAGCTCGACCAGCTCCGGCGCGAGCCGCAGCAACCGGCGGCGCGCTTGCAGCGATTCGCGTACCAGCCGCCATTGCCCCTGTTCGAGATAACGCAGGCCGCCGTGGATCAGCTTGCTGGAGCGCGAGGAGGTGCCCTGGGCGAGGCGCGGGTACTGCTCGATGAGGCGCACACGCCAGCCGCGCCGGGTGGCCTCGAAGGCGGTGGCGACGCCGTGGATGCCGCCGCCGATGACGATCAGGTCGTCGCTCATGCGGTTCGGGATTGCGCCTCCAGCAGCCGATGGACCGCGCCGGACTCTATCAGCGCGGCGCCGCGTTCCTGTAGCTCGGCGGCGCGCCGGGCATCGACGATGTCGTAGATGACCCACTGCCAGTTGCCGGGCCAGAGGGACTCCAGTGGCTGGTGCAGGCCGTCGCAGTCACAGAACAGGAACTCCGGGCGCATGATCTCGGCGATACGCCGGGCGGTGAGGTTGTATTCGCGCAGCACCCAGCCGATGGGGCGATGGTAGTGGCGCCGCGCATATTCGAGGGCATCCTGGATGAAGGAGATCAGCACCCAGTCGAACGCGGCCGCGCGCATCACCTCCTCGATGGCGTCCACGCATTCCTCGGCGCCGAAACGCATCAGGCTCTGGCGCTTGATCTCCACGAACACGGTGATACCGGGGTAGCGGTTCAGCAGCGCCACGGCATCCGACAGGCGGGGAATAGGCGTGCCCTTGAAGCGTTCACCGAGCAGGGCCGGCACGTGGGCCGAGATTGCCGCCAGTTCCTTGGCGCTGCGGTCGAGTACGCTGCCGGTCTCGGCGGTGGTGCGCTCCAGCGTGTCGTCGTGGAAGACCATCGGCACCCCGTCGGCGGAGAACTGAACGTCGAACTCGAGAAATCGCACGCCGGCATCGAGCGCGGCCTGGAATGCCGGCAGGGTATTCTCCGGCAGGTCATGCATCGCCCCCCGATGCGCCACCAGTCGCGACGGGTCGATCACGGGCTGAGGCTCGCCTGCAGCGCGGCGCGAAACCGTTGCTGTCGTCGGCGCAAGGCCACCGCCGGTCTGGGTGTGTAGGGTGTGCGTGGCGTGAGTGTCCATGATTGATGGTCCTTCGCGGCCAGCCAGGCGGCGCCGCGTGCAGTGGCTTCCGGATGAACAATGCGCTCGCCCGGCAGTCCGGCCAGGTCGACGATGTACTGACAGAGGCGGTCGAGGCCGCTCAGGCCGCCGGTGAAGACCAGGCGGCCCAGGGTCAGCCCGCTCTCGTGCATGCGCGCGATGTTCTCGGCCACCAGAAACGCGATGCTCTCGACCACGGCCGCGACGTGTGCGGCGAGGCTTGTCGGCGCGTCGGCTTCGAACCGGGGTTCTGTCGCCGCCCACCAGGGCGAGCCCAGCCCGCCCACGCCGTTGATGAACAGCGGCGTTTCCTGGCCCGTGTTCGCCATCTCCTGTAGCGCGGACTCGATGCGCGGCGGGTCGAGCGTTTCGCCGCTGCGAGCGGCCAGCCAGTCGAGTGCGGTGCCTGCCCCGTTGACCGTCCCCTCGACATAATAGAGGGGGCCCCCCGGGTTCCGGTCGGCCAGCCCCGCGAGCAGGTCGGGTACGTCGCGCCGTTGCGTCCCGGTCACCGTGAGCACGAAGGCGCCGCTGCCGAGATTCACCCGTGTCTCGCCGGGTTCTGGACACCCGTCGACGAACAGGGCCGCCGTCTGGTCGCCGCTGACGGCGGTGAGCGGGATGTCGCCGCTGCGCAGCCGGCCATAGTCGGCGCGTACCGGCTGCACCGTCGGCAGCCACTCGCGCCGGATGCCGAAATGGGCAAGCAGGTCCTCGTCCCAGTCGCCCCGGTCGATGTCGAGCAGCAGGGTGCGCGCGGCATTGGTGACATCCACGGTGGGTGGCCGCCCCGGGATCAGGCGGGCGACCAGGAAGGCGGCCAGTGGTCCCATGCGCAGCACGCCGTTGCGGGCCGCCTGCTGGATGGCCGGATCGTGGTCCAGCCACCACCGCAGCTTGCTCGCGCCGTAATGGGGCGAGGCGCGCAGCCCGGTGACGCGCGCCAGACGGTCTGCCGGCGGGGCATGGCGCAGGAGCCAGTCGGCGTTGCGTCGGTCCTGCCAGCTGATGGCCGGGGCGAGTGGTCGACCGTCGCGGGTGTCCCAGGCGACCACGGTGGAGCGCTGGGTAGCGAGCGCCATGCACCCGATGGTATCGGGATACTCCGCCAGGGCCGCCTCGATGACTTCCTGCACGCTGTCGACCAGTCGACCGGCATCCTGTTCGATGTGTTCGCCCGCGTGATCGAGCGTGACCTCGCGGTGAACGTCGTGCACGCAAATGCCCCGCGCATCGAACACGAGCGCGCGCGAGGCGTGGGTGCCCTGATCAACGACGAGTGTCAGTGTTCGCGAGGCATCCGCGTCGTTGTCGTTGCCGGACGAAATGATGGTGCGGTCTCCTGAAAAGTATCGTCTATACATAGATATAGACGATTGTGAACGCAAACAGGGAGTTCTCGCGTGTTTTATTTACTGGGAAAGTGGCTGCGCCGCCTGTTTTACGGAATCGACTTCACACTTTATACCGCCCTGGTCTATCTCCTGAGTTTCCTGCCACGGCGCCTGGTACGCCCCGTCTATTCGCGTCTGTTCTTCGGCTGGTGTCGCAGTTTCGTGCGGGCCCTGGGGGTGGAGCTGCGCCTGCATCAGCACAATACCCGGCCGCTGCCCCGGCAGTACCTGCTGATCGCCAACCATCCGTCGGCCTTCGAGGACATCGGCATTCCGGCGCTGTTTCCCGTGCACTCGCTGGCCAAGGCCGAGGTGCGCGACTGGTGGATCGTGGGGCGTATTTCCGTGGCGGCCGATACGCTGTTCGTTCAGCGCGAGGAGCGGGAGTCGCGGCGTGCAGCCTTCGATGCGATCGTCGAGGCGCTCGAACTCGGTCGGAATGTCGCGGTCTATCCCGAAGGCGGCTGCAAGGGGCGGCGGATCTTCGAGACCTTTCGCTACGGCGTGTTCGAGATCTCCCTCAAGACCGGCACTCCCATCGTCCCCGTGTTTCTGCATTATGAGTCGCAGGACGATTTCGAGTGGAAGCCGGGCGAGACCCTGTTGCACAAGCTGATGCACTTCTTTACGACGCAGAATCCACGGGCCAACTACCATGTGTACGACGCGCTCGACCCGGCGGACTTTGCCGACCGGGAGAGTTACATGCGGCACGCGCATGGCCTGTACCTGCAATGGCAGGCCCGCTACCTGGATTGATTGACCAGGTTGTTGGCGGCTGCATAGACTTCACGAACACAATGACCATGCACTGCAGGAGTGAAAGACCATGAAAAAAGGATGGATCTTGGCCGCACTGGCGGCGTTGATGATGACGACGGCAGTGGCCGACGATCACAAGCAGAAGGACTGGCGCAAGGATGGTAGCGATACCGAGAAGCTCGAAAACCTGGTGAAGGCCGTGCCTTCGACCGCGAGAATCATGATCGAGATGGGTGAGCGCTACAAGAATCTCTACTGGGCGGCCAGGCAGGAGAAGTGGGAGTTTGCCGAGTACCAGGTCGAGGAGATCGAGGCGCTGACGGAGTTGCTGCAGATCACCCGCCCGAGCCGCGCGGCCACGGCCCAGGACTTTCTCGACGAGGGTTTCGAGAAGTTCGAAGCGGCCTTCGAGAAGCAGGAATGGGAGCCCTTCTACAAGGCCTTCGACCACATGCGCGCCCAGTGCGTGATCTGCCACGCGCGTAACGACTATGCCTTCATCATCCTGCCCGAACACCCCGCCACCGCCACCAGCCCGGTGCTGAATCTGAAGTGAGGCGTGAGGCGTGAGGCGTGAGGAGGCAGGTCGCCCCTTACGTCTCACGCTACATGCCAAAGGCTACAACTCGGCCAGCACCTCGGCCGCGGCCGCGATGGTGGCGTCCAGGTCGGCGTCGCTGTGGGCGCTGGAGACGAAGCCGGCCTCGAAGGCCGAGGGCGCGAGGTACACGCCGCGCTCGAGCATGCCGTGGAAGAACAGCTTGAAGCGGTCGAGATTGCAGTTGGTCACCTGGTAGAAGTCCGTCACCTCTTTCTCGTCCGTGAAGAACAGGCCGAACATGCCGCCCACCTGGTTGCTGGTCATGGGGATACCGGCCTCCCGCGCCTTCGCCACGATGCCCTCCACCAGTCGGGTGGTCTTCGCCGCGAGGTCTGCGTAGAAGCCGGCCTCGCTGATGATCTCCAGGGTGGCAAGGCCTGCCGCCATGGCGATCGGGTTGCCCGAGAGCGTGCCGGCCTGGTAGACCGGTCCGAGCGGGGCGAGTTGTTGCATGATCTCGCGCTTGCCGCCGAAGGCGCCCACCGGCATGCCGCCACCGATGATCTTGCCGAGCGTGGTGAGGTCGGGGGTGACACCGTACACGGCCTGGGCACCGCCCAGGGCGACGCGAAAGCCCGTCATCACCTCGTCGAAGATCAGCACGCTGCCGTACTCGTCGCAGATCTCGCGCAGGCCCTCGAGGAAGCCCGGTACGGGCGGGATGCAGTTCATGTTGCCGGCCACCGGCTCGACGATGATGCAGGCCACCTGGTGACCGATGTGCTCGAAGGCCTCGCGCACCTCGTCGAGCTTGTTGTAGGTGAGCGTGATGGTGTGTTCGGCCAGCGCCACCGGCACGCCCGGCGAGTTGGGCACGCCCAGGGTCAGCGCGCCGGAGCCCGCCTTCACCAGCAGCGAGTCGCCGTGGCCATGGTAACAGCCCTCGAACTTCACGATCTTGTCGCGGCCGGTGTAGCCGCGCGCCAGCCGGATGGCGCTCATGGTCGCCTCGGTGCCGGAGTTGACCATGCGGGTCATCTCCATGGACGGCATGATGCGGGCGATGGCCTCGGCCATCTCGATCTCGATCTTCGTCGGCGCGCCGTAGCTCAGGCCCCGGTCCACCGCCGCCTTCACCGCCGCCAGCACCTTGGGGTGCGCGTGGCCGGCGATCATCGGCCCCCAGGAGCCGATGTAGTCGATGTAGCGTTTGCCGTCGACGTCGAAGAGATAGGCGCCCTCGGCGCGCTCGATGAAGACGGGCTCGCCGCCCACGCCCTTGAAGGCGCGCACGGGGGAATTCACGCCGCCCGGGATGTGCTCCTGGGCCTCGACGAAGAGCTGGTGGGACTGACTCATGCCTGCTCCGATCCTGTAGTTCCGGGGAAGCCCAACAGTCTACACGATTTGCCCGTGAATGCAGGGCTCAGCGCGATTCGAATCGTCTGTGCAGTGCACTCGTGGCGGTTTCGGGATCTGGCCGTGCAAACACCCCGCTGATCACGGCGAGCATGTCCGCGCCGGCCGCGATCACCTCGGCGGCGTTGTCCGCGTCGATACCGCCGATGGCGCAGATCGGCACCGACAGCGTTTGGCGTGCCTCGCGAATCAGATCCAGCGAGGCCCGGCTGGCGGCGGGCTTGGTGGGGGAGGGGAAGAGGGCGCCGAAGGCGACGTAGTCGGCGCCCCCGGCCTCGGCGGCGCGGCCCAGTTCCAGCGAGGCGTGGCAGGTGATGCCGATGACGGCGGTCGGTCCCAGGCGTTCCCGCGCCGCGGCGAGCGGACGGTCCTGCTGGCCCAGGTGCACGCCGTGGGCGCCGGAGGTCGCGGCGAGCTCGACGTCGTCGTTGATCAGCAGCAGCGCGCCAAAGGCCTCGCACAGGGCGCGCAGGGCCCGCGCCTCGTGCAGGCGCCGCGTCGCATCGGGCGACTTGTCGCGGTACTGCACGATGCGGCAGCCGCCGCGCAGCACCGCCTCGACCTGTTGTTCGAGGCGCTCGGCGGGGGTGAGGGCGGCGTCGGTGATGGTGTAGACGCCGGCCAGTCGGGCCCGGTTCACTCCTCCTCGGCCTCCGCCCAGAACAGCCGGTTGGGCAACTGCTGCCCCATGCCCAGGCGGTAGCCGTGGGCGAGGGTCTGCCAGGTGTACTCCTGCGCCTCGTGGATGGCGGTGAGCGGTTCCTGGCCCTGGGCCAGCAGGCCGGCGATGGCCGAGGCCAGGGTGCAGCCCGAGCCGTGGTAGCTGCCCTCCAGGCGCTCCCAGCTGAAGCGCTCCAGCTGGCGGTTGTTGGCATAGAGGGTGTTGTGCACCTGCGGGGTGTTCTCGTGGGCGCCGGTGATGAGTACGAACTCGGCGCCCTGGTCGAGCAGCGCCATGGCGCAGGCATCAAGGGTATCCGAGCCCGGCGCGAGGCGGCGCGCCTCCTGCGAATTGGGTGTGATCACCGTGGCCAGCGGCAGCAGCAGGGTGCACATGGCGTCGATGATGGCCTCGTCCGCCAGCGCCGCGCCACCGCCGGCGGCGAGCACCGGGTCGAGGACCATTGGCAGTTGGGGGTAGTCGGTGAGCAGCGTGTGCACGGCCTGGATGATCTCCACCGAGCCGAGCAGGCCGAGCTTGATGGCGTGTACCGGCATGTCCTCCAGCACGGCGCGGGCCTGCGACACCACCAGGCTGGCCGGCAACGGCTCCAGGGCCTGCACGTCGTGCGTGTCCTGCACGGTGATCGCGGCCACCACGGGGCAGGCGTGGCAGCCCATGCTGGTGATGGCCTCGATGTCGGCCTGCAGGCCGGCGCCGCCGGTCGGGTCGTTGCCGGCGATGCTCATGACGACGGGGATCGGGGGCTGGTTCACGTCCGGGTCTCGCTGGGGGGGTGGTGATCGATGCTTTAAAGTGTATCATCCCTGCGGCGATTCACCCGGCGGTGAATGCCTGTTCCATTCCCAACAGCGCTTAATCGATCATGAAACAGTACATGTGTGTCATCTGCGGGTTCATCTACGACGAGGCGAAGGGCGACCCGGAGCACGGCATCCCGCCGGGCACCCGGTGGGAAGATGTGCCCATCAACTGGACCTGTCCGGAGTGCGGCGCGAGCAAGGAAGACTTCGAGATGGTGGAGATCTGAAGTCGACTCAGCTTGTGCCGGCCACCCGCGCCAGCCAGTCGGTGCGGGCCGAGAGCTCCAGTGAACAGGTCCACTTGTAGGCGAGGTTTAGGCTCTCGGCCGCGGCGTACACGCCATGGCCGCGCACGATCACTATCGGCCGCCTCGCCAGCACCGGCGGAACCTTCACCGGGGCCTCGTCGAAGTAGCGCGCGTAGTCGATGGCGATGACGGGGATCGTGTCGAAGTAGTACTGGCCCTCGAAGTCCACCGGCCGGTAGTCCTGGCCGTTCAGGGTGAGCGCGATGCAGTGGGCCCCGTGCGAGTGCATTACCGCGCCAAGCGCCGGGTTGGCCCGATACACGGCCTGATGCAGCGGCGCGTCGCTGCTCGCGCCCGCCGGGATCGCGCCGTCCACCGGGCAGGCCACCAGTTCCTCGGCGGTCAGCGTGTCGGCGCAGGCGCCGGTGGGCGTGATCCAGAACCGTTCCCCGTCGCGCACCGAAAGGTTGCCCGAGTGGGAATCGTTGTAGCCATACTGGCGCAGCCAGCGGTAATGCCGAATGAGGTCGTCGCGCGGGTCCATGCGGCGATGTTACCTTCCGCGGCTGCGATGACAAGGCCCGCGTGAACTCGTCTCGACAGGAACTCCCGTGACCACCCACACCCCGCTCACCCATCGCGGCGTCTGGGCCCTGGCCCTGCCCATGATCCTCTCCGGCATCTCCCAGCCCCTGTTGGGGCTGGTGGACACCGCCGTGGTCGGCCACCTGCCGGACGCGCGCTACCTCGGCGGGGTGGCGGTGGGGGCCATGCTGGTGCAGTTCGTGTTCTGGCAGTTCGGTTTCCTGCGCATGAGCACCACGGGGTTCGCCGCCCAGGCCCTGGGGCGGGAAGACGGCGACGCGCAGCGCGCGGTACTCGGCCGCGCGCTGCTGGCGGGCATTGCGCTGGCGCTGCTCATCCTGTTGCTGCAGGCGCCGCTGATGCAGGCCGCGCTTGCCCTGGTGGGGGCGGGCGAGGCGGTCACCCCCGAGGCGCAGCGCTACGTCGACATCCGCATCTGGGCCGCGCCGGCGGCGCTGGCCAACTATGCCTTCATCGGCTGGTTCATCGGCCTGCACCGCACCCGCTCGGTGCTGGTGCTGGTGGTGGTGATGAACGTCGCAAATATCGCGCTGGATCTGCTGTTCGTGGTGGGACTCGGCTACCGCAGCGGCGGCGTGGCCCTGGCATCCCTGCTGGCCGAGTACCTGGGGCTCGCGGTTGCCATCGGGCTCGCCCTGCGGCTGCTGCGTGTCCATCCCGGACGCTGGCGGCGGGACCTGCTCGTCGACCGTGCCGCACTCCTGGCCCTGTTTCGCGTCAACCGCGACATCTTCCTGCGCACCCTGGGACTGCTGTTCGCCTTTGCCTTTTTCACCGTACAGGGCGCGCGGCTGGGCGAGCTCACGGTGGCGGCCAATGCCGTGCTCATGAACTTCCAGTCCTTCATGGCCTATGCCCTGGACGGTTTCGCCCACGCGGCCGAGGCCCTGGTGGGCCGCACCGTAGGTCGGCGCGACCGCGCGGCGTTCCGGCGGGCGGTGTGGCTGGCCGGGCTCTGGTCCTTCGCGGCCGCGGCCGGGTTTGCGCTCGTCTACCTGCTGGCGGGGCCGGCCATCATCCGGCTGCTCACCGATCTGCCGGCGGTGCGCGAGACGGCCATGGCCTACCTGCCCTGGCTGGTGCTCACCCCGCTGGTGTCGGTCTGGGCCTTCCTGCTCGACGGCGTGTTCATCGGTGCCACCCGCGCCCGCGAGATGCGCAATGCCATGCTGGTCTCGGTGTTTATGATCTACCTGCCTTCGTGGTACCTTTTGCGGCCTTTTGACAATCACGGCCTGTGGCTGGCGTTGCTGCTGTTCCTCGCGGCGCGCGGGCTCACGCTGTACTGGATCTACCGCCGGCAGGCGCTCGTGCAATGGTTCGGGCCCGCCCCGGCGCAACCCACGGGTCAGGCATGAGCGATTACATCGATTTCCTCGCCGCGCAGGCGAAGCAGGACAACGTCCCCGTTACCCCCGAGCTGGATGCGGCGCTGGCCGCGCTGGACGCCGAGTTCGAGACCCTCGCGCCACAAATCGAGGTCGAGTACGTCGGTCCGGGCATCGGCATGGCCGACATGCAGGCCGAGCACGTCTTCAAGCTGGTGGTGCGCTATCACGTGTGGGATGTCTTCAAGGAAGGTTGGGGGCTCAAGGTCTGCGACGCCCTGCCCAATAGCAGCCTTCGTCCCATGTGGCCGGTGCAGGGGGTGAGCCGCCTGCGCAAGAAGCAGCTGGTGCAGGCGTTGCCCCGGTTCTTCGCCGGTTACGCCGAGGCGGTGAAGGCCGCCGGCAAGACAGATACCGAGGCCGGACAGCGGGCGCTGGCCATGGCGAGCGCATTCGCTGCCTGAACGTCGCGTCAGGGGTAAAAAAGGCGGGCCGTGGCCCGCCTTTTTCGTTGCGCCGTTGCCCGCCACCGCAGGCGGAGGGGCCGCTGGGCCGTGGTGCCGGACCGCGGTGCCCGGCTGCTCTCAGGCAGTTTTAGTCTTCCGCCCGATGGGGTCGCCGTTTGCGATTTATGTGTGGGGCCTTACGGCTTCGCGGTCGCGCGCCCTGTGGGACTGAACGGCGCGATCAGCTCCCGGATCACGTCGTAGTCGGTATCGTCGGCCGGAGTGAAGCCGTCATACCCCGGATCGAGGGCGCGCAGGGCCGGCCCGGAGACCGGGTCATCCGGTCGGGCGACCAGCAGCGCGTCACGCAGCCGGGCTCTCACTTCCGGGTCCAGCCCCCGGCGCGTGGCGATCACGTAAGGGGGCAGCGGCGGCGAGGCGTGCAGCACGCGGATGCCCCTGCCCTCCCAGCGCATGGCAGTGGTGTCCTTGAGGATGCCTGCGTCGAAGTCACCGTTCATCACCCCGCGCACGATGTTGTCGTAGTGCCCCAGGAAGTGATAGCCGCCCAGCGCCTCCAGGGGCATTCCCGCGCCGACCACGGTGGCCCGCTGCAGCAGCGCGGCCCGGTCGCCGAAGGCGAAGCGCTTGCCGGCCAGTTCCTGCACCGAGGTCATGGGGCTGTCATCGGCCACCACGATCACCAGCCGAAAGTAGTCCTCGCCGCCCGTGACCGTCTTGACCAGGGGCTCCACGCGGCCCTGCGCGCGGGCCCGCACGTAGGCCACGGGCGTGAGGTAGGCCAGGTCCGAGCGCCCCTCGCTCACCTCCCTGATGGCGTCGGCCATGTTGGGCGACAGACGCAGGCTCACGGGCGTCTCCAGCGCCATGGACAGGTACTCGGTCACCGGCGAGAGTCGCCTGAGCATTGCCGCCGGGATATCCATGGCCACGGAGCCGAAGACCAGCTCTGTCGGCGGCTCGCCGGCGTCCCGGGCGGTGGCGGCACAAGACAGGCCCAGCAGCAGGGCGGGCAGCAGCCAGCGCAGGGGCAGGTGTCTCATGCGGCCGGCTCTCCGGTTAGCGTGCCGGATGAGGCCGGACGGCCGCCCAGCCGGGACTCGGCATGGGTGCTGCGATTGCGTCCGCGCTGCTTGCTGATGTACATGGCCTCGTCCGCCGCCTTGTACAGGGCCTCGGCGGTGACGAGGTTACCGGGGGAGGACAGGGTGGCCGCGCCGATGCTGACGGTCACCGATACCGAGAGGTCGTCGCCGACCTGAACCCGCATGTTCTCGACCTGGGCGCGCAGTTTCTCGGCGATATCCATCGCGGTCGACGCATCGGCGCGCCGCAGGAACACGGCGAACTCCTCGCCGCCCAGGCGGCACACGATGTCGGTTTCACGCATGTTCTGGCGCAGGAGATCGGCGAAGCGACATAAAATGAGGTCGCCGACGTCGTGACCGTGGGTGTCATTGACCATCTTGAAGGCATCCAGGTCCAGCACCAGCAGGCTGCTCGGGTCGCCATGCCGACGGAACAGGGCGGTATCCGATTCGACGCACTTCTCGAACAGGCGCCGGTTGCCGAGTCCGGTCAGCGGGTCGGTGAGGCTGAGGCGTTCCAGTTCCCGGTTGGAGTGCTGGAGGGCAGCGGACTGCTCCAGCAGCTTCTGATAGGCCTCCCGGAGTTCCCGGTCGGCGGCCTCGACGCGGCCCTGCAGCTTCTGGTTGGCGGCGTTGAGCTGGGCGCGCATCTGGTTGAAGCGCCGGGCGAGTTCGCCGATCTCGTCGCGTGAATCCACCGGGATGTCCCGCAGGATCACGCCGCTTTCGTCCACGTTGGATTCCAGTGCACGGGAGACCCGTGTGAGCGGGCCGATGATGATCCAGGACAGGGCGAGGAATTCACCCAGCGCGATGAGCACGATCACCAGGATCTCGCGCTTGATGAGCGACTGCTTCTGGGCGGCGAGCTGGCGGGCGATGGGCTCGATGCTGAGCTCCAGCTCCAGGTGGCCCAGCGTGCGGCCATCCAGCGTGACCGCCCGGTCGAAGTCCACCCGCTCGACGCTGTCGCGCGCCGGGTGCTCCACCTCGGCCATGGTGTTGCCGCGGTCGCTTACCACGCGGACATGGACCACGTCGCCGGACTGCACGACCTGGTCGAGCAACAACTGGATGGTGTGATAGTCGTAGCCCACCATGCTGTAGGCCAGCGAGTGGGAGAGGTAATCCGCGGTTTCCATGCCGCGCCGCTCGGTCTCGTGCAGCACGTTGCTCTCCACGTCGCGCAGCACGAGCCAGCCGCTCACGGACAATGCCGTGAGCAGTACGGTGAGCAGAACCAGCACCACCTTCTGCCGAATGCCAAGTCGGAACAGGCGCCGAGACCGTGGCATGGTATTGTTTCCTCCTCGTGGGCGGCACGCTGGCGCGTGCCCCTGATCGCCGGTGTTCCCCCGACGTTCTCAGGTAAGGCGCCGATTGCCTCGGCGCTTTCTTCTTCTCGACAGGGGACTGTAGATGCCCTTGTCTGCCACGTCTACATTATGTACGCCGACTGGTCAGCGGGACGATCCGCTGGATGGGCGGGGCCTGTTGGCCGATGAACGGCGGTGCCTGGCGCCCTGGGCCGGGCTTCCTGCCCGGCCGCCTAGAATCTAAGCGACATCTGCCGCCACCCGCGTTGCTGGGCCACCTCGGTGAGCGTCACGTCGGCGTCTACCGCGACGGGGTGGTCGACGCGCTCGAGCAGGGGCAGGTCGTTGTGGGAGTCGCTGTAGAAGTGGCTGCCCTCGAGGTTCTTTCCGTGCTCGGCGAGCCAGGCTTCCAGCCGCCTGACCTTGCCGTCCTGGAAGCAGGGGATGCCGTCGATCTCGCCGGTATAGCGCCCGTCGCGAAACTCCGGATCGGTGGCGAGCAGGTGCTCGACGCCGAAGGCCGCGGCGATGGGCTCGGTGACGAAACGGTTGGTGGCGGTGATGATCATCAGGGTGTCACCGTGTTCGCGGTGGCGCGCCAGCAGCTGGCGCGCCTTGGGTAGCATGATGGGCTCGACCTGCTCGCGCATGAACTCGGCGCGCCAGGCGAGGAGGTCCTCCAGCCGGTTGGCGGCCAGCGGGCGGAAGGCGAAGCGGGCGAACTCGTAGATATCGAGGGTACCGGCCTTGTGCTGTTCGTAGAAGGCGCGGTTGGCCTGCTCGTAGGCCTCGCCGTCGACGATGCCCTTGCGCACCAGGTACTGGCCCCACTCGTAGTCGCTGTCGCCCGCCAGCAGGGTGTTGTCCAGATCGAAAATTGCCAGGCTCACGGCCGCTCCCCCGTGGATGGTAAAGGGCGCTATTGTAGCGGCTCACCCGTTTGGGGCCACATTTGCCGGATTGCGGCGGTTGTGGAACAATCAAATCGACATTAGAGGAACACCACCTGGGCGGCCTTCTCAAGTGATTGATTCAGAAGGATATCGTGCCAACGTTGGGATTATCCTGTGCAATGCGGAGGGTCGGGTCTTCTGGGCCAAGCGGATCGGCCAGGATTCCTGGCAGTTTCCACAGGGGGGGATACGCGAAAGCGAGTCGCCGGAAGAGGCGCTGTATCGTGAGCTGCGCGAGGAGACCGGTCTCGAGCCGGAACACGTGGAGATCATCGGCAGTACGCGCAAGTGGTTGCGCTACCGGCTGCCCAAGCACCTGATTCGGCGCCGGGCCCACCCGCTGTGCATCGGTCAGAAACAGCGTTGGTTTCTGTTGCGTTTCGTCGGCGACGAGGCGGCCGTGCGCCTGGATTCCTGCCCGCACCCAGAATTCGACGGCTGGTGCTGGGTGGATTACTGGCGGCCGGCCCGTGAGGTCATCTTCTTCAAACGTCAGGTTTACACCCGTGCCCTGGAGGAATTGGCGCCGCTGCTGTTTCCCGAGGACGCACCGGTCGGTCGGGGCTCGCTGCCCGAGCGTCATTCACGCTAGCAGCCTGTCGGGATTCCCCTTGCACGTCGGTCAGGCCCGGTTCCCCCGGTCAGTTTCCATGGAGAGCGCGTCTTAGTCGCATGCTGGACATCCTGCGTCGTATCGTTCAAGAGGTGAACGGGGCCGAAGATCTCGGACAGGCCCTGGACATCATCGTTGCCCGCGTCAAGGCGGCGCTGTCGGTGGACGTGTGCTCCATCTACCTGACCATGCCCGAGCGCGAGCAGCTCGTACTCATGGCCACCCAGGGTCTGAACGCCAGCGCGGTGCTGCAGGTGCGCCTCGACTACGAGGAAGGCCTGGTGGGTCTGGTGGCGCAGCGCGCCGAGCCGGTGAACATCGACGATGCCCCGCGACACCCCCGCTTCAAGTACTTCCCCGAGACCGGCGAGGAGCGTTACCACGCCTTCCTCGGCGTACCGATCATCCACCAGCGCCGTATGCTCGGCGTGCTCGTGGTCCAGCACCACGACGAGGTGCGCTTCGACGAGGATCACGTCGCCTTCCTCGTGACCCTGGCCGCCCAGCTGGCCGGGGCCATCAGTCACGCGGAGATCAGCGGCGGCATCCTGCGCATGCGCGACCAGCAGCTGCACGACGACCTGTTCGTGGCCGGTGTGCCGGGTTCGCCCGGCGTCGGGATCGGGGAGGCGGTGGTGGTCTACTCCCTGGCCGACCTGGACGGGGTGCCGGATCGCACCGCCAGCTCGCCGGCCGACGAGCGGCGGCAGTTCATGGAGGCGGTGCACCGCGTCCAGACGGACATGATCGAGCTCAAGGAGCGCATGGGCGGCGTGCTGCCCGCCGAGGAGCGGGTGTTGTTCGATGCCTATGTAATGATGCTCAGCAGCGACAGCCTGGTGCAACGCACCGTCGAGCGCATCAACGAGGGCAACTGGGCGCCGGGCGCCCTGCGCGAGACCGTGCGCGAATACGCGCGCATGTTCGAGGAGATGGACGACCCGTACCTGCGCGAACGTGCCACGGACCTGCGCGATATCGGCCGCCGCATCCTCACCTGCCTGCAGTCCGACGGCGAAGACGCACGCCGGATCCCCGCGCGGGCGGTACTCGTGGGCGAGGACGTTACCGCCACCCAGCTCGCGGAGATCCCGCCGGAGAATCTCGCCGGCGTGGTCTCCGCACGCGGCTCGGGCTCCTCGCACGTGGCGATCCTCGCGCGTGCCATGGGGGTGCCCGCCGTGATGGGCCTGAGCGACCTGCCGGTGGGGCGGCTCGACGGCCGCGAGGTGGTGGTCGACGGATACATGGGGCGCGTGTACGTGCAGCCCAACGCCATCGTGCTGTGCGAGTTCGAGCGCCTGGCCGAGGAGGAGCGCGAACTCTCCGAGGGGCTCAACGAGATCGCCAACGAGCCGGCGGTGACGCGTGACGGCGTGCACGTGCCGATCTACGTCAACAGCGGTCTCATCTCCGACCTGACCCCCTCGGCGGATTCCGGCGCGGAGGGCATCGGCCTGTACCGCACCGAGGTGCCCTTCATGCTGCGCGAGCGCTTCCCGGGCGAGGAGGAGCAGTTCGGCATCTACCGCACGGTGCTCGAGGCCTTCGCGCCACGCCCCGTGACCCTGCGCACCCTGGACGTCGGCGGCGACAAGGCCCTGTCGTACTTTCCCGTGCAGGAAGACAACCCCTTCCTCGGCTGGCGCGGTATCCGCATCACCCTGGACCATCCCGAGATCTTCCTCACCCAGGTGCGCGCGATGATGCGCGCGAGCCAAGGCTTCAACAACCTGCAGATCCTGCTGCCCATGATCTCCTCGCTGGGCGAGCTGGTGGAGTCGCAGGCGCTGCTGGATCGCGCCCGCCAGGAGCTGCTGGACGACGGGGTGATGGTCGAGATGCCCAAGGTCGGCGTCATGATCGAGGTGCCCTCGGCCATCTACATCGCCGACATGCTGGCCCGGCGCGTCGATTTCCTCAGCATCGGCACCAACGACCTGGTGCAATACCTGCTGGCAGTGGACCGCAACAATGCCCGCGTCGCCGACCTCTACCATCACCTGCACCCGGCCGTGCTGCGGGCGCTGGTGCAGGTGGTGGGCGCCTCCCGCGTCGCCGGCAAGCCGATCAGCGTCTGCGGTGAGATGGCCGCCGACCCCGAGGCCGTGCTGCTGCTGCTGGGAATGGGCGTGGACAGCCTGAGCGTGTCGGTGGCCAGCATGCCGCGGGTGAAATGGGTGGTGCGTTCCTTCGAACGGGCGCGGGCGCGTGAGCTGCTGGACCAGGCCCTGCAGATGGAGGACCCGGGCGCCATCCGCGCCATGCTCAACGGCGCCCTGGTCGAGGCCGGCCTGGGCGGGCTGGTGCGGGCGGGGAAGATCTGATGCCGTGAGGCGTATCGCGGTCGCCTTAGCGGCGACCCTTCATCATCCCCATGCCCGCAAATACCACGAAGATCGCCAGCAGGATCGCCATGCCGATGACGGCCGGCATGACGGCCCTGGTGACCACCGCCAGCACGATCCCTACCAGCATGAACACCGGAATCTCGTTGAACCAGCGGTACCACTGGTGGCCGTGGCGGTTGCGGTCGTCGCGAAAGTACATCAGCAGCACGCCGCACCAGATGTGGTAGGCGATGAGCAGGACCACCAGCAGGAGCTTGAGGTGCATCCAGCCCGCAGCGTAGGCGGCGGGGTTCATGCCGATCATCCACAGGCCGAGCACGATGGTGATGATGGCGCCCGGGGTCATGATGCCCCAGAACAGCTTGCGCTCCATGACCTTGAAGCGTTCCCTGCCCGGTATGTCGTTGCACATGGCGTGGTAGACGAACAGGCGCGGGAGATAGAAGAGGCCGGCGAACCAGGTCACCATGAAGATGACGTGGACGGCCTTGATCACCAGGAAGCTCATGCCGCTTTCTCCCCGAGCATGTCACGAATGCTGTTCTCGATGCGGTCCATGTCGAACTCGCCGAGCTTCTTGTAGATGATGCGCCCGCGGGTATCGATGAGGAAGGTGGTGGGGGTCAGGCGCACGTCACCGAAGGCCCTGGCGGCCGAGGAGTCGAGATCCAGCGCGATGGTGTAGGGCAGCTGCCGCTGGTTGCGCATGGCCAGGACCTGGTTCGGCGGGTCATACGCCATCGCCACGCCGATCACCTCCAGGCCCTGCGCGTGGTAGCGCTCGTAGAGTTCCACCAGGTGCGGCATCTCCTTCACGCAGCCCGGACAGGTGGTGGCCCAGAAGGTAAGCAGCACGGGCTGGCCCTGCAGGTCTTCCAGTACGACGGTATCGCCTTCCAGCGTTTGCAGCGTGACCTTCGGGGCCGGCGCGAGCCCGGGTTCGGAGGTCAGAAAGAGCCCGATGCCGCCGCCGATCAGCAGCAGGGCGAAAAGACCGATGAGTATGTCCTTGGTTTTCATGTTGTTCTTCAGCCGTGGTGGTGAGTCGGTGCAGTCTAGCCCGATTCCCCGGGCATGCAAATGTGACCGCGCGCGCCGGGCAAGATTCACAGCCGGTAGGCGGCCTCCACCTGCTCGCGGGTGAGCACGCCGAAGATGCGCGCGATCCCGGGCGCGATGTGGCGCTCGACGTACAGGGCTTCGACATGGCTCTCGACCAGCTGGTGACGGGCCTGCTCCATGTCGGCCTCGCGGTAGATGCCCGCCACCTGCCGGCGTTCGGCCGGGATCTTGAGCAGGTCCAGCTCCGCGCGTTCATCTTCCTCCCGGGCCCGTAACAGGTCGACCGCCGGCAGCAGGGCGACGGGGCGATGGTCGTCGTCGTCCACCAGGACCCAGCGCGGCTCGCTGGCCAGCAGCTCGGCAATGTCCGCGCGCGGGATTACGCGGGCGGCGCGCACGAAGCTGCGGTCCATCACGCTGGCCACACCGATGCGACGCAGCGCCGCCATCACCGGGTCGTTGCGGTAATCCAGGCCGCGGGCGCGCAGCAGGGTCCGGAAAACCGAGGGTGTGCGAAACAGCTCCGAGCTGGTGAGGCTGGCCGTGACGATGGCCAGCATGCCGGGGAAGATGATGCCGGGGTGCCCGGTGAGTTCCATCATGGCGGTGAGCGCCGCCAGCGGTGCCTGCAGGGTGGCTCCCATCATGGCGCCGAGTCCGAGCAGGGCGTAAAAGCCCACGCCGGACGAGTACTCGGGGGAGATGAGGGTGGCGATTACACCGAGAAAGCCGCCCAGCATGGCGCCGATGATCAGAGTCGGGCCAATCAGGCCGCCGGGGATGCCCAGCGCGACCGCCGAGGACGTGGCCAGCAGCTTGAACACGGCCACGCCGAACAGGACGCCAAGCCCCAGCTCGCCCAGCAGTGCGGCGTTGACGCTGTCGTAGCCGATGCCCATCACCTGGGGAAAGGCCAGCGCGCACAGGCCCACGATGGTCCCGGCCAGGGTGGTGCGAAGCAGGAAGTCGCGCTCGCGAAAGTAGTCCGCGGTGCGGCGCGTGAGCTGGATGAATCCCGACGAAAAACCGCCGATGACCACGCCCAGCAGGAGGATGTAGGGCAGCTCCAGCAGGGAGTTGATCTCCTGCATGGGGATGTTGAACACCGGCTCGGAACCGAAC
>OMKS01001786.1_pt1 | contig 18691 bp, 11 predicted proteins | sample 1674721 | NCBI WGS metagenome assembly OMKS01 (sample SAMN06264996, study PRJEB25208) | sediment metagenome | isolation source: hot spring sediment | place: USA: California | collected 2014-09-02
GCGTCAGATGTGTATAAGAGACAGGGGGAGAGAACGTCGAGCAGGGAGCCCGCTTCACCGTGTGGCTGCCGTGCTGCCCGTGAATCGTGCCAGCGAGCGAGGTGCGACGCGGTTCCACGGTGCATCGCATTTGTCTGTTATGTGATGCTCTCAGACTCGCCCTTGACAAAGGTCAGAACTCGTGGTATCATATGATCAATTATTTCGGATTGCGAAGAAAGTTACTGACTTATGCCTCGCTTCTGGACTGCCAACCGCCAACTCACCCGTGCCATCAACCGTTCCACGGTGCTCAACGTCGTCAAGGACGAGGGCCCGGTTTCCCGTACCGACATCGTCCGACTTTCTGGACTCAGCCCGGCTACCGTCTCCGAGATCACGGCCGATCTGATCGCCGAGGGGCTGATCTACGAGAAAGCGGCCGGAGATTCGACCGGTGGCCGCCCGCCCATCCTGCTGGCTCTGAACCACGACGCAGCCTACGTGGTGGGACTCAAACTGGCCGAGCGCCACATCAGCGCCGCTCTCACCGACATTGAGGCCACCATCCTGTGTACACTGACCGTGCCTGTGACAGAAATGACCGTCGTCGAGCGGGCTGTGGCAGCGCTGGCCGGGGCGGTCGAGCAGGTGATCGCCGAAGCGTCCGTGCCACGCGACCGCGTCACCGGGGTGGGGATCGGCCTGGCCGGTGTCATTGATGCCAGGCGCGGGCTGTGCCGCTACTCTCCCTTTCTGAACTGGCGCGACGTCCCACTGAAGCACCTGGTGGAAGAACAGATCGGTATCCCCGTATGCATTGATAACGACGTCAACACGCTGGCCATGGCCGAGAAGTGGTTCGGAGCCGGGCAGGGGGTGGACGATTTCCTGGTCGTCACTGTGGGACGGGGCGTTGGTCTCGGCATCGTCGCCAACGGCCAGTTCTACCGGGGAACGCGGGGAGGAGGGGGGGAGTTCGGTCACACGGTGATGGACCCGGACGGGCCGTCGTGCGATTGTGGCAAGTGCGGCTGCCTGGAGGCCTACGTGGCCGATCCGGCGCTGGTGCGGGCGGCGCGAGAGGCAGCGGCCCAGGGCAGGCTCGGCAGCCCGGACTCGGACGAATTGACGGTGGAGCAGGTCACGGAACTGGCCCAGACAGGAGACGGGACGTTGCGAGAGGTCTTCGCCCAGGCCGGCCGGATGTTGGGGATGGGGATCGCCAACCTGGTCAATGTCTTCAACCCGGCGCTGATCATCATCAGCGGCGAGGGGGTGCGGGCCGGCGACATGCTTTTTGGGCCGATGCGGAAGGCGGTGGCCCAATATACGTTCGATGGGCTGGCGGGGGACACAGAGATCGTCGTCCAGGAGTGGGGTGACGAGGCCTGGGCCTGGGGTGCGGCCAGCCTGGTGTTGCAGGGGATCTACAAGTCTCCCGTCGGTGTGGTGGTGCCGGTTCACTCATTGCACCCCCACTGACAGACTTTTTTTGCACGAGTTTATTTAGACACCGAATAAAGTATCTGGCAACCCCGCTGGAACGAGATAGCGACTATCGGGAGAGGTAATCATGGTTGGAGAGAGGAGACTGGGAAAGCTTGCCTGGGTACTGGCATTCGTCTCACCGAGTCTAGTCGGCCTCACAGTCTTCAGTATTATTCCGATTCTGGCCTCATTGGGGTTGACCTTCTATGAGTGGGACCTGCTCACGCCACCCCACTTTGTCGGCCTGGGCAACTTTCAGCGTCTGATCCACGACCGAAACTTCTGGTCAGCGCTGGCCCACACCCTCTACTTTATCGTCGGATACATCCCGCTGGTGATGGTCATCGCCCTGGGCGTGGCCGTGATTCTGAACCAGAAACTCAGAGGCGTGGTCCTCTTCCGCGCAGCCTTTTTCATCCCGGTAGTCTCCGCCTGGGTGGCTGTCGCGTTGCTGTGGAAGTGGATCTTTAATCCCAAATTCGGCATCGTCAACTACCTGCTGGGGCTGGTGGGTATCCAAGGGCCAACCTGGCTGTTCGATCCGCAGTGGGCCATGCCGGCCATTATCATCACCAGCGTGTGGAAGGACATCGGATTCATCATGGTGATGTTCCTGGCCGGCCTACAAGGTATCCCCGTAGAGTACTACGATGCGGCAGCCATTGATGGAGCGGGGGGCTGGCAGCGCTTTCGTCACATCACGCTACCCTTGCTCTCACCGACGACTTTCTTCGCTTTGATCATCTCACTCATCCACTCCTTCCAGGTCTTCGACCAGGTATGGATCATGACCGGTGGAGGGCCGGCCGGAGCTACCAGCGTCCTGGTGGAGCAGATTGTCAAGAACGCCTTCGACTACAGCCGTATGGGCTATGCAGCCGCTCTCTCCTGGGTTCTCTTCCTGTTCGTCTTCGCCGCTACGGCTTTTCAGATGTTCTCGCAGAAGCATTGGGTGACCTATGATTGAGACAGCGATCAGGTCCTTGACCAGACCAATCAGAGCCAAAGCGTGGTCCGCGGCCGGATTTCTTCACTTCGCCCGGCAGGGGATTTTGTACACTGTTCTTGTTATCAGTGCGTTGTTCATGATCGTACCCTTCCTGTGGATGATCTCTACGTCTCTCAAGGCTGACCAATACGTGCTGACTATGCCGCCCCAGTTCTTCCCTCAGCCACTGACCATAAGCAGCTATGTACGGCTGGCCGAGTTATTTCCCATCGGGCGTATGTTCTTCAATAGTCTGCTAGCGGCGACGCTGACCACGTTGGGACAACTCTCGACCTGCTCTATGGCTGCCTATGCGTTCTCCCGGATCCGTTTCAAAGGAAGCAACGCGTTGTTCCTGGTCTACCTGGCCACGCTGATGATCCCCTTCCAGGTGACCATCACACCACTCTTCATCTTGATGCGCTACCTGGGCTGGATCAACACCTACCAGGGCCTGATCTTGCCCGGTGTGTTCAGCGCCTTTGGCACGTTCCTGTTGCGACAGTTCTTCCTGGGCCTGCCACGGGAACTGGAAGAGGCGGCATTCATTGACGGCGCATCTCGTTGGACTGTCTACTGGCGCATCATACTGCCCCTGGGCAAGCCGGCCTTGGCTACCCTGGGGGTGTTATCCTTCATGGAATCGTGGAACGCCTTTCTGTGGCCTCTGTTCATCGTGCGGGACATGGAATTGATGACCCTGCCCGTGGGTCTGGCTACCCTACACGGTCGCTGGCTCACTCAGTGGAACCTGGTGATGGCAGGCACAGTGATCACCGTGCTGCCTATGCTGGCTGTGTATCTCCTGGCACAGCAGTACTTTGTGAAGGGCGTTGTCCTGAGCGGTATCAAGGGATAAGCTACCCAGGAGGGTGAAGGAGGTGATCATGGGAAATATGATCTGAGTGCTTAGCTACGTGTGTACGTGACTTTCCAAACAAATTCAAGGAGGAAGAAAGTGAAAAAGCATCTGTCTGTGTTACCAATGGGATTCCTTTTGCTGACCCTGGTGATGGTCTCCTGTGCCCCTGCTGCTACCCTATCACCGGTCGTTGTGGAGCGAACGGTAGAGGTAGAGAAACAGGTGATAGTGACAGCTACCCCGGAGCCTGTTGAACCACCGGAGCCGGTGACAATTACCTACTTTACCTTCTCTGCTGCGCCGGATCACCTGGAAGAGATGGATGAGATGATCCAGATCTTTGAGCAGGCTCACCCCAACATCAAGATCAAGGTGGAAACAGCGCCCTGGGATGAGTACTTTACCAAGTTGCAAACCCTCATTGCCGGTGGGACGGCGCCGGATGTCTTTGAGCTGAACTATGAGAATTTCGTCAGCTTTGCTGCCAAGGGAGTGTTGCTCAACCTGGATCCCCTGGCCGAGGCCAGCGAAACGTTCGACTCGAACGTCTTCTATCCGCGGGCCTACGGTGCGTTCAATTTCAACGGTATGCAACTCGGTCTGCCGGAGACGTTCTCAACAGTGGTTCTGTTCTACAACAAGGACCTCTTTGACGAGGCTGGACTGGCCTATCCGGCCGAGGACTGGACCTGGGACGACGCCGTGGCAGCCGCAGAGAAGTTAACGGATGCTGATGCCGGCATCTGGGGTCTCTACTCCCCTATTCAATTCTGGGAGTTCTATAAGAAAGCTGCTCAGAGTGGCTGTCGCTTCTTCAACGAAGACAAGACCGAAGCGATAATCAACTCTCCCGAGTGCGTCGAAGCGTTGGAGACCATGGTTGGCTTCATTACTGAAGACGGGGTCATGCCCAGCGACGCCGAAATGGGCGGTGTATCGGATGGCGACCTGTTTCAGGCCGGCCAAATCGCTATGGACGTCACCGGGATATGGATGTTTGCCGCCTTCGAAGGCGCGCCTTTCGAGTGGGACATCCAGGTAGAGCCTGGCCTCGAGGAGCACGCAACACACTTTTTCGCCAACGCCGTGTCGGTCTTCGCTGCCTCCGAGCACCCCCAGGAAGCCTGGGAGTGGGCCCAATTCTTCACCAGCAGCCCCGAGATGGCAAACATCCGGGTGGAAGCAGGATGGGAACTGCCGGCCCTCGACAATCCGGCCTACTTCGAAGACTATCTGGAGATGAGCCCGCCGGCAAATCGTGCGGCGGTCTTCAACTCTCTGCAGTACGCTATCGTGCCGCCGGTCATCGAGCGCCAGAACGAAATGCAGGACATTGTCAACCAGCTTTTGGACCAGGTGAAGCTGGGACAACTCACACCGCAGGAGGCGCTGGATCAGGCCAAGTCGCAGATCGAAGAGCTGATGCGATAAAGTGTATACCTGGGATCGAGGCAAGGGGCAACTTTGTGTTGCCCTTTGCCTTTTCACCCCGGGTACCGGGAATCAGGAGAGTGCAATGGACCTCTATACTCGAAGCATCCAGGTAATCCTGAGACACCAGGCCGACTCCGGCGCCTATGTTGCTTCACCCAACTTCCCATCTTATGCCTATTGCTGGTTGCGGGATGGCAGCTTTATCGCTCACGCCATGGATCGTGTGGGCGAACATGGCAGCGCCAGGGCCTTCTTTCAGTGGGTAGATGGGACGATTCGACGCCATGCCTGGAAAGTGGACAGGGCGTTGGACAAACTGAAAGCAGGACAGCCCCTGGACAACGATGATTATCTCCATACACGTTACACCTTGGAAGGAGAAGATTCTGCAAGTGAGTGGGAGAACTTTCAGCTCGATGGGTATGGAACCTGGTTGTGGGCTCTGGCCGAGCACGTGACCATCACCGGTGACACATCTCTTCTGACCGAAGTGGCTGAAAGTGTCCGAGTCACGGTTCGCTATCTCTCAGATTTATGGATGCTTCCAAACTACGATTGCTGGGAGGAGCATCCACAGTACACTCACCCCCACACTTTGGCGGCTATCTACGCCGGCCTACGCGCCACCGACACGGCTGATGCTCACTTGACGCCAACCGCTACCAGTGATCTGCCGCATGCGCACGTCGCTGATGAAATCCGCCGCTTCGTGCTGGAGCACGGTGTGCAGGATGGCCACCTGGCAAAGCATATCAGCTCTCCTGGGGAGACAGCATCTGTGGGCGGTCAGCCCGCAGCCATCGTAGACGCCAGCCTCATCGGGGTTGCCACTCCTTACCGCCTCTTGCCTCCAGAGGATATCATCATGCGCGCCACGGTGGACCGCATCGAAACTGATCTCCACTGCCCCGGCGGAGGGGTGCACCGCTACCTGGCCGACACCTACTACGGCGGCGGCGAATGGGTGTTGCTGGCCGCGTGGCTGGGCTGGTACTATACTGAGGTGGGAGAATGGGAGCGGGCGAGGGAATTGCTACACTGGATTGAGGCCCAGTCCGACGCTAACGGCCACCTGCCGGAACAGGTATCCGCCCATCTCCTGGCACCCGACCGCTACGCCGAATGGGAAGCGCGCTGGGGCCCGGTGGCCAAGCCTCTCCTCTGGTCCCACGCCATGTACCTGATCCTCTATCGTGCCCTCGAATCGGCTGGTCGAGGATGAGCTATGGCTGGCACATACTACTTGCAAGGTTTGCTCCACGATCCGTACGGCCTGGAACACCCCTACGAGCAAGCGCCTACCGAGCGTTTTCCCCGAGACCCCGTTGCTGGTCAACCAGTGACACTGGGTGTGGCTACCTGGCCACCCGGCGCCGCCGAGACGGTGTGGGCCAACTGGGCCGTCGAGGGTGTGGACGAAGAGAGAGAGACCAAAGGCCGTTGGGTCAGGGATGACGAAGAACGGAGCTATTGGCAAGTCCAGCTTCCGGCTTCTCATCGTGGGCAGCGGGTCGCCTACCGTTTGCATGCGCGCCAGGGCGATCGGCAGTTGAGCTCGCAGGCTTTCTCCTTCGTCGTTGCCGGTTGGTGCCCCATAGGGGATGTGGTCGGGTATCATCTCGCATCTGATTGCCTGGAATTGGAGTGCACGTGCGGCAATCCAACTCTGCAACCTCGTGTGGCGGTCATCTTCCCTGCCCCTCACGTGCTGCATCTACGGTTGGCCGCCGCAATAGCCAGCGGTTGCCAGCCAAAAACGGCCGGGGGATCGTCCGGGAATGACCGGCGGTCATCTACCGGGGCGGCGTACCACGTCGTGGAGGAGACACCAAGGCGCATCGTTGTGGTCACAGAGGGCTTGCGGGTCACTATCCACCGCCGCCCCTACAGGTTGGAGGTATCCAGGCCGGACGGGACTCCACTTCTCCTGGAGAAGGAGCCTCTCACCTGGCTTGTGGCTGAGGATGACCAGGCCCTACGGGTGCGTCAGACTTTCGCCAGCCCATCCGGGGAAGCATTCTACGGCTTCGGGGAACGATTCAACGCGCTGGATCAGCGCGGGAACAGATTGGACGTGCGGGTCTTTGAGCAATACAAGAACCAGGAACGCCGGACCTACCTGCCGACGACTTTCTTCCTTTCCTCCCAGGGCTATGGGATGTATCTTACCACGAGCCGCCACGTTGCATACGACCTGGCAGCCTCCCGGACGGCCAACTGGTCTTTCGACGCGGAAGTAGGGCCGGATGGAGTCCTGGAGTCCTACATCATCGCCGGTACCCTGCAGCAGGCCATTACCACTTTTGCAGACCTGACGAGCAAGCCGGCCCTGCCACCGCTATGGGTCTTCGGGCCCTGGATGAGCGGCAACGAGTGGAACAGCCAGGCCAGGGTGATGGAGCAAGTCCATAAGACCACCGAGCACCGCATCCCAGCCACCGTATTGGTCATTGAGGCATGGAGCGATGAGGCCACCTTCTACGTCTGGAACGACGCCCAATACACACCCAAGCCGGCCGATGAACCCTTCACCTACCACGACTTTACCTTCCCACCTGAAGGGCGGTGGCCTGATCCCAAAGGCATGATCGAAGGACTTCACCGCCTGGGTATCCGTGTGCTCTTGTGGCAGGTCCCGGTGATGAAGGCGCTGGATGAACCTCACCCACAGCATGACCGAGATGAGACGTATATGATCGAGAAGGAATACTGCGTGCGGGAAGCCGACGGCCAGGCCTACCGGATCCGGCCCTTCTGGTTCCACGGCAGCCTGGTGTTGGATTTCACCAACCCTGAAGCTGTACAGTGGTGGCTCAGTAAACGAGCCTATCTGTTGGAGGAACTGGGAATAGATGGCTTCAAGACCGATGGTGGAGAACACCTGTGGGGGCAGGATCTGCGCTTCGCCAATGGGCGACGGGGGGGTGAGCTGTGGAACCTTTACCCCAATCTGTACGCGGGTGCCTATCACCGCTTTGCCCGGGAGAAACGCAATGGCGATGTGGTAACCTTCAGCCGGGCCGGGTTCACGGGTGCCCAGGCCTATCCCTGCCACTGGGCCGGTGATGAGAACTCCACCTGGGAAGCCTTCCGCGCCTCCATCCTGGCAGGGCTGAACGCGGGCATCTCTGGCATCCCCTTTTGGGGTTGGGACCTGGCCGGGTTCAGCGGCGAGGTCCCTTCAGCGGAGCTCTATCTGCGAGCGGCAGCCATGGCGGCCTTCTGTCCCATTATGCAGTATCATTCAGAGTTCAACGAACATCGGCTGCCCTGTCGTGATCGGACGCCATGGAACATCGCTGAGCGGACCGGTGACCCAGACGTAATCTCTGTCTACCGCTTCTACGCTGACGTGCGGATGAACCTGTTGCCCTATATCTACAGCGAAGCCTGGCACAGTGCCCGGACCGGGCTGCCGCTGATGCGGGCGATGTGGCTCGAGTATCCGGACGACCCGATATGTCGAGATCTGGAAGATCAGTATTTCTTTGGGCGAGCACTACTGGTGGCGCCCGTGTTTGAAGCAGGCGCCCGGCAAAGGCAAGTCTACCTTCCGCAGGGGCGGTGGTTCGACCTGTGGAACGAGGTGGTTTACGAAGGGGCAACGTGGGTCAACTATGCCACACCGAAGGATGTCATCCCGGTGTTCGTTCGCGAAGGCGCCGTCCTGCCTCTCAACACCGGAGAAAACCACGTGCTGGGCAGTCCGGTCGGGAATAGGCTAGATCACTACGAGAATCTCATCTTCCGACTCTACCCAGCAGCCACACGCGCTACCTACGATTGGCACGCTGGCCTAACGTCAGGCACCTACTCGTTCATCCTCGAACCTCAATCGAAGGGTGACCTGAGGGTCAACGTACCACCTCTACCCTACGCCTGCACTTTGCTCGTGCCAGACTCTGGGTTCCGGCAGGTCGTACTCGATGATCGCGCGCTTCACCAAGTGGAGAGGCTGGCTACACTGGTCAATGACACATGGTACAGCGAGGCTGGCAGATGTCACGTGCGGATTCCTGCGGCAAGAGTATCAAGACGGATGTTGTTTGTTCTCTGAGCCGCTTGAGCTGGTCAATGCTTGCACACGAAGTCCGCTATGGGCGTGAAATTGGATTTACAAGATCTGGCCTGCCATAACCCGGAGTGCCTGGCTTATCTCGTGGTCGGAATGGGCAATCTGGTCACAGGCAGCCGGTATGGGAGTGATAGTACCAGGGCGCGCTACACGTGCGTCCTGTGTGGCAAGAGTTTCGCCCTCACTCGTGGCTCAATGTTCTACCGGCTTCACACCGAGCGAGAGGCTGTTCTCAGAACCCTGGCCCAGTTGCCAACACAGGGAAGCATTCGGGCCACGGCACGGGCAACCGGCGTGCACCGAGACACGATCGGCAATTGGATACAACGTGCCTTGGCTCACCGGGAGGAGGCAACTCAACAATTCGGTGAGATGTTACATATGCCGTCCGAGGAGATTCAAGTGCTTTGGCGTTTTCTCGAACACTTCAGCCCCACAGAACATGATCCCTGATTGGTCTTTCATCACTTGACTAGGCCAATGGGGGAAAGAGCATATCACTTGATCAGGCCAGCGAGTTGAAACTCCAGGCCATTTGTGGTATGATAAAATTGGCTTTCTTCGACTATCGAATTAACTTTTCAAGTGGTGAACGCTTGATCACATACACTATGGAGGAAAAGATGAAAACCTGGAAGAAGCAAATCACTTACCTCATCTTAGGGAGCATTGTTCTATCCGGCCTCGGTCTCCTGATACCACGTCCCGTTCTGGCCTTGGATGGTGTCTGGCACAACCCTTATGGCATAGATGCCTATTACTCCAGTGAACCTACGGAACGTTACCCCCGAGATCCCGTTGCCGGGGAGAACGTCTACATCAAAGCGACAACCTGGCCCATCGAGTGGGGACAGGCCGTGTGGGTTGAATGGCAAAAGAATGGCGTTAACCAGTCCAATGTTGGTGCCTCATGGAAGTATAATAGTGGCAACAACAGCTACTGGGAAGCAAACCTGGGCAGCTTCTCCCAGGGTGACGTGATCACCTACACTGTCAAGGCCAATGTCAACGGTACCAATGAAAAGTCAGTTGGTCCTTTCTCCTTTACCGTCACCGATTGGGATTACTTGAGCCAGGTAACAGGCTATACCGATGTCGGCAACGGAGACTACGTCGAACTCGACGGTGTAGACAGTGGCGGGGCCCTCACGCCTACGCTGGGAATCTCTTTCCCCAGCCCTGACGTTTTCCGGATGCAGGTAGCCCCCACGGGCACGACCATCACCGCAACCAGTGTAGCCACCTACACCGTGATCACCTCCACCTCCTACATTACGATTACCACATCGGCGCTGCAATTGAGCGTCAAAAAGAATCCCTACCGCATGACGGTCTACGATAGCGACGGCACCCAGGTCATTCAGGAATACGACTCGTCCAGTTTTCGGAATATTGGCTGGTTGAGCGACGGCGAATCCCAGATAGCCAAGATCGGGCAACATTACGTCACGCCGTCCAGCGAGGCCTTTTATGGCTTTGGCGAGCGATTCAACGATTACAACAAACGCGGCGAAGATGTGCCTATCTATGTCTTTAACGAGTACCTGGACCAACAAGACCGGACCTATATGCCCATCCCGTTCTTTATCTCTTCCAAGGGCTATGGCATCTTTTTGGACACCACTTACTTTTCCATCTTTAACCTCGCCACTGGCTCTTCCGACAGGTACGGCTTTACGGCCAACGCCGGCATGCGGGACGATGCCATATTCGACTATTACTTTATCCGCGACGATGATCCTGAGGGCATCATCGAAAAGTATACCGACGTCTCCGGGAAACCCACGTTGCCGCCCAAATGGGCCTTTGGCCTGTGGATGTCCAGCAACGCCTGGAACAAGGAAAGCGAAGTGCGCCTGGAGGTCAGCCGGACGATTACTTATTCCATTCCTCACACGGCTATGGTCATCGAGGCGTGGAGCGACGAGGCCACCTTTTACATCTTTAACGATGCCACCTACACAGCCGTCACCGGTGGCCAGGTTTTGACCTACACCGACTTCACCTTCGCCGGCAAATGGCCTGACCCCAAGGACATGGTGGAGGATTTGCACGATCAAGGCATCCGGGTGCTCCTGTGGCAGATCCCGGTGGAAAAATACATGAGCAGCCCACCGACTCAGCTTTCCAACGACGAGTCCTACATGATTTCCCAGGGTTATGCCGTGGGCAACGGCGACGGCGGGCAGTACCGCATCCCCGATGGCTATTGGTTCGGCAACAGCTTGCTGCTGGACTTTACCAACTCTGATGCGGCTGATTGGTGGTTCTCCAAGCGCGATTACCTGTTGGACAACATCGGCATCGACGGCTTCAAGACCGATGGCGGCGAGCACCTGTGGGGGCGCTGGAACACCTTTGACGACGGGCGCGAGGGCGACGAGATGCGCAACGCCTATCCCGGCGAATACGTCGGCGCTTATTACGACTACGTCGACGATAAGACGGGCGGCGATGCGGTGACTTTTAGCCGCGCCGGAACGGCCGGCGCCCAGGCGTGGCCCATCTACTGGGCCGGCGACGAATCCTCCACCTTTGCGGCCTTTCGCGCCTCCGTCCAGGCCGGGCTCAATGCCAGCATGTCGGGCGTGCCTTTCTGGACCTGGGATCTGGCTGGCTTCAGCGGCGACGTGCCCAGCGCCGACCTTTACATCCGCGCCGCCGAAATGTCCGCCTTTGCGCCCATTATGCAGTACCACTCTGAAACCAGCGGCGATCCCAGTCCCAGCCGCGACCGCACGCCGTGGAACATCGAGTGGCGCACCAGCGACAACAACGTCATGTCTGACTTTCGCAAGTACGCCAACATCCGCATGAACTTGCTGCCCTACACCTACAGCGAGGCATATCAAACCAGCCAGACCGGCGTGCCGATGATGCGGGCCATGATGCTGGAATATCCTGATGACTCGACCGCCGCATCTCAAATCTACCAATATGTGTTCGGCAGCCAACTTCTGGTCGCCCCGGTAGTTTCGGCCACCACCTACAGCAAGGACGTCTACCTGCCTGAAGGCGAGTGGATAGACATCTGGAACGGCGGCATGCACAGCGGCTCCAAGACGGTCAGCTACTACGCGCCCCGAAACACCATCCCTGTCTTTGTCAAGGCCGGGGCCATCATCCCAGCCAATCTGAACGCCGACTACGAGTTCGGCGGCAACATCAGCAACTCGGTTGTCACCCACACCAACCTGTCGTTCTACGTCTATCCCTTTGGGACCAGCACCTACGACTGGTACGATGACAGCGCCGGTAGCGTCAAAACGATCACCAGCACCGAATCTTACATAGACAACAACCAACTCACAGTCAGTCTGCCGGCCATTACCGAGACGGCCACTCTGATCATCGATGCCTCAGAGCCTATCTCGGTGACTAAAGACAGCACCACCCTCACCGAGCGCGCCACTCTGTCAGCGCTCAAGAGCAATTCCGAAGGCTGGTACTACGACAGTACTGACCAGGACGTGTACGTCAAAGTGAGCAACGGCAACGGTATTCGCACTATCACCTTGTACGGCATTGACCGCCCGGCTTACGAAGCAGAATTTGCCAGCCTGACCAACACCGCCACCGACACCGACCACACCGGCTACACCGGCGCCGGCTTTGTAGACCAATTCGAAACCGCCGGTGATGCCGTGACCTTCGAGGTGTACGCGCCGGAAGGGGCCACCTACTCCCTCGACTTTCGCTACGCCTGCGCCGTTTCCGGCGGAGCCACGCGCAACATCTACGTGGACGACGCATACCTGGGCAGGCTCACACTGCCGCAACTGGCTAACTGGGATACCTGGGACGTGGCCAGCATCAGCACCAACCTCACCCAGGGCAAACATACCATCAAGATCGCCTACGATTCCGGCGACAACACCGCCGCCATCAACCTGGACAACCTGGGCATCTATTGGACCAACAACCCGGCCCGGGAGTACCACGACGAAGAGGGTATGTTGGGCAACCAGTACGCCTTTGCCCAACTTGATGCCCAGGGCACTCTCTACGACTTTATGTACCCCTTGGGCATCTATTCAGGCATCGTCGTGGACGGCGATGACGCCTCCGGCACCGAAGGCGTGCAGGTGAACATCGAAACAGCCATGGCCGGCGTAGAGGTGGATGGCCGCACCTATTGGCTCAACGAAGCCACCCATTGGAACACTGCTCAGCAATACGTCACCGACACCGCCATCATCGAGACCATCGCCACACACACCGATCTCGATCTGAGCGTGGCCCAATACGACTTTATCCCCCAGGGAATCACCTTCCCCACTTCTACCGTCGGCATTCCGCTGCGAGGTCTTTACGTCAAACGCACAGTCATCACCAACACCGGTTCGTCGGCTCTGAACGTCAGCTTTCACTACTTTGCCGATCTCGACATCAACGGCGACCCCGACGATGACGAGGTAAGTTACAAATCAGCCGAGGATGCTTTCTACTTCTACGACGGCGGCGACAGCAACAGTGGGCGCAACCGCACCCTGGCCTTTGGTCTGGGCATAACCACCACCGCCACCGTCCTCAGCTCCAACCAATACACCGACACCAATGCCGGTTCGGGCCACTTTGTGCGTCAGGTCAGCATCCCTGCCGGGGCTGCGCGGGAATTCGACATCCTGCTTACCGGAGCCACTAGCACCACCCTCGACGCCAACCTGTATAACTCGGACGTCAAACCGGCCCTGACGTGGTTCCAGGATACTGATGCCACTGCCCTGCAATCGCAAACCGCTGGCGATTGGGGTGACCTGATAGACGACATCACCACCTTCGAATCCCCCGACAGCACCTACAACGACATGTACAAACGTAGCATCGTTCTCTCCGTGCTGGCCTTTGATAAATCAACGGGCGCCATGTCGGCAGGCTTTCACAACGGCGCATACGCTTATTGTTGGCCGCGTGATGCCGTCTACGGTGCTATGACTATGGATCGGGCCGGCCTGCACGACATCGCCGAAGACGTATACGATTGGCTGTGGAACACCGCCGAGCGGGATACCTCCACCAACGACATCGGTAGTGATGGCGTCTACCACCGCTATTGGTATCAGAAATACACCATGGACGGCATACGCGAGTGGACCAACCCCCAGGTGGACGAGACGGCGGTCATTCCTACGGGTGCCTGGTTCCACTACCAGCAAACGGGCGACAGCGACTTTGCCGATGACTACTACGACATGGTCAAAGAAGCCGCCACTGTCTCATCGGAAAACAACCCCCACCAGGGCATGGACTACAGTGAGAGCATGCAACTCGTGTTCGCCATGAACATTTGGGAAGATATGTGGGGCATGCTCCTCTACACCAACGCCAACGTGGCGGCCGGGCTACGGGACGCCGCCGAGTTCGCCCAGGTTATGACAGATACCACCAGCGCCAACCTTTTCACCACTCGCCGAATCTCCATCACCCAAGGTATCACTTCCACGTGCTACTCCACTGACACCACCAGTATTGGTATGTATGATCCAGTCCGCAATCGCTTCTACGTCAGCAAGGACCTCAAGAAATGGTACACAGATCAAGACTCGATCTGGAATGCCATCTCCACAGATGTCTCACAGCTTGGCCTGGTGGTGCCTTTTGATATACTACCGGCCAATGACTCGCGCATACTGGGCCTGGTCACCGAATTGGAAGCGGCCTTGACCGACGTCAATGAAACCCACACGGCCTACGGCGGCGTCGTCCGCTATCGCCAGGATCAGTCCAGCCGCTACGGCGATACGTACAGCGATTTCGGTGATACTTACTACGACGGCGGTCCCTGGATGATGGCTACCGCCTGGATGGCCGAGTATCACCTGGAAAAGGCTGGCTATTACACCGGCACGACCGCCGTGGACAAAGCCCAGGACTATATGGACTATCTCTTTTCTTACGTCGGCAACCTGGGCGTGGGCGCGGAGCAGATAGACGAATACAAATCTTCCGACGAGTTTGCCCTTCAGGCTGCCTGGGGCAATGTCTGGGAATCCAACGGTACATTCGTGGATGCTTTGCTGGGCTTCGTTGACTACACCTACGACGCCCCCAACGACAGCATCACCGTCTCGCCCAAACTGCCCAGCGACTGGAACCACCTGGGCTCGCATATCCAGATCAAAAACGGCGATCTATACGTGAAGGTGACCAAAGGCGCCAGCCAACGCCTGGTAGACCTGGACAACAACTCATCGAACAACTTGTCGGTGAACATCTACGTCCAGACCGATGCCCAGCCCACCAGCGTCACCGGCACCAGCCTGAACTGGAGTTACGACAGCACCACCGGCCGGGTCAGGCTCTACGGGACGCTGAACGCCAATACATCGAACGACATCACGATCAACTTCTGAGTGACCGACCCGACAGAAATGCATAAGGGCGGCGCGGCAGGTACACCGCGCCGCCCCATTTTGCCTCTCTTGCCCACACCAATCCGCCAGCGGCGAGTATCTCGCCAGCCCCACTTTCCCCGACTATCGTTACTGCTGGTTCCGCGACGGAGCCTATACCGCCTACGCGATGGACCTGGCCGGGGAGCGGGAGAGCTCACGTCGCTTTCACGATTGGTGCGCCCGGGCCGTCAACCAGCGCCGGGCAGTCGTCGAGCGGGCCATCGAGAAGGCGGACCGGGGCGAACCGCTGGCCGAGACAGACTATCTCCACACCCGCTACACGCTGGAGGGCCGCGAGGGCGACGACGCGGCCTGGCCCAACTTCCAACTCGACGGGTTGGGTACCTGGCTGTGGGCACTGGCGGAACACGCCCGCCTGGCCGGCCTGCGAACACTGCCGCCGGCCTGGCAGGAGGCCACCACCCTGACCGCCCGTTACCTGGCTGCCCTCTGGCCGCGCCCCTGCTACGACTGCTGGGAGGAGTTCGAAGACCGGGTGCATCCCTATACCCTGGCCGCCATCTACGGGGGGCTGCAGGCATTAGCATCCCTGGGTCTCGAGGGCGAGTGGGGAGCGGCCCCGGCGGCCATCCGGGCCTACGTGTTAGACCAGGGCGTGCAGGATGGCCGGCTGGTCAAGTCCATCGGGAACCCGGCCGTGGATGCCAGTTTGCTGGGCATGGCCACCCCCTATCGCCTGCTGGAACCGGGCGACCTGCCAATGCAAACCACGGTGTCTCGCATTGAGGCCGACCTGCGGCGTGAGGGGGGCGGCGTTCACCGCTACGCCGCCGACACCTACTACGGCGGCGGCGAGTGGGTGCTGCTGACTTCCTGGCTAGGCTGGTACTACGCCGACGAGGTGATGGTGGCTGTGTTCGAGGCCTACTTTAATGCCGTGGACGGTCGCCCGAACACGCGAGGCGGCGACTATCGCATCAATCTTCTGCCCACCACGTGCCATGTCTACTTTGGGTCGGTGATCGGAGCCACTCCCGACGGGCGGCTGGCAAACAAACCGCTCTCCGAGGGCATTTCGCCCGTGCAGGGAGCGGATCGGCGCGGCCCGACGGCGGTCGTCAAATCGGTGGCCAAGATGGACCACGTCCTCACTGGCGGCACGCTGCTCAACCAAAAGTTCACGCCCCAGTTGCTCGCCAGTGACGATAGTCTGGACAAGCTGGTGCGCCTGATCCGCACTTACTTTAACCTGGACGGTCACCACATCCAGTTCAACGTCGTGGATGGGGCCACGCTGCGGGCCGCGCAGGAGCGCCCGGAGCAGTACCGGGACTTGATCGTGCGGGTGGCGGGCTACAGCGATTACTTTTGCGATCTGAGCGAAGCGTTGCAGGAGGAAATCATCGCCCGGACAGAGCATCAGTCGTTTTAGGTAACCAAAGACCCTAAAGGTTTCTCAAACCTTTAGGGTCGCGGCACGATGTAGCGCACTTCCTTGTACGGCTTTATCTGCTCCCCTACATTATCCTTGAGGATGTTCCCAGAGACGTGCATCAGCGTGTCGTTGAAATCGGGGTCCTTGACCATCCCAGCCAGGCAGGGATAGTGGTGATGGAGCAAGCCCGCCTCCTGCTCGGCGTCGTTGGCCGAGACCCCCACCAAACCCTGGGCCACGTGGTGGGCGCAGCCGCAGACCGCGTCCCGCTCCACCTCGACCCCGGTGATGACCCGCGTCTCGGGGTCCACGGTGACGCGGAGCCCGGGCCGCCCAAAGTAGCGGGCGAACTCGGCGATGAACGGGTCGTCGTACTCCACCTGGTGGCGGCGGACGTTGTAGTGAGTCTCGGTCAGCGAGCAGAGCGGCTTGGGTGTGACGCAGGCGATGCCGAGATCGGCCAGCCAGCCGCGCAATTGGCGGGCCAGTCCGCGCGGCAGCCACTCCTCCCGGTCCACCGGCGCGATGACCGCCTTTGCTCCCGCCATCTTGGCCGCCTCCACGATCAGCTCGGCCACCCCCTTGTGCTCGCCAAAGGCCAGCAGCAGGTCGGCGGGGGGAAGTGATTCGGGCAGGTAATCCTCCGGGTAATCCACGATGGGCGGCAAGATCGTAGGGGCCTGCCACACCTCGATCTGCCAATCGGCCGGGCTGTGGGTGCGGATGTTTTCCACGTGGCGCTGTCCGTACTCGCCATTGATGATCGCCAAGATGCGCACGTTTCTCATTCCTCCCCGTCCAACAATCGTCGCTCCCCCTCCAGCGCGCGGATGCGGGTGACATTCTGGGTCGCCTCGAGCGTGCCCTGATACTTGCCCTGTTCGTCGCGCACGGCAAAGTAGCGGATGTGGATGAACTTGGGCCCCATTTGAATCCAGAACTCGGCCTCGTCGCGGCGGCCAGTGCGAAAGTCATCTAGAATCTGCTGCACTATGTGGACGCTGGCGGGCGGGTGGCACTTTTGCACCTTGCGCCCGACGATGGCTGGCGAGCGCGGGAAGATTCGTTCTCTGCCCTGGGAGAAATAACGGACCGTGTCCTCTGCATCCACGTAGGTGATGTCCACTGGCAGGTGTGTCAGCAAATGGTTGACCTCTTGTGGTGTGAGTGTGCCAGTATCCAGGTGGAGCAGCCCTCCCGACGCAGTCGGGGTCTTCCTGGCTGTGGCCTCGGTCAGCGCCAGGGTGGATTCCAGGGCGGTCTTCTTGGGCGGCCATTGATCACCAGGCTGTACGTAGCAGTAGCCCATCTCGGCGCTTTGCTGGCGGATCTGCAACCATTCCTCTCCGCTCAGCTTTTCCAGGGCGGTGGGATAGAGAATGTTTTCCTCTTTGTAGAACATCTCGCGGATGGCGGTTGCCAGCGGGCCAAAGGTCTCGTCAACTTGGGCAGCGAAGGCCGCTGGGTCGTCGCCAGGCCCGCGACTCAGCAGCGCGTCGAGAGTCTTCCATCCAGCGCGCACGTCGTCGTGGATGGCCCACATCACCGCCGACGGCCCAGTAAAGCCGTGTTTTTCCAGGTAGGGGAATAGGATGTTTTCCTTGCGCACGTAATGGATCTCGTACTGGCGCAGTTCTTGTAGCCGCTCGCGGGTCTGTTCCCATTGGGACACGCCAATTGCCTCTGCCAGCGCGTCCAGCACGCGCCCGGCGGCTCCGTTTTCGGCCAGAAACGTGTAGACCGGATGGCCAGGGATGGTGTCCGGTTTCTCTTGTGTCTCTAGCGATTCGCGAAAGACCGCCACGTGAACGTCGCACAGCCGTTTGATCTCCTCCGCTGGCATTCCTTCTTCGACCAACTCTTGCTCGATCTCGGCGATGTCCGTCGCGCCCACGTCCTGTAACAGCGCGGCGAAATCGCCCTTGACCTCCTCGACGGTCTTGCCCTCGTGCAACTGGCGAAGCACTCGCTTGAGGGTCTCTTTACGCTTGGTTTCATACATGATTTTCACCCCCAATAAGAGGGTGCAGGTGCGTCATTTGAATCGCGCAGACACACTGCCTGCGGATAT
>OMKS01001787.1_pt1 | contig 18680 bp, 15 predicted proteins | sample 1674721 | NCBI WGS metagenome assembly OMKS01 (sample SAMN06264996, study PRJEB25208) | sediment metagenome | isolation source: hot spring sediment | place: USA: California | collected 2014-09-02
ATTTTTCAGCGATCCCAGGCGGAGGCGGTACTCATGCCAGGCAGGGACTCCGACTGGATGGAGGAAATGGAAAAAGCCCAACCGGCGGAATGTGTCCCCGTTTCGGCGACTGATCCTCTTTACATTCTCTACACGTCGGGCACGACGGGACGACCAAAGGGCATCGTCCGCGACAACGGGGGACACGCTGTCGCCCTCAACTGGACCATGCAATATCTTTACGATGTTGAACCCGGCGATGTATACTGGGCGGCTTCTGATGTCGGCTGGGTCGTCGGGCACTCCTATATCGTGTACGGGCCGCTTCTTCGCGGATGCACCACCATCGTTTACGAAGGCAAGCCGGTGGGAACGCCGGATCCCGGGGCGTTCTGGAGGGTCATATCGGAGCACGGCGTCAAAGTGCTTTTTACTGCGCCCACGGCGTTTCGGGCCATCAAGAAAGAAGATCCGGCAGCCGAATATTTAAAAAAATACGATATTTCGTCTCTCAAATATCTTTTTCTCGCAGGCGAGCGTCTCGACCCCGATACGTACCACTGGGCCTCCGACATATTGCAGATTCCCGTTATTGATCACTGGTGGCAGACGGAAACAGGATGGGGCATCGCGGGAAATTGTATGGGTATTGAACCATTTCCCGTGAAGCCCGGATCGCCGACCAAGCCTCTTCCGGGGTACAACGTGAAAATCGTTGATTCTTCAGGGAACGAGCTGCCTCCGGGCCGCGAAGGGCTCATTGCTGTCAGGCTGCCTCTGCCTCCGGGAACGCTCTCGACCCTGTGGCGCGACGACGAACGTTTTCTCGAGTACGTAACGCAGATTCCCGGTTGTTACGCCACCGGTGACGGTGGTTACCTGGACGACGACGGTTACCTTTTTGTCATGGGGCGTGTGGATGATGTGATAAATGTGGCCGGCCACCGACTTTCGACAGGCGCGATGGAGGAGGTTGTGTCACGACACGGGGACGTGGCCGAATGCGCGGTAATCGGCGTTAACGATGAGCTCAAAGGCCAGGTGCCGGTTGGATTCGTTGTACTGAAGGCTGGCGTTGACCGCGATCCTGATGAGATCGTTCAAGAACTGGTACGCATGGTCAGGTCCGATATCGGCGCCGTCGCCTCTTTTAAACAATGTGCCGTCGTTCGGTCGCTGCCGAAAACGCGGTCCGGGAAGATATTGCGGGCGACAATGAGAAGTATCGCTGACGGCAGAGAATACCGGATTCCGTCCACGATCGAAGATTCGACGGTGTTGGACGTCGTGGAGGAAGCCGTCAAACAACTGGGACTTATATAACCTTTAACCTTCGTCTCTGAGCCGACTCTCGGGAAAAATCTCCCAGAGAGTCGGCTCATCATTTTTTCTTGATGCACTGATCCCCTAGTATACACCAATCCTTTTCCTCATTTTTGCTTCCGTTATTTGCCGGGTTGACCGGCGAAATATCGCGATTTAGAATACTTTTTGTCAGGCAAAAGTTGGCAGCCGTGGTGTGTTCGAGACCAGTCGTTTCGGGTCTTGAGGGATTGCAATCACGGAGGAATGCGAGCTTACGCACGAGAGAATTCTTGCTCGTACGGGACATGCCGGGTGTGATCGTGGAAAGCAGTTGCCACGATGCAGGGAAGAGGTTTTATGCAACAAACTTCGAATCGCCGTAAACGGCGTTCGAAGAATACAGAGAAGGAGGAATGAAAAGTGGCGAAGAGCATACGTTACCTGGTTCTGTGCGCCCTCGTGTTGTCCCTGGTGTTGACCTTCGGGTCGACGGCGACTGCCGAGGCGCCGAAAGGAGAACCTATTGTAATCGGTTATGTCGGTTTTGTTCTCTCTCCCGGGACAAGACCCTGCATGGAGATCCAGCGGATCGCCGTGGAAGAAATCAACCAAGCCGGCGGTGTTCTCGGACGACCGTTAAAGTATGTAACAGCGGACAACAAGGGTCAGACGTCGCTCACTGTTGAGGGAGCCCGACACTTGCTGCAGACCGAGGGCGTCAAATTCATGTCCATCGAGGGCCGGACAGAAATCTGCCTCGCCGCCCAGGAAAACTCGGCGGCTATGTTCAAAGAATATCCTCACATACTGGTTTTCAACGGTCCCATGGGGATGGAACTGACGAACCGTATCGTGGACGATTACGAACGTTACCGTTTCTGTTTTCGCGACTGGGATCCCGAGCCGGCCCAGTACGCCCAGATGCGGTATTTTTTCAAGACCATGTGGCCTCAAATCATCGATAAATTTGAGAGTGTGGCAATTCTCTGGGAAGACCTGGCGTGGACCAAGGCTTTCCGCGAAGGCATCCCGGAACTCGGTCTTCCTTCCTGGGAAGAATGGTGGGAAAAAGATTTGGGTATTGACGTGGTTTTCAGCCAGGCCGCGGCCCCGCGAGGAACCATGTATCTGCCGATTCTGCAGCAGATGGCGCGGGCGAAACCCGACGTGATTTATTACATAAGCTCATGGTTTACCGACACGGAGTCCTTCGCCAAGATGTGGACGGACTCGGCAGCAAGAGATATTAATTTGAGTTTCTACGGCGGCGTTTCCCAGACAAGCAATTTCTGGCAGATGACCGGTGGAAAAACCCTGGGCATGCTCGGATCCTGGATGGAAATAGATGTTCCGATTACCGAGAAGACAATACCTTTTTATGAACTGAGCAAGAAACACAACATTCCGACACAGCAGCACGTGCACCTCGCCTATGCCGATATTTATTTCTTCAAGAAAGTAATGGAGATCGCGGGCAGCGTTGACGACATCGACAGGCTGATCACCGCAATGGAAACCACGGAAACCGAATTTTCGCTTGGTACAATGGCGTACGAGCAAGAACGGATCAAACCCTATTTCCACTCCAAAAAGCGTGTAGATCCGAAGAATCCCTTGAAGGTGACCTATCCGGGGCAGCTGTATCAGCCCATCGCGCAGTTCCAGAAGGGCGGAGAGGCTAAAATAATCTGTGGTTCCTGCCCCGAGCATGAAGAATTCTGGAACCAGTACGCAAGCTTTGATGATTATCTGACGCCCGCCGAGGCGAGAAACCAATAAAGCTCATCGTACTACGGCATTTGCTTATTACGAAGGAATCCCGTTCCGCTTTGTGGAGCGGGATTTTTTTTAAACTGTGTAATAATAATCAGCTTTAGAGAAGGGCAATGAGCTATGAGATCGATAGATACGTGACGATTGAAGGTGCCGTTCTCTTTTTCCTTGACAAAGAATGACGGGGTCTGTACACAATGATAACTACGTCGGGGGGGCGTACTTTTCATCAGTTTTTCACTCACCAAACAAGAAAGAAGGTAGCTTCAGAAAGCGGTGGCATTTTAACCGGAGAGAACCCGTAGGGCGATCGGCGGTCGTACTGCCGGCATTGATGTTAACGGGGATGCCGGTCATGAGAAATTCCGGCGCTCTGGTTTCATCATGCGGCGTGAGAAGAAAATGCCGACTTGTAAATAAAATAACGGCGAGGCGTTTCTTCCATTCGACCTGCGTTACGGGATGTAATACCAACAGAGGGACCAAAGATTGAAAGGGGGGAATGATAGATGAGAAGAAGTGTAACGTTGTTTATCATTGCTGTTGCGGTGCTTTCAATGGTTTTCGTTTTCGGTTCGACGTCGTCGGCGCAGGCTCCCAAGGGAGAGCCGATTGTCATCGGCTATGTCGGCTTCACGCTTTCCCCGGGAACCAGGCCCTGCATGGACATCCAGAGGATCGCAGTAGAAGAGATCAACCAGGCGGGCGGTGTACTCGGACGGCCGTTGAAGTACGTAACGGCGGACAACAAGGGTCAGACCTCACTTACTGTCGAGGGTGGCCGCCACCTGCTTCAGACTGAACATGCCACGTTTATATCCATCGAGGGGCGGACGGAAATCTGTCTCGCCGCCCAGGAGAACTCGGCGGCAATGTTCAAGGACTATCCTCATATTCTGGTATTCAACGGGCCCATGGGGATGGAACTGACGGCGCGCGTACTTGCCGATTATGAACGCTATCGCTTCTGCTTTCGTGACTGGGATCCGGAGCCGGCCCACTACGCCCAGAACCGCTATTTCTGGGAAAATACCTGGAAACGGCAGAGACCCGATGCCACAAGGATCGCCTTTCTCTGGGAAGACCTTGCCTGGACTGATCACTGGCAGAACGGCATTCCCGTCTTGAATCTGCCGTCCTGGGAAGATTTCACCAGGGAGCTGGGATACGAAGTCGTGTTCAGCCAGGCGGCGGCGCCCCGGGGAACGATGTATCTTCCGATTCTGCAGCAAATGGCCCGATCCAAGGCCCAGCGTATTTTCTATATCAGTTCCTGGTTTACCGACACGGAATCATTCGTGAAGCAGTGGGCTGATTCGGCGGCCCGGGATATTCCCGTCGACCTGTACGGAGGCGTGGCCCAGACCAAGGCATTCTGGCAGATGACGGGCGGCAAGGCCTTGGGCGTGACGAGCTCCTTCACGGAAACGGACATTCCCATGACGGAGAAGACGAAGCCCTTCTATGAAATGGCGAAAAAGAACGATATTCCCACCCAGATTCATGTGCATTTAGCCTATGCCGACATTTACTTCTTTAAAAAGGTTATCGAAAATGCCGGCGGCATAGACGACATCGACAAGCTCATTACGGCCATGGAGACCTCGGAGACCACTTACTCCCTGGGCAAGATGGCTTACGAGATGGAGAAAGTGACGTCCTTCTTCCACTCGAAAAAGAGGGTTGATCCGAATGACCCCACGAATGTGACCTATCCGGGTGTGTTCTATCAGCCTATCGCCCAGTACCAGAACGACGGCAAAATACAGTACCTGGGCGGTTCCTGTCCCGAGAATGAACCTTTCTGGGAACCCTATGGTTCGCCTGAAGACTGGGTTATGCCCGGGGAGTTGAGGAAACGGTAACAGGTACTACAACAAAGGTCCCTGAAAAACCGCCCCGGTCAACCGGGGCGGTTTTTTGCCGTTCGGGTGGCATTGTACGGGCTTGAGTTTTCGGGAAGCTGGTCAATCCTGATTGGAATTCCCGTCATCGGAAACTTTTTCGGGCGATGGCGGACCCTTGTAGATATAACGTTCCAACAGGCGGTGGTACGTCGTCCAGGAGGAGTCATCGGACGACCCGCTCATGTGGTACTGAAAGGCGTTCATTTTCGCATCCAGGTCGTCGGCGAAATTAACCATGAGGGCTTCCAGGGTTTTGGGACGTTTGGGCGATCCGAACTCAAGCAGGCCGTGGTGACTGAGCAGGATATGCCTGAGTTCCAGGGCGAGCCGCTCAGGAAAATCACTAAGCTGCTGAATGATGCGATCGATAATTTCGACTCCTCGTACGATGTGTCCCACCAGTCTTCCTTCATCGGTGTAATCGATTATTGTAGCAAAGGAGAGTTCATCGATTTTTCCGATATCATGAAGGATGCCCCCCGTTATTATAAGATCCCGGTTGACGTCTTCATAATGGCTGGAAATCAGATCAAGGAGACGCACCACCGACAACGTGTGTTCGAGAAGCCCGCCGATATAGGCATGATGGAAACCCTTTGCCGCCGGCGCCCGTTTGAAAGCGCCGGCGATACGATTGTCTGCGAAAGTCGTTTTCAGAAGGTTGCGAAGGGAGGGATTCTCAACCGTGTTCATTATTGATGTGAGAGCTTCAAACATTTCCTCGATGTCATAGGGAGAAGCAGGCGAGAAATCAGCAGGATTCAGGTGGGCATCGTCCACGGGCAGGCATTCGTATATTGACAGTTGAAGCTCGTTTCTGAAGCTTACGACCCGTGCCTGTACCTCAATGATATTGCCCCTTTCGAAACGTTCGTTTACAGCCAGGGCGTTTTCCCAGACCCGACCCTCCACTTCGCCGGTCCTGTCCCGCAGGCGCAAGCTGAGATAAGGATTTCCCTTCTGCGAGACGGCCAGATTTTTCCCCGTAACGAGAAATACATCCCGTACCTTGTCTCCGGCGCTGATGTCTTTAACAAAAACAGATTTATTCATGGTTCAAATATAACCCTTCTTTCATGAGTATATACCTGCAATCCGCCGTTCCTGACAGAGCCAACGAGAGTTATCCCCGCCCTTTCGGCAAGGGTGATGGCGCCCGACGTAGGGGCCGAATGGGAAATGAGCAAGGGGAATCCGCCGGTCATCATTTTCCCCACGATTTCTGCCGATATGCGGCCCGTGGTAACGATGCTGCAGTTTCCGCTGTTGATCCTGTTCATGAGCGAATAGCCGATGAGCATATCAATAGTGTTGTTGCGCCCTATATCCTCACGCGTGCAAATAATGCCGGCGACCCCGGCCAAAGCCGAGCAGTGTGTTCCCCTGGTGAGTTCATGTATGTTCGATGAATCCAGCAACCTGTCCATGAGAGTGATGGTTTCTTCCGCCGTTACGGTGAATTCCGTCCCGCCGGACGTTTCAGGCGGAGCGGGCACTCTTTTCCCTGCGACGGCCGGCGCAGTGATCAGTCGGGCTTGCGGCGGGGACATTTTTATTTCCATGGTTTGAATGTTATCGATTGATTCGATGACCCCTCCGGTTTTTAGATATCCGAGAATCAGCTCGTCCAACGATATGCCGCTGCAGGCGATTTTCCCGACAGGGATATCGTCAACGAATACCTCCAGCGAAACCTCGTCCGCGACGGGAATGACGGTTCGGGCCATTCGTCCTTCCTCGTAATGTACGGCAGGTGTATCGACAACGGGGTTCTTCATGGTTTCTCTTTTTCCCGCAGAATTCGGTCGTTCCCGACGCGGATCGTCAGATTCGTCTTGTCGAAATATTCCATGAGCGGAATGACGTATTTCCGTGATAATCCTGTCAGTTCTTTGAAATCAGCCGGCGAAAAAAGGTGTTTTTCCAGGAGCCTTTTGCGGTAATCGGATCTAAGCTTTTCAAGAACAATACTGTCGAAGAGCATGTCGTCGTTGAGTTTAACGAGAGTCCCCTGGTCGAGAAGCACCTGGAGCATCATTTTAGTGTCCGAATCCTTTTCTTCGGACCAAGCCAGAATCTCTTTCGTTGAAGGGGGAGCCAGGCCCGCCTCTCGGTAGCGCTGTGCTATGGCATCCTTCAGCGCGCCCATGCCGTCGTCGAGATGGACGTTGTGATGTGCTCCCGTCACGGTATCCCGCTCGACGGTGAGCAATTCCCGGTTTTCCAGGTCAAGCAGGGCTTTGTTGAAAAGCTTCTGGGCGATGCCGGCACCCAGCGAAATACGGACTTCTTCTTTTGCCGGTCCCTTCTTCAGGGGGAAACGACGATGGTAATCTTCGACGATCGTCCTGATTTTTCCCATGAGGTTTTCGTATTCGGTCCATGCGATGGCCCGTTGTTCGTCCCGGTCGACAAGGAGCGCTTCCTTTCGGGAAAAAAGGTCTTCCAGGACGAGCCGTTGCCGAGAATGTGGAATGCCGGTACGGGTGACCAGACGGTTCAGCGGTATGCCCAGAAGACCGGTCCGTTGAAGGATAATCCTCGTTTTTTCGGCGTCGTTTCCCCGATCAAGCAATGCCGGTTCTTCCGGGGCCGCATGGGATCGCTTTTTCGGTTTTACCGCGTACGGATCGATTACGTATCCTCCGCCTATCGTGGTTATCGGCGAGTAACTGCGTATGACAAAGCGATCCCCGGCCATGGCGACTGCCGGGGTTTCCAGAATTACCTGTGCATAGGTCTCTTCGCCGGGAGCCAGTTCGTTCCGGTCGCCCAGGTGGATACGGGCCATGAGTTCGGCCGTTCCCAGGTGGAATCTGACAGGCGCCCGGTTTTTCAATGCCTTTCGTGCGCCGGCCAGGTGTTTAAGAAAAACGTCCATTCGCAAGGTCGGTTCGAATATGTCGGGATGCGTAATCGTGTCTCCGCGCCCTACTGCTTCCTTGCTTATGCCCTGAAAATTAACGGCCGTTCTGAATCCTGCTTCCGAAAAGGGCCGAGATTCCTTGTGAACCTGAATTCCACGTACTTTCGTGGTCAGGCCCGACGGTAGAACGGATACCGTGTCCCCCACGGCTACCTTCCCCGCCAAAAGAGTTCCGGTGACGACAGTTCCGAATCCCTTCATGGTAAAAACCCTGTCAACAGGAAGCCTGAAAATATCGGGTGTTGATTTTTTTTCTGTTTCAAGGACAAGTACGCGCAAGGCCTCCAGAAAATCAGACAAGCCATTGCCCGTCTGGGCGCAGAGAGGGATAATCGGGGCGCCTTCAAGGAATGATCCCTCGAGAAAGGTATGAATATCGTCGAGCACCAGATCGAGCCAGTCTTTGTCCACCAGGTCTGTTTTTGTGAGGGCCACCAATCCCAGCCTGACGTTCAGAAGTTCGCAGATACTGAGATGTTCTCTTGTCTGGGGCATGACGCCTTCGTCGGCGGCGATTATCAGGGCCACCATGTCGATACCGGCGGCCCCGGCCACCATGTTCTTGACAAACCGCTCGTGGCCGGGAACATCCACGATTCCTACCAGGGTTTCCTCGTCGAGCTTGAGCGGCGCAAAACCCAGCTCGATGGTGATGCCCCGCTTTTTTTCTTCTTTCAGGCGGTCCGTGTCGATATCCGTCAATGCTTTGACAAGGGTTGTTTTTCCATGATCCACATGGCCAGCCGTTCCCAGTACAATATGTTTCATGGAGCGATAAGCCTTCCGTGGTATTTAAATAAAAATGTGGAACCGCGCTGTTCCGCGGGATCCTCAGTGTCTGGACCGAGGTGAAACGCTACCAGAATATCGTCGTTTGTACAACTTGAAAACTCCGTGCATTGGGACATTCCGACGATCGGAACGGGTTCTGTTGTTGCCGCGGCAGGCGGGGGACAGTCCCTGTAAGTTGAGGATGGCCGATCCACTCTGGTGAACGCGAACATTTTTGTAAATTGAGGTTCCCTGTGATATTACCTTTTTCATGCGGTTATTGGGCCTCGACTACGGAACACGGCGCATCGGCGTGGCGGTAAGCGACGAACTGGCCATCACGGCTCAGTCTCTGTGCGTGATAGTCCGGAAGACAACAGCGGCCGATCTGGACAAGATCGCCGGTATAGCGCGGGAAAGGGGTGTTTCAGCGATCGTGATCGGGTATCCACGGAGGCTGGACGGGACGGAAGGCGTCGAATGTGAACGGGTCATGCGGTTTGCCGGGTGCCTTGAATCCAGGTGCGGCCTTCCCGTAATCGTCTGGGATGAACGTTTCACGACCCGTGACGCCGAAGCACTGTTGCTCGAGGCCGATATGAGCCGGAAAAAGAGAAAAAAGGTAATCGACAGGGTGGCGGCGGCGCTTATTCTCCAGGGATATATGGACTCGATAAAAGACACGCCGACAGCCTCGCGGACCGGTGATGAAGACAGCTAAAATAATTATAATTATTCTCGCGGTTATTCTGTTTATCGGTATCGCCTTCGCCTCGTTTGGTTTCCACCGTTACGCAAACAGCCCCCTCAATCCTGCCGCGGGGACAACCGTTATCAATATTCCGAGAGGGGCATCCTTCGTCGATATAGCCGAGCTGCTTGAACGTGAAGGGATCCTTCATCACCGGAGGGTCTTCAGCCTGATTGCCCGGATACTGGAATTTCACCGGGACCTTAAGGCCGGCGAGTACGAAATATCGGGCTCCGCCACGCCGCTGGAGATGCTTGAACAATTGAAAAAGGGGGTGGTCAAGGGGTATCTGGTTACAGTTCCCGAAGGATTTTCGATAGAACAGGCGGCGGACTGTTTCGCCGCTCAGGGTCTGGCGGACCGCGAAATTTTTATTTCTCTTGTCGAAGATCGTGATTTTCTGTCATCACTCGGTATCGAGGCCAAAAGCGCGGAAGGATACCTTTTTCCTGATACGTATCGGGTGACACGCTCAAATGATGAAGCGGCGATTATTCGATTGATGGTACAACGTTTCCGGCAAGCTCTGCCGACGGATTTAAAAGTAAAAACGGAGCGGCTCGAGTATTCCCTGCACGAAATTATTACCATCGCGTCACTCATTGAAAAAGAGGCCACAATGGATGAGGAAAAACCTCTCATATCGGCCGTTTTTCACAACCGCCTGAAAAGGGGAATGCGCCTGCAGAGCGATCCCACCGTTGTGTACCAGGCAGAAGACTTCAGTGGAAGAATCAGGAAAAAGGACCTGCTGCGTAAAACGCCGTACAACACCTATCTCATTTCAGGGCTTCCTCCAGGCCCTATATGCAATCCGGGTGCTGCTTCGATCAAGGCGGCCCTGAACCCAGCCTCGGTGGATTATCTGTATTTCGTTGCCAAAAATGATGGGACGCATCATTTTTCGTCGAACCTGTTTGATCACAATAAAGCCGTCATAAAATATCAGATTAAAAGGAAAAAATAACTTTTTTGCTTGACAAAGAACTGGCCTCTCTCTATAGTCGAACCAAGTGGAGCAAAGTGGATGAATGTGGAGGAGGCTTGGAGCCTTGTCAGTCTTCAGGGGCCGTTACTACCACAGTATTGACGAGAAGGGCAGGATAATATTTCCTGCGAAGCTTTGCGATATTTTCGCGGAGCATTATGACAACCGGCTGGTCATGACGAGCTGGGACGGATACCTCCTTGTCTTTCCCTATGCCGAGTGGACGGTCATTGAAGAAAAAATGTTTCAACAGTCCATAATCCGCAAAGAAGTCCGTGAATTTCAACGTCTTTTCATGTCGGGAGCCGTGGATTGCACTCTGGATTCCCAGAGGCGGATTCTCATTCCGCCATCGCTGAGAAGAGACGCCGGCCTTGAGCGGGATATCGTAACAGCGGGAATGGGTCGAAGCATTGAAATTTGGGACAAGGACCGCTTTGACGCCGCCCTGGAAAAAACAAGCAGGAACGTGGAGCTTTACAGCCAGTATATCGCCGACTTGGGAATATAGGCGAATGGACAATTGTTTTCACACGCCTGTCATGCTTGGCGAGGCGGTCGGTTCACTTAACCCGAGGCAGGGGGGGGTTTACGTGGACGGTACGCTGGGAGGCGGAGGACACGCACGCGAAATTCTTCGACGTTCATCGCCGGATGGAATCCTTGTCGGAATCGACCGGGATGATGAGGCCCTCGAGCAAGCCCGACGGACTCTGAAAGTTTTCGGCGGCCGGGCGATTCTGGTAAAGGCAAATTTCAGGGACATCAAGGAGATCGTCTCTCAACTGTCACCGGGTTATGTCGACGGTATTCTTTTCGATCTCGGTGTTTCGTCCCACCACCTTGAGACGGCTTCCCGGGGGTTCAGTTTCAGCAAGGACGGACCACTCGATATGCGAATGGATCAGCAGGATGAATTGAATGCATTCCACATTGTCAATACCTGGTCGGAAACTCGCCTGAAGGAGATTTTGCGGGAATTCGGCGAGGAGCGGTTCGCCGGGAAAATAGCCCGGACGATTGTTCGGGTGCGGAAAAATACACCTGTGAAAACCACGGGCGAACTTGCTTCTATCGTGGAAAAGGCCTTTGGACCGAGAGCCCGAAGAGAGAAAATTCATCCCGCCACCAGAACGTTCCAGGCACTTCGAATATGCGTCAATCGCGAACTGGATGATCTGCCCCCGGCCATCGAGGGTGCAATTGATGTCCTGAAACCCGGCGGAGGGCGTTTCACCGTTATTTCATTTCATTCACTCGAAGACAGGATTGTGAAACGTCTGTTTCGGGGGAGCGAGCAACGCTGTATCTGTCCTCCCGATTTTCCCGTGTGCGTCTGCGGAAGAAAAGGGGTTGTGAAGGTACTGACCAGGAGGGTTGTAAAACCCGGGACGGATGAAATAAGGCGAAACCCGCGGGCCGCAAGTGCGCGGCTCCGGACGGTGGAGAAACTGTGAGCCATGACGGTGGAAGTCGGCACAAGACAGCGGAAGACGCTTCGTTTATCGCATGTTGTCATCGGCGTGATGATGATTATGGTTGCCTCCCTGGTCTACGTATGGTTCCAGGTGAACACAACGAGAATCAATTACGCCATCGCGCGTGAAATGCAGTTGCAGGAACGGCTGATTGAAGAAGGCAGGCAACTGAAAATGGAAATCGAAGTGCTGGAATCACCACGGCGGATTGAATCCATAGCGAAAGAGACGCTGGAGATGAACTATCCCCGAAGTGACCAGGTGGTGTTGCTCGATGAGTAGAAAGGCTCGCAAATGGTTGCGGTTCAGGGTCACCCTGGTGGCGATCCTGTTTTTCGTTCTTTTTGTGGGATTGCTGTCCCGTGCCGTCCATCTCCAGATAATTTCAGGCACAGTCCTGAAGGATTTGGCCGAAAGGCAGCATACACGCAACCTTGTTCTTTATCCCGAGCGGAACATGATTCTCGACCGCAACGGGCAGAAACTCGCAGCCACGATCAAAGTCGATTCCATATACGCGGATCCGTCAAAAATCAGCGATACCGATGAAGCGGCCTTTCGCCTGTCGAAAGCACTCAATATCGACAGATCAAAGCTTGCGGCGGTCCTGTCGAAGCGGGGGAGGTTCTGCTGGATCGCCCGTCAGGTATCACCTGACAAGAAAAAGCGTGTAACTGAACTCGGCCTTGAAGGCGTTTACACTGTGCACGAGCCGAAGCGTTTTTACCCGCATCGCGAGCTGGCCTGCCACGTCCTCGGTTTCACTGGCATCGATTCGTCCGGCCTGGAAGGGTTGGAACTTTACTACGACAGTCAACTTAAAACTCAACCTCAAAACGTTTTCTGGGGAAGAGATGCGAAGGGAAACAGCATCTATCGTGCCGCTGTCGGTACGGGATCGATGGAAGGAAACGAGGGAGCAGACCTCGTTCTTACCATCGATGGAAGAATACAATACGCCGTTGAACTCGAATTGCAGAAAGCGGTCAAGAATACAGAGGCAAGAAGCGGCTCAGTCGTCGTCATGGACATTCGCACAGGAGAAATACTGGCGATGGCGAATGCCCCGTCCTACAATTTGAACAACTTCAGAAATTCGAATGCCGGGGTAAGGCGGAACAGAGCCGTAACAGACACCTTTGAACCGGGATCAGTTTTCAAACCTTTTGTCATGGCTGCCGCACTGGAAGAAGGTGCGATAACTGAACAGGATGTCATCGATTGTGAAGAAGGATCCTATGCAGTAAAGGGTCGCACCATTCGTGAAGCGAACGCAAAGAAGTATGGATTGCTGGGCCCCGAGGAAGTCTTAAAACATTCCAGCAACATCGGCATGGTCAAAATAGCTGAAAGGATTGAGAAAGAAAGCCTCCACCGATACTTGTCTTCCTTCGGTTTCGGTTCGTGTACCGATGTCGACCTGCCCGGCGAGGTGGGGGGTATTTTGCGCAGTCCCGGCGAATGGAAGCCCGTCGATCTTGCCGCCCTGTCCTTCGGGCAGGGTGTTTCTGTAACGGTGCTTCAAATTGCCTCGGCAATGTCGGCCATAGCGAATGACGGCGTTCTGATGAGACCTTACATGGTGAAAACGATGGTAGACGAGGCGGGAACAGTGGCCAACGAATTTCAGCCGGCTCCCGTAAGGCGCGTTATTTCGCCGGTCACCGCCCGAAGGCTTACGGCAATGCTGAAAGACGTTGTCGAAAGTGATGACGGGACCGGCAGGAGGGCACGCATCTCCGGCGTTTCAGCGGCGGGAAAGACGGGAACCTCGCAGAAATTCGACTGGTCCCTTCACCAGTACTCGTCCGAAAAGGTAGTCACATCATTTGCCGGATTTTTCCCGGCCGACGACCCGAAAATAACCGTTGTCGTGGTGCTTGACGAACCCCGTAAGAATCTCTGGGGAGGAGTCTCTGCGGCGCCTGTGTTCAGCAAGATATCACAGCACATAGTTACCCGTTTTAACAGGGAGATTGACCTGAACCGTGTTGCGAAACGGGTAATCGAACCGGAGTTTCCGATTATGCCCGCTTCGGTTCCGGTTCACAGGGCGGATGCCGGCATATTCGACCTGACGAAACAGAAGTCCTCCGATTTTCCGTCTCCCGACTTTACCGGTCTTTCGATGCGTGAAGTGCTCCAGGCTGGGAAAGAATTCGGCATTGATATCAGGGTTTCCGGGAGTGGTTGGGCCGTAAGCCAAAAAATGCAGCCGTCGGCCGGTCAGGGCGAACGGCCGGTCTGCTACGTTTCCTTCAGCAGCGATTTCCGGTGAGGGTAAGAAAAACGCATGCAACTCCGGCTGATTCTGAACAATATAAGTGTAATCGAGATTCGGGGGGAATCTTCGGTCGACGTGACGGACATTACCTGCGATTCAAGGCAATGCGGCACCGGCTCTCTTTTTTTCGCCGTCCCCGGTCATCTTAGCGACGGCCATCACTATATCGACGAGGCGATACGAGCGGGCTCGCGGTGCGTAATTTGCGAAAGGGATATTCCGGAACAGGCGGGAGTGACGTTTGTACGTGTGGCGGACAGCAGGCGTGCAATGAGTCGTGCTGCGAAGAACTTTTTCGGAAACCCTTCTAATGAACTCACCGTCGTGGGTGTAACGGGGACCAACGGGAAGACAACTGTAACATGCCTTGTAGAAGCAGTGCTGAAGGCAGGGGGACTTAATCCCGGCGTGATCGGAACGATAGAGTGGCGATACGGTGAAACGGCGGTTCCCTCACGAAACACGACCCCGGAATCGCTTGACCTTCAGCGGATACTCAGGACTATGGCGGACGGTGGTGTAACGCACGTGGTGATGGAAGTATCTTCCCATGCCATCGACATGCACCGGGTCGCCGATATTGATTTCGATCTCGGCGTTTTTACAAACTTGTCGCCGGAACACCTTGATTATCACGGCACCATGGAGAACTACTACGCCGTTAAAAAAAGTTTTTTTCAGCATCTGCCGAAAGAAAGTGCGGCAGTGATAAACGATGACGATCCATGGGGAAAGAGGCTGACCCGTGAAATCGGAGGATCCATCACCACCTTCGGAATGGATAAGACGTGCCATGTCAGCCCGACCGACGTCGAGCTTGGCCTGACGGGTCTGAAGTCGCGCCTGGAAACGCCCCGGGGCGTCCTGACACTGGAATCGCCGCTCATGGGTGCATTCAACCTGTCAAACATCATGGCCGCCGTGGGAACATGTCTCGCGCTGAAAATCGACAATGAATACATCGTGAAGGGCATCGAAACGGCCGGTCCCGTTCCTGGGCGGCTTGAGCGTGTGCCCGCCGACGAAGATATTTATATTTTTGTCGATTATGCGCATACCGAAGACGCCTTGAGAAATGTTCTGGAAACATTGCGAGTGTTCGCCGAGAGGCGGCTGATTACTGTTTTTGGATGCGGCGGCGAGCGCGACAAAACGAAACGGCCGCTGATGGGACGGACAGCGGCGGAACTCAGCGATTGCGTCGTTATAACCTCGGATAATCCCCGAGGCGAGGATCCACAGGCCATTATCAGCGACATAGAAAGAGGTGTCGACGTGGCGAAGATTGATACCGCCCTTTCACCAGGCCGTGCCGGAACGGAACAGAGAGGCTACCTGGTGATCGAAGACCGCGCCGAGGCGATTGATTGGGCTGTTCACTCGGCCCGGACCGGCGACATCATACTTATAGCCGGCAAGGGACACGAGGATTACCAGATTGTGGGCGACAGGCGGTTGCCATTCGACGACAGAATTGCGGCTGCCCGGGCTCTCGCATCAAGGCATTCGAGGAGCGTGTCGTGAAGGATGCTTCACCGGCCATAAAGCTGAACGATATAATCAAGGCTACGGAAGGTACACTCCTTCGACAGGGGAAGCGAGCCGGGTGCCGCGAAGTATCCACTGATACGCGGACGATTGCCAGGGACGCCCTCTTCATTCCACTTCGCGGGCGCACCTATGACGGTCACGATTATCTTGAAGATGCCCTGAACCGTGGCGCCGCTGCAGTTCTCGCAGCGAAAGGATATGCTCACGCCGCTGAATCGCTTTCCGGCGACGTTTCGATCATCATTGTCGACGATACCCTGAAGGCTCTGGGTGACCTTGCATATTGGTGGCGTCGCCGGTTCGACGTCCCCGTCATAGCCGTGACCGGGAGTTCCGGGAAAACGACGACAAAGGAGATGATCGCGCTCATTGGTGAGCGATCCCTCAAAATTCACAAGAATAGCGGCAATCTTAACAATTGCATCGGGTTCCCCCTGAGTCTGCTGCAGTTGACGTCCGCTCACGGTGCCGGCGTATACGAACTGGCCTCGAATCAACCCGGAGAAATCGCCCGGCTGGCGGAAATCGCCGAACCCGATGTAGCGGTCATCACTAATGTGGGACCCGCACACTTGCAGGGGTTTCATTCTCTCGAAGCGGTGCGGGAAGAGAAAGGTTCGATCCTTTCCTTTGTGAAGCCCGGCGGCATGGCCGTTATAAACAGGGACGACGCGAATATTAGAATTCTCGAAGACAGGTGGAAGGGGAAGAGCATCAGCTTCGGCATCGCGGAACGGGCAACGGTGAGAGCCGAACATATTTTTACCAGGGGGGACACGGGCGTCAGCTTCACGCTCAAAATCGGCGGTCTGTCAAGAGGCATCGATATGACCACGTTGGGAATACATAACATTTATAACGCTCTTGCAGCCGTTGCGGCTTCCTGGGCCGTCGGTGTTCACTTCGATGAGATCTGCGCCGGTCTTGCCGCGTTCCGGCAGGTGCCGGGACGTATGACCGTCACCAGGCTTGCGTCGGGGGTGACGATCATCGACGACAGTTACAACGCGAACCCCGCTTCCGCGACGGCGGCATTGAAAACGCTTGCCGCTGTCAAAGGCGCCGGGAGCGCCGTGGTCATTTTCGGCGACATGCTCGAACTTGGCGACGAAAGCGAAGAAAAGCATCGCGAGGCGGGTGAGCTTATTGCATCGACGAATGTTGATTTTCTTTTCGTGACGGGAATGCAGGCTTACGCCGTGGCGGAAGGAGCCCGCCTGGGCGGCATGGATGCCGACCGGATACACGAGATCAAGGATCCGGGCGAAGTGTTGACCCTGTTGCGAACGATACCGCGGGGCGATTTGTGGATTCTCGTCAAGGGGTCCCGCGCAATGAAAATGGAACGTTTCTGCGAGTCGATTGCTGACGCCCTGAAAGGAAAGGCATCGCCGGCGGATCTTCAAGAGCGGGAGGAGACGACATGATTTACCATTTTCTCTACCCGCTCAGTGACACGATTTCATCGTTCAATATATTCCGATACATAACCTTCCGGGCGATATACGCCACCATCACGGCCCTTTTGATCTGTTTCCTTCTCGGGCCCTGGCTGATCCGGAAGATGCAGACTCTGCAGATCGTTCAACAGATCCGCTCCGACGGACCGGGATCCCATTTTTCCAAGGAAGGCACCCCCACGATGGGCGGCGTCCTGATCGTTTCTTCAGTGGTTTTGTCCACGATCCTGTGGGCGAGACTCAACGTGGATTATATCTGGATGGCACTCGCCGTGACGGTGGGATTCGGATTGATCGGTTTCGTTGACGATTGCCGCAAACTTGCCAGACAGAACAGCCGAGGTCTTCCCGGAAAGGTACGTCTCCTGCTGGAAATTCTTATAGCATTGTCGGTGAGTTGTTTCTTGTTTTTTAAACCGGGGTTCGATTCCACTGTGATGATTCCCTTTTTCAAAACCATCGTACCCGACATCGGCTGGGTCTACGTCATTTTTTCAACCTTTATCATTGTGGGCGCCGCAAACGCCGTAAACCTGACCGACGGTCTCGACGGTCTGGCCATTGGGCCCGTAACCATCTGTTTCGCCACGTACCTTCTGTTTGCCTATTTCGCGGGCAACATCAATATCGCCGAATATCTGCAGACCTTTTACGTTGTCGGTGTGGGTGAGCTTGCCGTGTTCTGCGGCGCCATGGTGGGCGCAGGTCTGGGATTCCTCTGGTACAACACGTACCCGGCCCAGATATTCATGGGGGACGTAGGATCCCTGCCCCTCGGCGGAGCGTTGGGAACGGTGGCCGTTCTGACGAAGCAGGAGATCGTTCTGGTCATCGTGGGCGGCATCTTTGTGGCGGAAACCATCTCTGTCATATTCCAGGTCGGCTGGTTCAAGATGTCCAACGGAAAGCGCATGTTCCGCATGGCTCCTATTCATCATCACTTTGAACTGAAGGGGTGGTCCGAACCGAAAGTTATAGTCCGGTTCTGGCTGATTTCGATTATTCTGGCGCTTATCGCTATCAGCACCTTGAAAATCAGGTGACGGACGACGATGAATCTGATGGAAGAAAACGTTCTGGTGTACGGTCTCGGGGCGACAGGCATCGCCACTGCGCGCTTTCTTGCCGGTGAGGGCGCCATGGTGCTCGCCGTTGACGACCGGCCTCAGTCCGAACTGCGTGAAGTCGAAGCCGCACTCGAACAAATCAACGTCGACGTCCGTGGCGGCTTCGCCGGGAGTTCTCTTCCTCGGGAGATCTCGCTGGTGATTCCGTCGCCGGGTGTCCCTCCGTCCAACCAGTTGCTGCACGAGGCGGATGCGAAAGGGATCGACGTTATCAGCGAAATCGAGCTTGCCTCGCGGTTTATTCAGGCGCCGATAATCGCGGTGACGGGAACCAACGGAAAAACGACTACCACGGAATTCATCGCGCATGTTCTTCGTGAATGGGGGAAGCGAATATTTGTCGGCGGAAACATCGGGAACCCTCTTGTCAATTGCGCCAA
>OMKS01001790.1_pt1 | contig 18661 bp, 21 predicted proteins | sample 1674721 | NCBI WGS metagenome assembly OMKS01 (sample SAMN06264996, study PRJEB25208) | sediment metagenome | isolation source: hot spring sediment | place: USA: California | collected 2014-09-02
GTATTGGTTTCGATTTAACTACTTCATTCATAAATCGTGACGATTTTACTTATAATGTAAACAATATTAATTTAGAAGAATTTGAACCTGCCAACCCCCAACAATTCACAGCTCAAACTTTAGCAGGAAACGAAAACACAATAGTTTTGCAAACAAAAGATAAATTTCGTGTTCCTTCGAGCAGCTATCCATTTTACACTGATAAACCAATATTAACACTTAATTCGCCCAAAGGCAACAACCAAACAAACATACCATTTCCGCTCTTGCATCTTTTTGCGGAAAAAAAAGGCAATTTAGTTGATTTAAAAATACTTCCGGCTTTTAAAATAGAAAATTCAACCATTGGGTTATTCAATGTTGGAATAAATCTTCAACACAATTTAGAAACTTCGCTCAAAATTTTATCAGAAATGTGGTTTGATGTATATATTTCAGGAGGATACAATTACAACCGAATATATTATTATTTAAATGTAAAACCCGATGAAGAAACCCTAACATTTTCAGCTCAAAGCGATAACGGACCTTATGACGATCAAAAACTTCAAATTCATTCCAAAAGTATTCCGTTAAGATTGCATGTTGTAAAGCAAATTGGTAATTTTTCATTTTCATTAAGTAGTGGTTACAGTTTTACAACTTCGAACGTTAAAATGACTGGGAAATATCCCGTTTACAGCACCGACCCTGCCAATAGGTTCCAAATAATTGCAACAGATATCGTAGACCCTTTTCAATACACTCGAACTTTTAACAAATTTTTATTTGACGCAGGCATAAACTACCAAACAAAACGTTTTTCGGTAGGCCTAAAATATGCACATTCATATTATAAAAACATTGACTTGTCCTTTGGCTTTATAATATAACCTGACTAAATTCAAGTTAAAAGGCAGGTTAAATTTATACCCATAACCTGCAGTATATTTTATTGCCGAGATAGTACTAAAACCAACGGCTGTGGCTCGCTTCAAACTTCATTGTGAGCCGACAGTGAAGTACTCCGTAATCGGCAACAAAACATACCACCGTCCGTTAGCATTCAGTGGAAAAAAAAAATCAACAGTCAGAAACAATAACAAAAACAAAAAAAATGAATATTCACAATTAAAAAAAGGAGGACACAAATGTTAGGACTAGGACTGACAGGATTACAAGCACAAGAAAGCGTTAACGCCACTGGTTTAACCCCCCATTTCCCAGATACATTTTTCAAAGCGTAATACGAGCGATGGTACTTTATTTTTAAAATTTTCAGCGGGTATCATATCGCCCTCAACAAATTCTCCGCCTCTTTCCCCAGCGCTTTTACCTGCAAACACTTATAAGGGTTAAACCTTTTCCCTGAGTATCTGATGCTTCTCTTCCAATTCAAGTTTTCGCTTAATTTCCGTTCATCAAATTGGGGGGCTAAGACACATATCACGGGTATGGCTAGGGGTATAATTGATATATCGTTCACATACTTTCTCACTTCGTTTTCGTCTAGTTTTACTCGGGTTAATCGTGCCTGGAGCATATCCATTCCCATCATAAAAAATATTACTCCACCAACAACCCGGAGGCTGTTTACTAAAATTCCAAAAAACCTGAAGAGTAATTGACCAGTAAATGCAAAAAAGAGTATTGTAAGAAAGGCTACAATTAAAGCTTTTCAGGCAGTTTTTATTCTCTCGGCAGGATTCAACTCTGCAGTCATTGTCATAAATATGGGCATGGCACCCAATGGATTAATCAACGTAAAAAATGAGGTAAATCTTAGTAAACCAAATGCAAGTAAATCATTCATATTCCGGTGTTTAAAATGGGTTAGTTGTTAAGAGTTTTACCCACCACCTAATCAGTTCATACCTATTTTTCTTCAAGCAACTTTACAATGAGTTCCTCGGTTTCGCGGGCAAATTTCTGGTAATGCTCACCGGTACAGGGGCCCGAGAATCCGGTTTCAACCCTGCGTATTTTGCCATTGCGGTCCAATATCATGCTGGTTGGGTAGGACATTTGCTCCTCAAGGGCAAAGAGTACCGAGCCGCGCTGTTCCCGTCCGCGGGGGCAACGTTGTAGTTGGCTCCTATGCTCTGCGCAAAACGTTTAATCTTGAGTTGGACAGCCTCATATTGCCAGCCACTTTCCTTTCAAGGTATCGATAATTGCCCGTTGTGCTGAGTATGGTTCCGGTAACCCTTGAACCAGCCTGTTTTAGTTCCGCTATCATAGTTGATGAATCGGGTGTTCCTGGGTTGTCAATAAACCACCAACGCCCTGTAATATCATAATTTGGTTGTTCGGTATGCCACGGGATGCGATCGGTTTCACCTTTTTTATATCTACGCCCATCCTTAACGCCCTTGGGATAGTAGTAGCCGCTCAACGAATCGTTAATGGCCATTACCAGCTCGCTGGTAATGGCTGGGAATTTGGCCAAAAGCGAGTTGCCCATAGTTTCAACCTCTGTGATAGCTGTAAGTTCATCGGCATTGCGAACGGTAAGCTGAACCTTACCATTATCATTTTTAACCTCTAAGTTAAAGGGGACATCCAGCCTGCAAGGAATCGAATCCATTTGGATAATACCAAGCCACCAGCCGGTGTTAGCTCGTTTTTTGTTGAGCAGGCAAATGCAGCCAAAACTAGTGCAAAAATTATAAATCGTTTCATCTATTCTGATGTTTTAGCGTTAATGGCGTTTCTCTTTACTTTTAATTTTTTGCTGTCCTTTACGGCTTGATTTTACCTTGTCCTTTTTGGGTTTGTTTTGCTTTTGACTTCTATACTGGGTTGAAGGTTTACTAGGTCTACCGGGCAAGCCTACAAGTTTGAAATCGAGCTGTTTTTTGGCAAGATTGGTTTGCCAAACCTCCACTTCAACCTCGTCGCCTAAGGTAAACTTACGGCCTGTCCGTTGCCCAACAAGTGCGTATTCCTCCTCATCAAAGCGGTAGTAATCGTCGTCTAAATCGCGAATGGGAACTAATCCCTCGCACTGGGTATCGGTAAGTTCCACGAATAAACCAAAGTTTGTTACGCCCGATATTACACCTTTGTAGGTTTCGCCCAGTTTATCCTGCATGAACTCCACCTGTTTGTACTTGATGGAAGCCCTTTCGGCCTCGGTGGCCTTAATTTCCATGTTGGTGGAGTGTTTACAAAGCAATTCAATTTGCTCCTTATCCTTTGGCTTACCATTGCTAAGGTAGTGTGCCAGAAGGCGGTGTACCATCATATCGGGGTAGCGGCGAATGGGCGAGGTGAAGTGGGTGTAGTATCGGAATGCCAAGCCGTAGTGGCCAATGTTATCGGTGGAGTAACGTGCCTTAGCCATTGAACGCAGGGCGAGGGTTTCAATAAGATTCTGCTCGGGTCGCCCTTTTACCTTTTCCATTAGCTGGTTTAGCGATTTGCTTATCCGTTTGTCAGTTGTGCCCGAGATACTGTATCCAAATCGGGTGATAAAGGATCGGAATGCGTTAAGTTTCTCCTCATTGGGTTTATCGTGTATGCGGTAAACAAAGGGCAGTTCTTTATGACCATCCCTATGCATACCAATAAATTCGGCAACCCTTCGGTTTGCCAAAAGCATAAACTCCTCAATGAGTTGGTTCGACTCCTTGTTCTCCTTGAAGTAAACACCAAGTGGCTTGCCCTTAGGATCGAGGTCGAACTTCACCTCCACACGCTCAAAGGCAATGGCACCCTTTTTGAATCGCTCGGCACGGAGTTTTTGAGCCAAATTGTGTAGCAGCACGATTTGTTCACTCATATCTCCCTTGCCGGTTTCTATTGCCTGTTGGGCTTCCTCATAGGTGAATCGACGTTTGGAAAGAATAACCGTTCGGCCAAACCACTGGTTTAGCACCTCGGCATTTTCGTTAAGTTCAAATACTGCTGAAAAGCAAAGTTTTTCCTCGTTCGGGCGCAATGAGCATATATAGTTCGATAGCCTTTCGGGCAGCATGGGTACACAGCGATCGACCAGGTAAACCGACGTGCCCCGCTCAATGGCCTCGTTATCGATGGGGGTATTGGGTTTCACGTAGTGAGTAACATCGGCAATGTGAATTCCAACCTCAATGTTACCGTTTGGAAGAGTTTGAACCGAAAAGGCATCGTCAAAGTCCTTGGCATCAAACGGGTCGATGGTGAAGGTGGGTGCATCGCGAAAATCGCGACGCTCCCGGTAATCAGCTTCGGTTATCTTATCGCTAATCTTTTCGGCCAGCTGGTCAAGCTCCTCGGGGAAACGGTATGGTAGTTCGTACTCAGCCAGAATGGCGTGCATCTCCACCTCGTGAACACCCGGGTTGCCAAGTACCTCAACAATTTTCCCGTTGGGATTCTTTTCCCGTGTAGGCCAATCGGTAATCTGAACAATAATCTTTTGCCCGTTGCGGACATCTGTCAGCTCTACCTTTGGGATAAAAATATCGTAGGGCATTAACTTGTTATCGGGGACAACAAAGGCATTCTTGCCTACAAAGTGGATTGTCCCCACAAAGTTACGTTTGGCGCGCTCAATAACGCGAACCACTTCGCCCTCGAGTAAACCCCTACGGCGTTGTCGGTAAATTGATATTTGAACCTTATCGCCATGTAGTGCGTGGTTCAAGCGAAAATCGGGTATGAATATCTCCCGGTTATCCTCAGTGATAACATCGGCCGAGCCATCGGGGTTCATTTCCAGAACACCAACGGCAAGCGCGTTTTGCATAACCGCACGGAATTTACCGCGTTGTAACTCCTCGGCAAGGCCATCAAGAGCAAGCTCGTAGAGAATTTCGTTGACCATTCGTCGGGTATGATCGTCGCTTAACCCTATTTTATTGGAAACTTGCTTGTAGTTGTATATGTTAGTAGGATTAGCTAGTAGCAGGTCGGTAACCAGTTTTTTTAAATCCTTTTTGGCGATACGTTTCGATTTAGTATCGTCAGGTGATTTATTCTTCTTTTTTGCCATTGGTTTATTGCCTAAATTACTCTCAAAGATAGTGGAAATTTGAAAAAGGTTAGTGCCGTTATATGTACGCATTTTTAATATATCATTCTAAATATTCAGGAATACATATCAGGTTATAGAGTTGCAATGCGGCAATTTCGCAACAACTGAAACAAACACACAACGGGGTTAAAAATTCTAAAATGAGAATTTTGCGGTTAGAGCCAAACCATTTAAGGTTGGTGTTACTCCTAAAAATTCGATTCGTTGGCTATGTAACACTCCATAGAGGGCAAGGTCAAAAACCAGAAGGAACGCTCCTTGCAGTATTAGCGAATTGCCATATCCTTTAAGCAGTGAGTTAAATTTATCCGATATGGCAGAGTAGTGCCTGAGTAAAAAACCTGTTCCTACATAGCCTACATCTAAAGCAGCATTGATAAGCAGCACTTTTTCGAGTTTTAGGTGGTTAGTAACAACTTCGGAAATCGATTAGGGTTTCGATTCTGGTGTGGGCGTTGCTATAAAGGGCAAATCCGGCAATGGATAGGTTAACCACATTACACATGAAATTCATTTGATGGAAGTATTTTTCCTGACCGGTAGTTTTTGACCACCCGTAACCACCAACAATTAAATTTGCTGTAGCCCAACCGCCAAGAATTAGCATACCCGTGTTTTGGGTGTTAAAGCTATTTTCTGGGAAAAGGCTTTGATTATCTTGACCAAATGCGTTAAAAAAGCAAAACCTAGTACAGTTAAAAAGATATAGAACGTTAACCTTTGCCTCATTTACAAAACTTCTTAATTTATCTCTAAAACAAATATATTGGGCATTTGTTAAATCGTTTTTCTGTAATAATTTTTTTGCTAGTTAAGTAGAGAGCTTTTTCATAGAAATTACTGTTCATTTTGATTTATGCTATGGCATCTTTAATCCAGATAATTCGGTTTATTTAAAATACTAACACATTGCTGAACGTATAGTCAAGGATAGCCTTCTTTAGGCCAAGTGCTATATACTTCCTCATTAACCTAATACAATCTTTTTTCGTTACCTTTGTTCTTACCTAGACTAAATATTCCAGTAGATGCAAAGGGTTATAGTAGCCGTAACCGGTGCCAGTGGTTCTGTATATGCGGCGAGGGTTATTGAAAAGCTAATTGAATTATCGGCTAGGGTCAATGAGGTTGCCGTAGTTTTTTCCGAAAACGGGAAAAAGGTTTGGGATTATGAGTTAAACAATGGCATTCAATTTGACTCCATGGTTAAAGTTTACAATAACAGCGATATGTTTGCCCCCATGGCATCGGGTTCTGCCGGATATAATGCAATGGTTGTAGTGCCCTGCACTATGGGAACCCTAGGGCGAATAGCCGCAGGCACAAGTAACGATTTAATAGTTCGGGCTGCCGATGTGATGCTTAAGGAACGCCGAAAGCTGATTCTTGTACCCCGTGAACTTCCGTACAACCTGATTCATTTGCAAAACATGGTTGCAGTTACCCAGGCGGGAGCTATTGTTTTGCCAGCAAGCCCATCGTTCTACAGTAGGCCATCGTCCATGGATGAACTAATTGATACCGTTGTGGATAGAATTATTGAGATGCTAGGTTTTAACATCGAACATTACCGCTGGGGCTAAAAAAGGTAACTATTTTGGCACATTGCAAATTAATAAAACCTCATAGCAGTGAGCCGTCATATTGCAGGTTTGATATCGCAAGGCGAGGGGCTTACACTCGATTTTAAGCACTCCATTACCGATTCGCGCAAAATTGCTCGTTCGTTGGTGGCTTTTGCCAACACAGCGGGTGGCACTTTACTAATTGGGGTTAAGGATAATGGCAATATAGCAGGAGTAAATACCGATGAGGAGTATTACATGGTTGAGGCGGCATCGCAGCTTTACTGCAAGCCCGAGGTGCCTTTCGAGGTAGTAAAGTGGGAAATAAACGGCAAAACGGTACTGGAGGTTAAGGTTAAACCCTCGAAGCATAAACCACATAAGGCTCCCGATAAATCGGGGAATTACAAGGCTTACATACGTGTGAACGATGAGAATGTGGTGGCTTCGCCAATACAGCTAAAAATCTGGAAAGCCGAAAGAAGCCGTAAACCCATCAACATTGTTTTTGGATTAGCTGAAAACACACTAATCGATTACCTAAAATTGCATAAAACAATCACTATTAGTCATTTTAGCCGATTGGGATTTATATCAATATCCGAAGCCGAGCGGATTCTTGTTGATCTCACTGCAATGGGGTTAATAGAATACAGCAACCTGAATAACGAGGATCACTTTTCGCTTCGTATGGCAGAATAGTAAATACATTTTTGTTGTTTGTGTATGGTAATGGAACACAGATAACGCAGATTGGGCGGATTTACACTGTGTAACCATTTGGCACTTATTTAGTTGATGGTTGACGGTTGTTGGAATTAGACCCTTGAACCCCGCAGAGCGGAGCAGCCTCTTTATCCTTTAACCCTTTGATGAGATCCCACGACTACGCTTGGGATGACAATACCCCTTTGGTTTCCTCTTTGCTTTTGTCATGCTGAGCTCCGTCGAAGCATCGCTTTGTACCTTCAAACCTTTTTCCCCTTTTGAATGATTTTCGCTAAAATCGCTCTTTGCCATACTTCCCCTTTTGCGATGCAACGCTTCCCCATTGCTCTTTGGATTATACAACACGTGCATCGCCAAATACTAGGAATACCTCTAAACCCAGGGTTAAAACCCTGGGCTAACTCTATTTGCCTCTACGGGGCGATTTTTTAGAGTGAACGCACGCGTCGGAAGACGTGCGCTAACGACGAGAAAGAATTCACATTTAATCTTGAATACAGCTAGTGCGAGACAGTTTCCTACTATTGCAGGACTGGTTCTGGAATCTGGAATCTTGAATCCCGCTAATGCGGGACAGGCTCTTTAACCTTTATCCTTTATCCTTAATGTGATTCCTCGCAGTTGCTCGGAATGACAGGAGGTGTTGTTGGTTGAAAGAAATTTCAATAGAACGCAGAAAACACCTATTGAAATGAAATGCGCTGGTACATAGCCAGCGAAACACTAAACACCAAACACCAATATAAACCTGTACTCTCCCAAAAAATCCGGCAGCTAAAGCCTGCTATGTTACTACTGTACTTTATCAACATTTCCCGTTAGGCGGAGTACTAATGTTGAATTTCGGGGGTCGTTGGTAATAACGGTAATGGTTTTGCCCTGTCGGCCGGAGTATCCAGCTGTGCGGAACGAGGCAGATATTTCAATGGATTCACCTGGCTTAAGCACATTCTTGGATGGGTTTACTGTTGTGCAGCCGCAACTTGCCTTGATTTTGCGAATAATTAAATCGCTTTTACCTGTATTTTTGAGAACAAAATCATATTTTACAACATCGCCCGATTTTACAGTTCCAAAATCGTACTGCAAGGTATTAAACTCGGCTTTAGGTGCATTCTCCAAATCTTTTTGCGAGAGGTTTGAAAAGTCCTCCTCAATGCTTGCTGTAATGGTTAGCGGACTATTATTAATAGCCTTGTCGTTTATTGAAATGGTAAAGCGGTCAACCACAAAACCCCACTCTTCACGCTTGTCGGGATTATAGATAAGAACAATGGCTCCAAGCTGATTTGGTTTAACCACTTCAGGAACCACCTTTACCTGCATGAAGTTCATTCCCTGGATATTCGCCTTTACTGTAACGGGTGCGCTTGATTTGTTAATGAACTTAATGGTATCGGTGTATGTGTTGCCTAAGAATATCCGGCCTAAGGGAAAATGAATCTTTTCGAATTTCAGTTCTTCGCCAATTGGTGTTCTATAAATCTCATCAATAGTTTTTACTCGCGGAGTAACTTCACCTTTGATTTGGAGGATAACCGTTGGGGTTTCGGCATTGGAGTATATGGTTACTGTTTTTGCAAATGGGCCAGGCCGCCCGGCTGGGTTATAGCCAACGGTAATTTTCCCTCCCTTACCGGGGGCTATAGGCTCCTTAGGCCATTCGGGAGTTGTGCAACCACACGAGGTGGCCACCCGCTGTATGATTAAAGGAGAATTTCCAGTATTGGTAAACTCAAATGAATAGTTGGCTACGCCATCATCCTCCTTTATCTTGCCATAATCGTAGGTGCTTGTTTTAAAACTGATTTTAGGCGCTGCATTCTGCGCTACAACTGAAAATGCAAAAGCAGCTAAAACTGAAATTGATAATATCTTTTTCATGATCAATATTTTTGAAACGTTTACAATTCTACGTGCAAAATTATAAAATGGGTTACTAAATTCGCTCTAAATGTAAATGTTTTATCTTCAATATATATTCCAAAAACATTACTAAATTTGTTAAAAATGTTTTAAAATGAGTATTGCACATCTTGTTTTGCTTATGCTTATTGGGCTAACGGCAGGTTTTGTAGGTGGAGCTTTGGGTCTTGGTGGAGGAATAATCATTGTACCAGCCCTAATCTATCTGCTAAATTTCACCCAACACGAGGCACAGGGAACAAGCCTGATGGTTTTGCTTTTCCCCGTCGGTATTTTTGCTGTGGTTAACTACTACCGCGCTGGATTTATCGACTGGAAACTTGCGTTGCTGCTAATGATTGGTGTAGTAATTGGAAGTTACTTTGGGTCAAAGTTTTCCATTAATATCCCCGCTGCAACACTGCAAAAAATTTTCGGGTTCTTCATTATTTTACTGGGCATTAAAATGGTGTTAGAGCGATGATTTCAAACAGCGATATTGAAAAAAGGATGGTGGAATACCGTCGGCATCTGCACCAGAACCCGGAACTATCGTTTCAGGAAGAAAAAACAGCAACCTTTATTAAGCAGGTACTGGTAGAGGAAGGTATTAGGGTCGAAGATTTTGGCACACACCATAACTTTGCAGCAATTATGGAAGGAAGTAGTGCCGGAAAAACCTATGGTTTGCGGGCCGAACTCGATGCTCTACCTATCACTGAGAGAAGCGGAGTTGATTTTTCATCCGTTAATCCCACTGCCATGCATGCTTGCGGCCACGATATGCACATGGCTATAGCCATGGGTGTTACACTAAGCCTGCATAGGCAACGCGAAAACCTAAAAGGCAGGTTTGTGGCAATTTTTGAATCGGGCGAGGAAGTATTGCCTGGTGGGGCTCAAGCCATAACCCAATCCAAACTGTTCAGCCTCCTAAAACCCGATGCCATGTTCGGCGTTCACGTACTCCCCGAACTTGAGGTTGGCAAAATTGGTGTATGCCCTGGCAAATACATGGCCTCGGGCGATGAGGTTTACATTACTATCGATGGAAAAGGTGGGCACGCCGCCCTACCCCACCTGCTTATCGATCCGGTTGTGTGCGCAGCTGAAATTATTCTTGGCCTACAAACGATTGTAAGCCGAAAAGCTCCCGCGCTTATCCCCACCGTGTTATCGTTTGGACGAGTTGAAGCGCTGGGAGCCACAAATATTATACCCGATGAGGTTAGCATTGCAGGAACCTTCCGCACCATGGACGAAGCATGGCGTAACGAGGCTCATAGGTTAATACAACAAACAGCAACTGGCATTGCCGCATCGCACGGGGCAAAATGTGAGATTGAAATCCGAAAGGGCTATCCATCCATTCATAACAACCCTGAACTTACCCAACTGGTTAAGAAAATTGCTAAAGAGTTGATTGGGAATAACAATGTGATTGACCTTGATCCCCGTACGACCACCGACGACTTTTCCTACTTCAGTAACCTTATACCATCGGTATTTTTTAGGGTTGGCACGGGCTTTCCGAATATCGATAACGCGCAACTCCATCGGCCCAATTTCAATCCGGCCGAGGAGGCCATTGGGGTAGCCCATAGCCTGCTTACAAAAATTTTACTAACCCTCATGACCTGATTTTATAAGACTTCATAAAAACTCATTGGCGTTTGTTGTTATACTATTACAATCACTCACTTCTAATGCACAATCCAAGTTCAGCAAGGTAGAACGCAACGATTATGCCTGCTTTACAAACTACTACAAGTCCGATGGAGTTTGCTCATACGAATTTACCGATATCATTCAGGATGGCTTAGGCCTAATGTGGTTTGCTACCCACGACGGCCTGATGCGATTCGACGGCAGCCACTTTAAAACCTACGTGGGGGGCAACTCTAATGGGCAATTGCCACATAGCTATGTAAGCTCACTTGCGCTGGACAAGCAGAAAAACCTATGGGTTGGCACCAAGGAGGGTTTATGCATATACCGCCCGCAATCCGACAGCTTTGAACGGGTCTATTCCATATTCGGTAAACCGCTGCAGGGACACCGTTGGGTAAAGAATATTTACGTTGATAGCAAAGGAAGGCTTTGGGTTGATAGGCACAATGGAACCCTCAACTGCATTGACTTCAATGCTAAAACCGTTGAAACCTTTCAGCATGAATACACATATAACGACATTTACCACTTCCATGCCATTACTGAATTTGGCGATGGGGTAATGCTCGGCGGCAGTTCAACCCACCTTACCTGGCTTTCAAGAAATCCCGACAAATGGAATAAATATCCTAAGGTTGATACCATAATAAGTAATGAAAAAATAACTGGTGCCGGAACAGCAAATTTTTACGACGATGGTTCCAATTACATCTGGCTTGCAAACTACGCAGATAATGCATACCTTATCAACAAGAAAACACTGGAGCGAATTCCATTACCCCTACCATCGGTTTACACCTAACACAAGCATGACCCATTGCATCTTTGAGGATGCCGATGGAAATAAGCTTTTTGGTACCGATAAAGATTTAGCCATACTTCCACCTGAAAGTAAGGCTTTCAGCCTAATTGATACAAGGCATGGCTTACCCTCACCAGTGGTTACAGCGGTTAACCAGGATAGGCTTGGCAACTATTAGATTGGAACCGATAAAGGGGTTGTTCGTTACAGCAAAAAACTTAAAAAGGTTGATATCAAGGGTACCCAGTATGGGTTTAAAGATAGACTTGTTACAGCCATTGACCGTTGGGGTTTCGACACGTTAGCAGTAAGTAGAAACTTTGGTGTTTACCTTTTTAACCCCTATGCTCCGGGCAATGAAATTCCCCTTCAGAACATTAAGATTATTTCGTGTATTACCGATTACGATACCCTTGCTAATTTCCCTGACCCAAATTCCAAAATCTATATAAGGGCAAGCCATAAGTTGCTGGAAATCTCCTTCATAGCAACCGACTACACATATCCCGGTAAGTTAGAATATACATACTGGATCGAAGGTTTTGAGGATTCCACAAGAGCCCATAAAACCTTTACCCCCATTGCCCATTACACCAATCTACCCTATGGCAAATATACCTTTAAGGTTTACTACTCCCGTCCCGATGGTACAACTTCGCCAAACCCAATATCTATCAAATTAGTGGTGGGTTTGCCTTTCTACTTTAAGCCCTGGTTTTTTATTGTTTTCCTAATCTTGTTTGGTGCAATGGTTTACATCTATGAGGTTGAAAAAGTAAAAAGGGTAAAAAGGAAAAGGGATGAGCTTGAGCAAGCCGTTATAGAAAAAACTAAAGAGATAATCTCGCAAAACGAGGAGTTGAAAAGTCAAGCAGAACTCATTAAACGGCAAAGCAATAGCTTACGCTTGAAAACCTATCAATTAAATGAGAGCCTTGAGTTTTCAAAGCCGCTGCAGACCAACCCAATGCCGAGCGATGCAAATATGGCGGCTATCCTGGGGGAATACTTCCTGATGTATAAACCCAAAGATATGGTTAGCGGCGATTTTTACAGGCTAAAAGGCAACCCCGATGAGTATCCCTTAGTCGTTGCCGATTGTACAAGGCACTGCGTACATGGTGGATTTGTGAGCATGGAGGGCATAACTTTACTTAACAAAACTACTACTTACTCAATGGTAAAAATCCTGTCGATTTGATAGTTGAAGTAAACAAACACTTTACACAAACCATAGGAAAAGAGCTTCAAGACCAGGCTTCTTCAATGGCTGTGGAAATGGGAATTTCAGTCTGTACGGTAAACAGGAAAGAACTAACCGTTAAGTTTGCCGTAACGCATAGTCCTCTCTACCACCTTAAGCGGGGTGAAAATTCTACCGTAATTGAAGTTTACAAATCGGCAAGGGAAAGCCACTAGGAATTGCTGGTTTACCTCCAATCTACCACTTGTAAAAGTAACTGATGAAAAGGGTTATGTATTAACATTTGCAACCAATGGCATGTTCAATCAGAAATCCAAAGCCGATAAGAAACGATTTGGACGAAAGCAGTTAGAAAAACTACTCCCGGCAAATGCCAATGGCAACATGGTGGCTATCCATGAATTACTTGAGCAAAATTTCGAGGTCTGGCGAGGCAATGCCCAACAAATCGACGATATTACCATAATCGGATTTAGAGTATAGCAAAAGAGCCCCTGAAAGGGGGCTCTTAGCACATATAAGAATCACACTTTGCTTATACAAAAATAATTTGAGTTCCCTCACCGGCAGCCAATTCGTAGAACTGGCCAATGGTAATAATATCCTTTACATGCTCGCTGAAATCCTCTTTCTTAAGTCCAAACATCTCAACGGCTAGCTTGCAGGCATAAATCTCACCTCCTCCCGCAGTAATAAGTTCAAAGTACTCATCTACCGGTGGAATATCGATTTTTTCCATTTGGCTCTTCATCATAGCTGAAACACCAGCTTCAACTCCGGGAAGCATGCCTAAAATGGTAGGGAATGGTAATCCGCCAGGCATACGTAATCCGGGGTTACCCACGGTAGCGGTGTGTAACTTTTTCATCTGCTTTTTAGTGATAGCGTCGAGGCCAAAAAATGTGAAAAACACCTTTGCCTCAATACCTTCCATCACAGCGCCATTTGCCATAACCAGGGCTGCATAAACATCCTCGAGGTTTGCCTTGGCGCAAATTATCATCACCTTCTTAATAGGGTGATCTTGTGCATTTGCCATAATCTATTGATTTAAAAGGTTAAACACAACTCGATGGTTTAGCAATTCCGGCAATACGGCTGGCCTTTTTCAGGGGTGCCCCTGGAAACAACTCGTAAAAGCCTTTGGTATCAACCATACCCGATTTTCCAATGGTACGGATAGTTAAAACTTCACCCTTAAGGGTTTTCTCTCTAATGAACTCAATTACAGCAAAATGCTTGTCGGTTAGTTCAATGCCTTCCTCCTTTGCTATTTCAATAGCAATCTCTTTTGTCCATTGATTAGGATCGGTCAGGTAACCATCGTCGGTTACGCTAACGGCTTTGCCTGCATAAACTTTTTCTGCCATAGCTTTATTTGCTTTTGGTTAGTAATTAATTTCTAGTTTTCCCTAATTCGCCCATAATTCGGAGTGTAAACGATAGAGTGCGGCGAACTTCGGGTTTGCTTAGTTGACGGGCAAGTCCAGTCAACGATTTATTGTCAATTTTTTCGTCCATTTCCATAGCCAAAAGGGTTTGGGTTACCTCGGCCAAAGCATTCATTACCTTGGGTTGGGTTAAACTACGAATCATCAGTCCAATGGCCGGCATGCTCTCACGTAGGCGAATAATATCCTCCTCGGAAACATGCTCCTTGAACTCGGCGGCAAGTAAGCCAAACTGCCTGAAGTAATCAAAGTAACCCTTCTGGTCCAAATCATCAAGAGCCTTAGTAAACGCAATCCCAGCATCGTGAACCACTGGCCCAATATCGTGAAGGAAATCCATTAAGCTCTCAAGCATGTCCATGAGTTCGCCAAAGGTTTTCACATTGCGGAGCAATTTAAAAACCAAATAGCGAACATCTTCCCCATCAATTTTAATGTTCTGAACAGTAAGCTCATCCACAGCCGTTTGAAAAGCATCCTTAACTACGATGTTCAAATCCTCCACCAAATCTTCAACCACCTCGCTGCGCTGCTGCTGGTTGGCCAGCAACTCCAGCACAAGGTCCATCTTGCGGTTGAGCTCATCAATTTGTTGTTGCAAATTATTTTCCATGGCTAACCAATTTTAAAGTTCTTTACCAGCCATAGTCATTTGCGATTCAAGCGGGAGTTCTTTACCCTTTAGCAGCAAATGCCAGTATATCCAACGGAACATAACCTTACCATAATGGTTAATGCGGGTGTTTTTAAGAAGGCCAAACGGGCCTATTCCGGGTAGTGGATATGTTCCTGGAAGCGGTTCGGTCTCATAGTTAAAGTCGATAAGCGAACCCTTTCCGAATCCGGTTTCGATATAACAGTTGGAATGCCCATCGAATTTGGCAATCAATGGGCGCCCCTCTATGGCAGCCATAAGGTTCTCGAACAGCACATCCGATGCAAAGTGAACCACTGACCCTGCCTTTGATGTAGGGATATTACTGGCATCGCCAAGCACAAATACATTTTCCCATTTCTCGGAACGTAAGGTGTACTTATCGGTAGCAATGTAATTCATATCATCGCCCATACCGCTGCGGGCCACCCAATCGGCACCCATGTTAACGGGAATAATGGTTAGCAGGTCGAACTTAACCTCGCGGCCATCATATGAGATAATCTTTTTGTTTTCATCATCAACCCGTTCAAGGTAGAAGTCGGGAATGATGTGAATATTCTTTCCCTGCAAAAGCTCACCAAGCATTTTTGAAGACTTTGGCTTGGTAAATGCACCCGAAAGAGGTGTAGCATAGTAGATGTTCACCTTATCGCGAATCCCTTTTTTAACAAAGAACTCATCGGCCAGGAAAGCAAACTCAAGGGGTGCAACCGGACACTTAAAGGGCAATTCTGCTATATTGATTACCATATCGCCACCCTCCCATGTCTTTAAAAAGTTTTGCAAGGCTACGGCTCCCTCGTGGGTGTAGAAATCGAAAATGCTTTTTCGCCATTCCCTTCCAAGCAAACCTGGAGTCTCTGCGGGATTAATATGGGTACCAGTGGCAACTATTAAAAAGTCGTACTCAAGTATTTGACCATTAGTTAGGTAAACAGTGTTTTTATCGGGTTCTACCCGATCAATCCCGTTAATGATGAATTTTACGCCCGCGGGAATAAAACTTGCCTTAGGTTTAACCACGTCGTGCTTGGTGTAAATGCCAAAAGGAATAAATAGAAAACCGGGCTGGTAGTAATGATTTGGATCCTTATCCACCACAGTAATACTCCACTCATCGCGTTCTAAAACCTTACGGAGCTCGTTGGCCATTATGGTTCCACCTGTACCTGCTCCAAGAATCACTATTTTCTTCATATGTCAACTATTAAATTTTGCTTAACTGTTAAAGATTTATCAATTCAAATTACGTAATTAGTTACAAAAGTTTTAGATTTACAGCTGTTGATAAAAATCAACTCTGATATATATCAATATATGTAGATATGAGCCAAGATTTTCGTCCGGACCATATATGCGCTAAATGTGGTTTCCGTTCTTCGGTTTTTTCAAAATTAACCGATGAGCAGCTTGACCGGCTTACATCAAATAAAACCTTCCACTTTGCCAAAAAGGGAGAAATTGTAGCCAAGCAGAATACCCCGATAAAAGGATTCATTTTCTTGCGTGTAGGGCTTGCAAAACTTACCCGTACTAACCCCGATGGCCGTGAACAGATAATTGGCATTGCAACCCCCAACGATTTTGTGGGCTTACTAAGCATTTTCTCCTCAAAAAACTACCAGTATAACATAATAGCTATTGAAGATTGCGAATACTGCTGCGTTGACTATAATCTTGTAATAAACCTGATTAGTACCAATGGAGATTTTGCCAAAACACTACTGGAAAAAATATCACAGGTATCGGACTTGATGATGGGCACCCGGCTCGATCTTGAACTTCGTCAGCTTCGGGGTAGAGTGGCTTTTATCATCTTTTACTTTGGGAACGAGGTGTACAAATCACATAAATTTAGCCTTCCCATCTCCCGACGCGAGATTGCTGAACTAATTGATATGCGGGTTGAGAATGTTGTGAGGATACTGTCGGAGTTTAGGCGCGATAACATTATTCGTATTGAGGGAACCACCATTGAAATTGTTGACCCCGAAAAGCTACATTGGATAAAAATGCATGGTTAAAATCTATAGCCCCTTAATTTTTCGGGTCAGCTCCGTGGAAAAAACAAAATCGTTCAGTTCCTTATTATCACTATCCAGAATATTATCCTTGCTCCCCTCCCACCATTTTTTTCCGTTATAAATAAAGATAACCTTATCACCAATGCCCATAACCGAGTTCATGTCGTGGGTATTAACTATAGTGGTGATGTTGAACTCCTCGGTAATTTCCTTAATTAGCTGATCAATTACCACGGCTGTTTTAGGGTCTAACCCCGAGTTGGGCTCATCGCAAAACAAGAACTCAGGATTTAGTGCTATAGCACGGGCAATTGCTACGCGCTTCTTCATGCCACCGCTTATCTCGGCTGGATACAGATGATTTGAGTTGATGATATTAACGCGTTTTAGGCAAAAGTTTACCCTATCGAGCTTTTCCTCGTGGCTCATGGTAGTGAACATATCTAAAGGAAACACAACATTTTCCTCCACCGTAGCGGAATCAAAAAGAGCTGAACCCTGGAAAAGCATACCAATTTTTTGACGTATCTTCTTTTTATCTTTAAAATTTAGGTTGTCGAACCGGGTGTCGTTGTAGTAGATTTCGCCAGAGTCAACCTCATGCAGCCCAACAATACATTTAAGCAAAACGGTTTTACCTGAACCGCTTTGACCAATAATCAGGTTGGTTTTCCCCTTCTCAAAGGTGGCGTTTATGCCTTCTAAAACCAAACGCCCATCGAACGATTTGTTAAGATCCCTAACGGTTATCACGAGAGTAAGAGTTGGGTTAGAATAAGGTTAAACAAAAGAATAAAAATGCTACTCATAACAACAGCCTGGGTACTGGCTCTACCCACCTCTAGCGAGCCACCTTGAACCCTATAGCCATAAAAAGCAGATATTGTGGTGATTAAAAATGCAAAAACCACCGTTTTTATGAGCGAATAGGTTATGTAATACGGAATAAAGGCGTACTGAACCCCATCGATATACTCCTGGGTTGAAACAACGCCGGTAAATACCCCAACCAACCACCCTCCGGCAATCCCAACTATCATACTTAAAACGGTAAGGAAGGGGTTGAATAGAATTGTGGCAATAACCTTAGGCAATATAAGAAAACTTGCTGAGTTAATACCCATAATCTCAAGGGCATCAATCTGATCTGTAACCTTCATTGTGCCAATTTCCGATGCAATATTGGAGCCAACCTTGCCGGCCAGTATCAAACCTATAATTGTTGATGAGAACTCAAGCAACATGCTATCGCGGGTGCCAAGACCTATAAGGTAATTTGGAATAAATGGATTTTCCATATTATAAGCGGTTTGTAGGGTGATTACCGCACCCATAAAAACCGATATAATTGTAACTATGCCTATTGACTGTAGCCCAAGCTTATCAATTTCCTTAATGATTTGCTGAAAGTAAACTTTACCTTTTTCAGGTTTTGAAAATACCTTTTTCAGCAGGAGTATATACTCCCCAAACATATCAATTGCAATAAGCAATTTCATAGGTAGTCATTTAGTTAATCAATGATAAACTCATTCAACAAAGTTAATGGTATCTCCAAAAATAAGTAGCATTTTATCAGCAAGATTCAAGTCACAAATGCAACTTTTGTCTTTGTTAATAATTGGTTTTTTACAAATATAGGACTTTTATAGC
>OMKS01001793.1_pt1 | contig 18642 bp, 16 predicted proteins | sample 1674721 | NCBI WGS metagenome assembly OMKS01 (sample SAMN06264996, study PRJEB25208) | sediment metagenome | isolation source: hot spring sediment | place: USA: California | collected 2014-09-02
CGCCAGCCCGGCGCTAAAATCTTTACCGGTCGCGAAACGACGCTCTCGGCGCTGGCCAAGGCCATTCCGACCGATTACGCCTGGAAAGAACAGATTCAGGTCATTCGCCCCTCGCTGATGGGCGGAGAGCCTTCAAAAATTTTCCGACTGAACTATCGCGATATGGTCATTCGCGGTCGAACCGACCAAATCGTGCTTTTGGAAGAAGGCGACATTATCTATGTTCCGCCGACGGTGTTTGCGGCCATCGGTATAACGGTCGGCGAAATTGTCGGGCCGATCCTGCAGGGCGGTCGTACCGTCCAGATGATGGGCGGGCTGTAATCGCCGGTTATGGGGGGATTGATCTGTCATGAATGCGCAGCGGTTGTTAAAACGTATTCATATACTGGGGACGGTGTGGTTCCTCGTGTGCGCCTCGGCGCTGCTGGTCGTGTCGTTGCGTCAGGCGGGGGTCAACTGGTGGTTGATCTTTTCAATCTCCGGTTATGGGGTGGTATTATTTGCATTCTTGCTGGCGCTGTATTTATTTGCACTGTTTCGCGGCGTGGTGCGAGCACAATATATCGATGAACACCCGTTATCGACCTCGCCGGCGTATCTGCTTTTTTATGACGCCGCCCCGTTTCTCGGCGCGGTGGCCGGACTGCTCGGCAGTTACGGGATTTCCGAACCTGCAGCGGTGATACGCATTGTGGCCGAGGGAACGCTGGCCATGACATTTTTGACGTGGGTGCTGTTGGATTCGGTCATTGGTCTTATTGAGGCCATCCTTCCGGAAAGCCGGCGTCATCGAGCGCGACGGCTTGCCGAGGCCAGAGCCGAAAAGCGACGAATTCAGCGGGAAAACGTTGCACTGCTCGAGTCGCTGGAGCAGCGGGAACTGAATTTACGGCGTGCGTGGGAGCAAACGTTTCGCGACGGCGTCGAAGAGCTGATCGAATTGTATTGCGGCCCCGGCGGTCGATTGCAGCAGATTCAGGCCAAAACCGCGGAAATCGGAGCAAAAGCCTGGCACATGGGACAAATTGCCTGTATGCGGTTTGTCCATCAGATGATTCGGGACCGCATGTGCGATCAAGCACAAAAAGGCTGCGTTGATTATGCGGCCTTATGGTGGGATGGGATTGGAACGTGGCGACGCCCCAAAGAACCGACGGCCGCGTTGATTCAGACGTCAAACGCACGCTGATGTAACGATTGCGTGTGCGGAAATTGAAATAGAACAGATAATCAGAACTCAATTAAATTTGAGGGGAGTGATGATGATGCAGCGATTGTACTTCTGTGTAATGCTTATCGGTTTTGCCGCGGGGGCGGCTTCCGCTCAGCAATGGTTTGTCAGTCCGGTCGGATCAGACGACCCGAACGGATCGCCCGAACAGCCCTTTGAAACCATTCAGCAGGCATTGGACGCCGCTCAGGACGGCGATACAATCATCCTGATGCCCGGCGTCTATAGCGGACAGGGCAATTACGACCTTTATTTATCCGGCCTGTCCCTGACGATTCGGTCCATCGAACCGAACAACTGGGATATTGTCGAGTCCACCGTGATTGATCCGCAGCAGCAGGGGGGAGTGTTTATCTTTAACGGCGCTGGTCAGGACCGTATTGCCGTTGAAGGCCTGACGTTTCAAAACGCCGTCAAACTTGCGCCGTTCAATTCTTCAGGTCCCTATGAGCCGCCGTATTATGTGGAGCCGCACGGGGCGGCGATGTTTGCCGACGGCGGCCAAATCGACATTCGTTTTTGTCTCTTTTATAACTGTCAGGCCGAGCTGGGCGGCGCCGTGTATTTTGGCGACGTTGAGGCGACGGTGAGCCACTGTATTTTTGCCGGCAATGTTGGCTGGGACGGCGGCGCCCTCATCGCGGATCTGGACAGCCGCGTCAGTCTCGAACAGTGCACGCTGGCCGGAAATATGGCGGATATAAGCGGCGGCGCGGCGGCCTGTGAGTTCGGCAGCACCCTTGCGATTCAAAGCAGCATTTTGTGGGGCAATGGACTCATTGAGCCGGACGCCAAAGGGTCACAAATTTACGCCGCCGATGCAAGCCGCGTCGATGTCGAGTACTCGGTCATAGAAGACGGCGCCGACGGAACTTACGCCGAAGACATCGACACTGAGATCATTCTCGACGAAAGCGTCATCGATGCCGACCCGTTATTTGTCTCGTTCGATGCGCAGCAATTTCCGTTCGATGGCAACGTGCGGCTTCAGAGTGTGTTCGGGCGGTGGGATCCGGCGGTTCAAAATTGGGTGATGGATGCAAATACCAGTCCGTGTATTATCGCCGGACCGACCGAGGCCGACTATTCACGCGAGCCGTGGCCGAACGGCCGCCGCGCCAACATCGGCGCCTACGGCAACACCGCCCAGGCCTCACTGTACGGCAATATCGCCGATTTGAATATCGATGGTCGAGTCGATATGGCAGACCTGGCTATGCTGGCGGCGGTCTGGATGGATCCGCCCGTTGATTACGAAGATTTTGACCAAAACGGCCAGACGGATATCGCCGACCTGATCACGCTGGCCGAAAACTGGCTCTGGCAAATGCCGTACGATAAACCCTGAAAATTGAATACTTGAAAGTCCACTGGACTTTGGCGTTTCACCGTAAACCGCCAAATTTTACAGCCAAGAGATGCGAAGGTCAGTGCCCCCGTTCGGGGCGCTGCCGAAGCATGTTCCTGGCGGGCTGGCAGGCCTACGAGGAGCATGTGATGACTGTACCCCTTTCTTAGGGCCACTGTAATGGTTAGGATTCCCGATTTTTATTGTGATTTTGTTTTTTGATAGACTCTGACGTAGTCGATTTTGTAGTGTGTGGGGAAGGCGGTATTTGTGGGGTCGCCGCCTTGTGTGCCTCCGATGGCCAGGTTCAGCAGGAGGTAATGGGGTTGTCTGAAGGGGTTGAATCCGTCGTCGTAGGCGGCGTCGTTGATATCGACTTTGTTGAGCAGGATGTTATCGACGTAGAGTGTGATGGTGTTTTCGTCCCAGTCCATTCGCCAGACGTGAAATTCATCGGCCCAGCGGGGGTTGCCGGTCTTTTCGATCAGGTCTTCGATGGGCGTCTTGCTGTCTTGCCAGTGCGTCCCGTAGGGCGATTGCTGATCCCACCAGCACACATTGGCCAGGATCATGCCGCGGTAGTATTCCATAATATCGATCTCGCCGCACTGCGGCCATCGCCGCTCGACGCCGAGCATCCAGATCGCCGGCCACAGCCCGTCGCGGGCGTCGATTTTGGCCCGCACCTCAAACCGCCCGTATTGCCACTGGTGTTTGCCCCGCGTCAGCAGGCTCGCGGCGGTGTATTCAATCGTTTCCCGCGATCGGCCCCAATGCCGGCTGCCCGGCTCATACGCGGGATTGGGTTTTCGTTCGCGGCGGCCTTCGATGATCAGCATCCCGTCCCGACACACCGCATTCTCCGGCTGATACCACTGAAGCTCGCGATTCCGCACAAACCCCCGCTCATAGCCCCAGTGGTTCGGATCCGGCCGCCCGTCCGTGTCAAATTCATCATGCCAGACCAGATGCCACCCCGGATAGTGCCGAATCGCCGCCTGATCTTCGGCGGCATAACCGCTTGCCGCTCCGGCGATCAAAATCATCACGGCCGCAATGGGCGTCGTGTTCATAAAAGCCTCCGCAGACGAATTAAGCAAGTAGAAGATGTTTCCTGTTTTTAATTAAACAAAACACGTCTTGACACAAACCGCATCCTATACAATTGCCCCGATAGGTCAAGATGAAATCGTTGTGCGATTGCTTCGGTAGATAAGGTTGAATCAATCGGGTATTTCGGCTATAAAGGCGTCAAATGGTTTAATCACGAGAATGAATTGAGGTGAACATGGAATTATCAGAATTACGCGCGTCGTTGACGGCGCTGGAGGCCCGGGTCGCTGAGATTCGGGACTGGCTTTGACTTGCCGGCCAAACAGTCAACACGGCAGGAATTGGAACAGGTTATGGCCGAGCCGGGCTTTTGGGACAATCCCGAAACCGCCCGCGGCGTGGTCACCCGGATCAGCGCCCTCAAGTCAATCATTGAGCCGGTAACCCGACTGGAAAAGGCGGTGGCCGACGCGATGGATCTGTTTACGCTGGCCGAAGAGGAAAACGACGAACAGACGCTCGCGGCCATTGAAGCGGACCTGGCAAGCCTTCAAAAAGAATGCGACCGCATCGAAATTACCGGGATGCTCAGCGGTCCGGACGATATGCGCAGTTGTTTTTTCAGCATTCACGCCGGCGCCGGCGGCACGGAAAGCTGCGACTGGGCCGCGATGCTGCTGCGGATGTACACGCGATACTTCGATGAAAACGGCTTGTCTTACGAACAGATGGATATTACCCCCGGCGAAGAGGCCGGCGTCCGCTCGGTCACGCTGCGGGTCAGCGGGCCGTTTGCCTTTGGCAAACTCTCCTGCGAGGTCGGCGTCCATCGGCTCGTGCGCATCAGCCCCTTCGACTCCCAGGGCCGCCGGCACACCAGTTTTGTCGCGGTCGATGTCATCCCCGAATACGACGAAGAGATCGAAATCGAAATCAAAGACGACGACCTTCGCATCGATACCTATCGCGCCGGCGGGGCGGGCGGCCAGCACGTCAACAAAACCAGCTCGGCCGTGCGCATCACCCACATCCCGACCGGCATCGTCGTCCAGTGCCAAAACGACCGCAGCCAGCACAAAAACCGCGCCGAGGCCATGCGGATGCTCAAGAGCCGCCTGTATATGCTCCAGCAGCAGAAACGCGACGCCGAACTGGCCAAGCTGTACAGCAATAAAGGCGAAATCGCCTGGGGAAATCAGATTCGCAGCTATGTCCTGCAGCCCTATCAGATGGTCAAAGACCACCGCACCGACTGCCAGACCGGCAATGTCAACGCCGTACTGGACGGCGACATTGAGCCGTTCATCGAAAGCTATCTGCGCTATCGCGCGGAAAAGAAAAACAAGGCGAAAAAATAGTTGTTAGTTTTTGGTTCGTTGTTTTGAGTATGAGCTGTTGCGATGTTGTTCAAGGATAGGGATTTTGCCAATGAAAAACCGGATTATCGATGTGTCGGTCAACACACGGCGGGCGGATGCAGCCGCGGTCAAAGCGGATCTGCTGGCCGTCGGCGTCTTTGAGGATGGCCCGTGTTGTGCGGCGGCGGCGTCAGTAAACAAAACGCTGGGCGGCCCGCTCAAACGGCTCAAACAACTGGGCGACTTTGAGGGCAAAGCCCAAACCTCTGCGATGGTTTATACCGACGGCAAAATAGCCGCGTCGCGGGTGCTGTTTGTGGGGCTGGGGCCGCGCGACAAGACCGACGTCCAGACGCTGTTCAAGGCCGCGGCGCTGGCCGCACACCAGGCCGTTGATCGAAAGGCCAAAACGCTCGGCCTGCTGCTCTATTGCGCCCAGGGCAAGGCCGCGCCGGTTTCCCTGGAGCAGGCCGGCCAGGCCATCGCCGAAGGCATTGGCTTCGGGGCGTATCGTTATGACGAATATATCGAGCAGGCCGCGAAAAAGCGGGCGTCAAAATTAACCGCGACAATTCTGACCGCCGAAGCAAAGACCGCCGTCGCACTGAAAAAAGGCGCCGCTATCGGTGCGATCACCGCCGCAGCCCAAAGCTACGCGCGCACCATGGCCAACCGTCCGGCCAATGTGATTACGCCGGCGACGCTGGCCGCGGAAGCCAAAAAACTGGCCGCGTCGATCCCGTCGCTGCGATGCAGCGTGCTCGAACAAAAGCAGTTGAGCGCCAAAAAAATGGGCGGTATCCTGGCCGTCGGGCAAGGTTCGGCCAATCCGCCGCGGCTGATCGTGTTGGAGTACAAACCCGCCGGCGCGTCAGCCAAAACGCCTGTTATCGGACTGGTGGGCAAGGCCATCACCTTCGACTCCGGCGGCATTTCACTCAAACCCGGCCAGGGAATGGAGGACATGAAATTCGACAAATCCGGCGGCATTGCGGTGCTGGGGGCTATGCGCGCCATTGCGCACCTTGAGCCTCATGTCAACGTCATTGGCCTGATCCCGGCCGCGGAGAATATGCCCAGCGGCGCGAGCTACCGCCCCGGCGACATCGTCACCACCTACAGCGGCAAAACGGTCGAAATCCAGAACACCGACGCCGAAGGGCGGATGATTTTGTGCGACGCAATAGCCTACGCTAAAACCCTCGGCTGCCGAACGATTGTGGATATGGCGACCCTGACCGGGGCGTGCGTGGTTGCCGTCGGCGCCAAACGCGCCGGCCTGATGGGCAATGACGAATCTCTGATCGAGCAGCTCAAGGCCGCCTCCGTCAAAACCGGCGAGCGGCTCTGGCATCTGCCCTGCGACGATGAATTCGTCGAGGCGATGAAAAGCAAAATCGCCGACCTGAAAAATGTCGGCGGCAAGTGGGGCGGCGCCTGTACCGCCGCGGCCTTTCTCAGCCAATTTGCCCAAGGCGCCAAGTGGGCACATATCGATATGGCCGGCGTCGGCGTTTGGGGGGCGGACGAAAAACAAGCCCCCGGCTCCATCGGTTTCGGCGTGCGTTTGCTGACGGAATTCATCAGGGCGCAGGGCAAATAGTCAGAAATGAAATACATTGTCTTGAAATTTCCCGATTTTTGAATAAATCTTTGACAAATAATTGAAAATAATGTAAAATTCCGCAAACAAAGCGTTATGATGTTAATTTACGCTAAAATTAGCGAAATTTTGCGATGAAAACGGAAAAACCTGAGATTATGACCGTGGCCGAGGTGGCCGAGTTTTTACGCGTCTCCGAGCGCACCGTCTATGACTGGGCGGTCAACGGAACGATTCCCTGCGGCAAGTTGGGCACGGCTTGGCGATTCAAGCGGTCGCAGATCGAACAGTGGGTCGATGACAATTTGTCCGGAACGCAAAAGCCGGTTTCGTTTACGCCGATCTCAATGTCGCAGATTTTGTCCCCTCAAAACGTCTTAATCATTTCCGACACGCAAAAAGACAGCGCCCTGATGCGGATCATCGAGCATGTGGCCGAAACCGGCTCTATTGACAACAAAGAAGCGGTGCAGGAGGGCATTTTTCAGCGCGAACGGCTGATGTCCACCGGCATCGGGTTGGGTGTGGGCATCCCGCACATTCGCCGGAAAGAAATCGATGATCTGCTGATGGCTGTTGCGCTGAGCACTTGCCCGATTGCCGATTACGAGACGCTGGATAACGTCCCCGTTCGGTTGATTTTTATGATTCTGGCCGGTCAGCACCAGCACACACTTCACATCAAGACCATGGCCGCGATCAGCAGCCGGATACGCAATCCGGTGCTGCGGGAAATGCTCATGCAGGCCGACAGCGCCCAAATACTCTATGACTTATTAACACGCTGAGGATGGGATCAATGGGATTCATAACCGCTGCGCTGGTGGAAGTACATTTCGGGATTCTGGTACTGCTGGGTACCGGCGTCCTGGGCGGCGCGTTGGGGGCGTGGTTTTTCCAAAGAATCCGCATTCCGCAGGTAGTCGGGTACATCGTCGTTGGTTTGATCATCGGCCGAAGCGGCCTGAAACTGCTCGATACCGCCCAAATCGACCAGCTTCGTTCATTTACCTGGTTCGCACTGGGGCTAATCGGGTTTCTCGTCGGCGGCGAATTGAAACTGGAAACGTTTCGACAATACGGCCGCCAGTTTTTTCAGATCCTGTTTTGGGAAGGGGCGCTGTCGTTTTTATTGGTCTCGACGACCTCCGGCTTGATTGTCTATGCCGTTACCCGTAACGCCGCCGCCGCGGCCGCGGCCGGGGTGGTCTTTGGCGCGATTGCCTCCGCCACCGATCCGGCCTCAACCGTGGAAGTCCTTTGGGAATACCGCGCCAAAGGCATACTGACGCTGACGGTCATCGCCGTCATTGCCCTGGACGATGCGCTGGCGATGCTGCTGTACGGCGTTGGAACCAGTGTCGCCGAAATGCTGACTGGCGGCGGACAGCATTGGTTCAGCCAGATGGGCAGGGTTGTGATGGAGCTGCTGGGGTCGGTTGTCTTTGGACTGCTGGGCGGGGCGGTGATGATGCTTTTTCTGCGATGTGTACACCACAAACAGGAACGCACACTGGCGGTCGCGGTCGGGCTGCTGCTGTTGATGATTGGACTGGCGATGACGGCTCATCTGGATGTGATTCTGGTGACTATGGTGATGGGGCTGGTGTTAATCAATACGGTGCCTCACCATGCCGAAAAACTGTTCGTGCTGATCAAAAGTTTTTCCGTGCCGATCTATGTGATGTTTTTCGTGATGGTTGGCGCACGCCTGAGCATCGGCCAGTTGCCGAGCTGGTTGTGGGCGATCGTGGCGGTGTATGTCGCAGGGCGCACCATCGGCAAGATGGCCGGCTGTTGGCTGGGCGCCAAACTCAGCGGCGCACCGCAGCAGGTTCAGCGCTATTGCGGTCTGGCCTTGTTTCCCCAGGGCGGCGTGGCGATTGGCCTGTCGATTATGGCCACCCAGCATTTGGGCGGTATCGCGGTCGATGAAACGTACACCCTCGGCGAGGTGGTGGTCGCCGGCGTGACCGCCACCACTCTCATCGTTCAGCTCATAGGCCCTTCCATGGTCAAATTAAGCGTACGAATGGCCAATGAACTGGGACGCAATGTAACCGAAGAAGATGTGATTGACTCGCTGACGGTGGCCCAGGCGGCCATGGGCGACATCGCTCCCGTACGGCAGACCGACAGCCTCGGAACCCTGTTGCGGCGTTTTTCCGACGGGGAAAATCTGGCCTATCCGGTCGTCGATGCGGACGGAAAAATGACCGGTTTGGTCACCCTGGCTCACCTGAAAGATTTGTTAACCAGCAGCGATTGCTGGGATTGGATGGTCGTCGCCGATGTGATGGTCTCAGATATGCAGGGGGTATCCGAGTCCGTGCCGTTGGCAGCGGCGTTAAAACTCATCGAAGATACCGGCTGTGAGCAGATACCGGTGCTCAGCGAACCGACCGGTCGCCCCGTCGGCATCCTCGACCTGCGGCACGCCAAAAAAATCGTGCATCAGGAATTGATTCGTCTTCAGACGCGCACCTGACAGACTCGACGGTTCATCAGACGAATCCCGAAGCGGCAACAGAAAGACGCGGACTCGATCGCATCAAAGATCGAACGGATATAGTGCAATCGATTTCAAACGAGGAAATACGATGGCCAAAAAGAGTCTCTCTCTGAATGATCTGCTGATGGATAAGCTGCCTTCGACTTTGGCAAGCAAAGGATTTGCCTGGCGTCAGGAGCTGTTGCTGTATGGGTTGGCCGTCGTCATCGGCCTGCTGACCGCGCTGGCGGCGGTGGGGTTCAATGGACTGATTGAATGGGTCGATGCGCTCTGTTACGGGTCGGATTCGACGCCGGGCATTTACGGAGAACGCTATTTTCTGCTGTTCATTCTGCCGGCGGCGGGCGCCTTGCTGGTCGGTCTGATCGCTCATTTCTACTCCCGCGAGGCCGTCGGACACGGCGTGCCCGAAGTGATGGATGCGATTGTGCGGCGCGACTGCAAGATCAAAATTCATGTCGCATTGGCTCGCATCATCACCGCCGCACTGACCATCGGCTCCGGCGGCTCGGCCGGCCCCGAAGGGCCGATTATTCAGATCGGGGCGGCCATTGCCTCCTCGTCCGGACGCTTCTTTCGCGTGGTGCGGTATCATTTACCCGTCCTGATTGCCTGCGGCGCGGCCGCCGGCGTGGCGGCGATTTTCCACGCACCGATTGCCGGCGTCCTGTTTGCAATGGAGGTTTTCCTTCGCGACATCAATTTCAAAACCCTTTCGCCGGTTCTCATTGCCTCGGTCATCAGCCGGGTCGTGGTCACCACATTGCTCGGAGCCGATCAGGCCATTTTCCCGCTGGGCGACTTGGCGATATATACCTTTCACTGGCTTGAGCTGGGCAATTATATTGTGCTGGGCTTTATTTGTGCGGCAGTCGCGGTGGCGTTTATTCGATTGCTGACTTACGCTGAGGAATGGTTCGAAAAACGGAACATCCCGGAAGTCTTTAAGCCGATGCTCGGCGGATTGGCCCTCGGCGTGGTCGGGCTGGCAACGGTCATCGCGATTCGCGGGGCGGTACGCGGTGAGCCGATTATCTTCGGCAAAGGCTATTCGTTTGTCGGATTGTGCATCGGAACGGCTCACGCCGAACGGTTTGCGGACTTTCAAATAACCATCGGGATTCTGGTCGTGCTGCTCATTGCCAAGATTCTCGCCACGTGTCTGACGCTCGGCAGCGGCGCCTCCGGCGGAGTCTTTGCCCCGTCGCTGTTTATGGGCGCGGCAACCGGCTATGCATTCGGGCTGCTGGTTCAGCGATTCGGCTTCTTTCCCGACGTCAGCCCGTCGGCCTACAGCGTCGTCGGGATGGCCTCGGTTGTGGCCGCCACAACCCACGCCCCGATGGCGGCGATTGTGATGTTGTTTGAGATTACACATAATTATCGAATTATTCTGCCGGTGATGTTTTCCTGTACGGTGGCCTTGTTGATTGCGCGGCTCTTTTGCGCCCAATCAGTGGCCACGCTGAGGCTTCAGCATCGCGGCGTGCAATTCGGCGTGCACGCACGAACGGCGATGCTCAGGCGGTTTACCGTGCGGGATATTATGGAAGACGGCGCGGTCATCGTCCGAGGCGATAGGCCCATTCAGGAGATTATCATCCAGACCGCTGATGAGGATGCGGCCGATTTTGTCGTGCTCGACAAAAACGGGCGATATACAGGGCTGCTGTGTGAAAAAGACCTGCGCAATACCTTGCTGCATCCTGAAGCGATCCCCCTGATCGTCGGCGATGAACTGGCCCGTCCCGATGTGCCGGTGGTTTCGCCGGATGATACGCTTGACGCCGTTCTGGAGATTTTCAGCCGACTGGATGTCAACAGCCTGCCGGTATCCGACGGCGCCAAGCCGCCGAATTATATCGGGATGGTTACGCGAGCGGCCCTGATGCGCCGGTATATGAGCGAATTGCAGAACGGCGGCTGAGCCGGCTTGGCAGGGGCTCAAAATCGCCCTTTCCAATCGCCGTCGCTTTCGGGTATAATACCCTTTTCCAAAAATCGCCTTAACTTATCTTTTATTGTGTTGGTATCAGGAACAAAGGCAAAGGATAATGCAGAACAAACAAAATACTCACATGGATCTTCAGCGTCTTGAAAAGGCGGCCCTTGAAATTCTTGAAGCGGTCGGTGAAAATCCGCAGCGGGAAGGTCTCAGAGAAACGCCGCAGCGGGTTGCGCGGATGTTTGCCGAACTGCTGGCGGGAATGAATCACGACCCCGGTGAATATGTCGGCACGATTTTTCACGAAAAATACGACGAAATCGTCTTGCTGAAAAATATCCCGTTTTACAGCATTTGCGAACATCATTTAATGCCGTTTATCGGCAAGGCTCACGTCGCCTATCTGCCCGATGGCAAGGTGCTTGGCATCAGCAAATTGGCTCGAGTCGTCGATGCCTTTGCCCGTCGGCTTCAGCTTCAGGAACGGCTGACCGATCAGATCGCCGATTTTCTCATGCAAAAACTCAACCCGCAGGGCGTCAGCGTCGTGCTCGAGGCGTCGCATAGTTGTATGACGATACGCGGCATCCGAAAACCCGGCTCCATGATGGTCACCAGCGCCTTGCGCGGCATCTTCAAACGTGACCCGCGCAGCCGAGCCGAGGTGCTGGCCCTGATTCACGGCGACAGGCACTGATATGCATCGGCTGAATCGTCAAATACGGTTTTCCATCAATCCGTTCGCCCAAGCGCCTGCGGGCGACAACTCCTATGCATCCAAACCCTGCGGCAGCGGGCTGAGCTTCTATCTGGCGTTGTGGGTTGAGTTGGCCGCCGCTCTTGATCCGGATACAGGATTTGTCGTGAACGTTTCTCGGATCGATCAGGCGGTTCGCCGCCGGGCGATTCCCTTGTTTGATGAGGCGATTCGACAAGCCTGTGCTCAGGGCAAATCGGTGATGCTGGCCGATTTAAGCAGGCTGCTCCGGACGGCCTGGCCGCGGATACAAAGTGACTTTTCGCGGCCCCGGCTGACACGGCTGGGGCTGGAACTCAATCCCTATCGCACCATTCAACTCAACGCGGAGGACAGCGACGTGATGATTTTCAGTGAAAAATTCGAATTTGCGGCGATGCACCAGCTCTGGAACACCCGGTTTGACGACGCGACCAATACGGAATTATTCGGCAAGTGTGCTAATCCGGCCGGACACGGGCACAACTATGTCATTGAGGTGTCGGTTGAAAAGGCCGCCGACCCCGAGCCGCAGGACTGGATTGCCGACTTTGAAAACGTTGTAGAGCAGTCCTTCTTGTCGCTGGTGGATCATAAAAATCTGAATGTGGATGTGCCGCAGTTTAAGCACAATCCGACAGTCGAGAATCTCGCCTCATTCGCCTGGTCCCGGCTGGTCGGGCGGTTTGAAGATGCCCGGCTGGTTCGGATCACCGTCTGGGAGAACGATAGAACCTATTGTACGTACACCCAATAAGGGACTTGAATTTTATCGGACCCTTTCAAAACGGGCCTATGTCGCCTATGTGAACACGGACAGTCGCTTTTTTATAACTCCTGCTAATTCTGAGGGGGTGGTTTACCGATATTATAACTGTCCGTTATTAAAACGCTTAGGCGTGGCGGGCAAACGGTTGGGCGATGCGGCGCAACCGACGGGTACGGAGTGTAGAAATTAAAAAGACCACGTGTGTCGCATTTTACGGGAACGTGTACCAAACCATAGCCAAAACTCATTAAGGAATCAGTCGGTATGAAAGTAACAGTCGTAGGTGTGGGATATGTCGGGCTGGTCGCGGCCGGGTGTTTTGCCGACGGCGGCAACCATGTGATCTGCGTTGATAGCGACAAAAAGAAGATAGACAACCTTAACAATGGAATAATCCCCATCTATGAGCCGGGGCTGACCGAGATTGTCACAAGAAATAAAGAAGCTGGACGTCTTGTTTTTACCACCGATCTGAAAGAGGGCGTGGACAATTCCCTGCTCATCTTCCTCGGCGTCGGCACCCCCAGCGCACCGGATGGCTCGGCGGATATTTCCGCAGTCCTGCAGGTCGCCGGACAGATCGCCGAGATGATGACCGAGTACAAAATCATCGTCACCAAAAGCACCGTCCCTGTCGGCACGCACAAGCGCGTCAGCGACCTGATCGCCTCCAAGACGGAAGTGCCGTTCGATTATGTCAGCAATCCGGAGTTCCTGAAAGAAGGATCGGCGGTGGAAGATTTTATGAAGCCCGACCGCGTCATCATCGGCACGACCAACCCGGCGGTGATGGAGTTGATGAAGGTGCTCTACGGGCCGTTTATGCGCAAAAGCAGTCGCATTCTGTTTATGGACCCGGCCAGCGCCGAAATGGCCAAATACGCCGCCAATGTGATGCTTGCTGCGCGGATTTCTTTTATGAATGAACTCAGCGCGCTGTGTGAAGCCTGCGGCGCGGATATTGAGATGGTCCGGGCCGGCATCGGCAGCGATTCACGCATCGGCAATGCCTTTTTGTTTGCCGGCGTCGGTTTTGGCGGAAGCTGCTTTCCCAAGGATGTCCGGGCGCTGATTCATCTGGGCCGTCAAATGGATCGACCCATCACCATTGCCGAAGCCGTCCAGCAGGCCAATCTTCGCCAGCATCAGCGGTTTGCCGACAAAATACTGACGCATTTCAAGAATCGAACCGATGTGCGGCTGGGCGTCTGGGGCCTGGCGTTCAAGGCGCGCACCGACGATACCCGCGAATCCCCCGCGGTGTTCTGCATCAAACAATTCCTGGACGCCGGGATTCAAATCACCGCGTTTGACCCCGAAGCGGTCTGTCCGGAATTGGACGGTAAAATCCAGCGGGTCGATAACGCCTACAAAGTGCTGGACGGCGCCGATGCGCTGGTGATCTTTACCGACTGGCAGGAATTTCGAACGCCCGACTTCGACGCCATCGCCAAACGGCTTAAACAGCCGGTCCTCTTCGACGGACGCAATCTCTACAGCCCGTCCTTCGTCCGCAAACAGGGCATCGAATACCACAGCATCGGCAGGCCGTAGGATAAAACAAACAAAACTCAAACTGAAACCATAACCCAAAGGGACAGACCCCTGAGCAAAATTCTCGTTACAGGCGCGGCCGGTTTCATTGGCTCCCACTTATGCGAGCGGCTGGTCGGTCAGGGGCGGCAGGTCATCGGGCTGGATAATTTCGATCCGTTTTATGACCCCGCCGTCAAACGCCGCAATCTTTGCAATCTCCTTACCTGCGAGTCGTTTGAATGGGTCGAAGGCGACATCCGCGACGCCGACGGTGTCGCTTCGATTCTGGCGCGAGGCGGGATTGAGACGGTGGTGCATCTGGCGGCCAAGGCCGGCGTGCGCCCCTCCATTGCCGATCCGGTCAGTTACATGGATGTGAATATCAATGGCACGGTGGTGATGCTCGAAGCGGCCCGCAAACACAACGTCAAAAAATTCATTTTTGCCTCCAGCTCAAGCGTCTATGGCAACAATGAGAAAGTGCCTTTTGCCGAGACGGATAATGTCGATTATCCGATTTCTCCGTATGCGGCCACGAAAAAGGCCGGTGAGCTGATCTGTCATACCTACGGACATTTGTACGGCATCGGGATGACGTGTCTGCGTTTTTTTACCGTCTATGGCCCGCGGCAGCGGCCGGACCTGGCCATTCATAAATTTGCTCGTCTCATCGAGGCCGGCAAACCGATCCCGGTCTTTGGCGACGGCTCCATGCGGCGGGATTTTACCTATATCGACGACATCATTGACGGCGTGACCGCGGCGATTGACCGCTGTGCAGGCTACGAAATTTACAACCTCGGCGAGTCGCGGCCCATACGGCTGGACGCACTGATTGCCGCGATCGAAAGAGCACTGGGCAAAAAGGCAATCATCGACCGCCGGCCCGAACAACCCGGCGATGTCATCCAGACCTACGCCGATGTCAACAAGGCCGTCGAACAACTGGGCTACCGGCCCCAAACCGAGCTGGCCGACGGCTTGACGCAGTTCGTTCACTGGTTGCGGAACGAGCAGAAAGGATGAAGTAGAACGCTTTTTCAGAGTAAATCCGATATAACGTCTTTTCTCCGGAGCGTTGCCCTGGGCGATAATTTAAGAGTGTACCTTCGATGTGTTTCTAAACGAATGGGTCGAACTGTAAAAAACCGGTGAACGGTTACAATGACGGTAATTTTCAATGCAATCATTTAATGGAGTGTAAAATGAATGTTCCTTTACTGGATTTGGTGTCGCAGTACAAAACCATCAGGGAGGATATCCTCAAGCAGATCAACGAAGTACTTGACACCCAGCGGTGTATCGGCGGGCCGAAGGTCGAACAGTTGGAACAGCAGATTGCCGCCCTGTGTGAATGTCGCTATGCCGTAGGCGTCTCCAGCGGCACCGACGCCTTGCTGGCGTCCCTGATGAGTCTGGACATCGGCCCCGGCGACGAGGTCATCACCACGCCGTTTACCTTTTTCGCCACCGCCGGCAGCATCGCCCGCGTCGGCGCAACGCCGGTGTTTGTGGATATCGACCCGAAAACCTACAATATCAATCCCGCGCAGATCGAAGCGGCCGTCACGGATAAGACCAAAGCCATTATGCCCGTGCACCTGTTCGGCCAGGTCGCCGATATGGAGCCGATTATGCGCATGGCCCAAGCCCATTCGCTGGCGGTCATCGAAGACGCCTGTCAGGCGATTTCCGCGACCTACAAAGGCCAAAAAGCCGGCGCCATCGGCGACTGCGGCTGCTTTAGTTTCTTCCCCAGCAAGAATCTCGGCGGCATCGGCGACGGCGGCATGGTCGTGACCAACGATGAAGCCTTGTATCACCGCTTGTTCATTATGCGCAACCACGGTATGGAGCCGAAATATTATCATAAATATATCGGCGGCAATTTCCGTCTCGACCCGATTCAGGCCGCGGCCTTGCTGGTCAAGCTGCCGCATCTAAACGCTTGGTCCGAAGCGCGCCGCCAAAACGCCGCCTATTACACCGAAAAGTTCAAAGACACGCCCGTCGCAACCCCCTTCATTCGCGACGATTGCGTCTCCATCTACAATCAGTATGTCATCCGCGTGCCCCGGCGCGACGAGCTGGTCGAACACCTTCGAAAACACAACATCGGCTGTGAGATTTATTACCCCGTCCCCCTGCATTTACAGGAATGTTTTGCCTGTCTGGGCAACAAGCCGGGCCGTTTTCCTGAGGCGGAAAAAGCCGCCGAGCAAGTCCTGGCCTTGCCGATCTATCCGGAATTAACCGATGCGATGAAAGATGACGTGGTCAAGGCGGTACTGGACTTTGTCTCTTAAGACCGCGCTGCCAACTACGAACTACGAACTACGAACTAAGAACTAAGAACAACGAACTGTTTCGGAGAACTGTATGAGTAAGAAAAATGTAAGTTTGGAACAGAAAATCGCGGACAAGAGCGCTATCGTTGGAATTTTGGGACTGGGCTATGTCGGGCTGCCGCTGGCGCGGGAGTTCGCGATGGCCGATGTGCGTGTGGTGGGCTTTGACATTGACCCGGCCAAGGTCAAAAAGCTCAACTCCGGCAAAAGCATCCTCAAGACCGTCCCCAACGAGCAGGTTCGGCAAATGGTCAAGTCAAAAAAGTTTCGTGCCACAGCCGACATGGCCGAGATTCGCAAGGTCGATGCCGTCTTGATCTGCGTGCCGACGCCCCTGACGGCCAATCGCGAACCGGATATGCAGTATGTCGAAAACAGTTGCCGCACCATTGCCAAATACCTGCAAAAAGGTCAGTTGATTTCGCTGGAAAGCACGACCTATCCCGGCACCACGCGCGAATTGATGAAACCGATTCTTGAGCAGTCCGGACTGAAGGCCGGGAAAGATTTTCATCTGGCCTATTCGCCCGAACGTGAAGATCCCGGCAACAAGCACTTCACCACCCGCACAATCCCAAAAGTCGTCGGCGGACTGACGCCGACCTGCGCCAAGCTGGCGGCCAAACTCTATGCCCCGGCCATTGAAACAATGGTTCCGGTCTCCTCGCTCGAAGCGGCTGAGGCGGCCAAGATCCTTGAAAACGTCTATCGCTGTATCAATATCGCAATGGTCAATGAACTCAAACAGGTCTTCGACCGAATGGACATTGATGTTTGGGAGGTCATTCGTGCGGCCTCGTCCAAGCCGTTCGGCTTCCAGCCGTTCTATCCCGGCCCTGGCTTGGGCGGCCACTGCATCCCCATCGACCCGTTCTATTTGACCTGGAAGGCCCGTCAGTACGGCATGCCGACGCGATTCATCGAACTGGCCGGCGAAATCAACACCGATATGCCGCATTATGTCGTGCATAAGGTGATGGAGGCGCTCAACGACCGCAAAAAAAGCCTCAAAGGGTCCAAAGTTCTCGTGCTGGGGCTGGCGTACAAGCCGGACATCGACGACGTCCGCGAATCCCCGTCGCTGGAGCTGATCGAGCTGCTCAAGGCCCGCGGCGCCAAGGTCGATTACAACGACCCCTATCTGCCGCAGACGCATAAGATGCGCGAGTACGATTTGAAGATGAAAAGCGTCCCGCTGACCGCGGCCAAGGTCAAAAGCTACGACTGCGTTCTGATCGCGACCAACCACAGCGACTATGACTATAAGTGGATTGTCAAAAACGCCCAGCTCGTCGTGGATACACGCAACGCCACCGCCGCCGTCAAAACCGGCCGCCGCAAAATCGTCAAAGCCTGATGAACAGAAATCTATAGACATGACTTCCAAATATCTCGAATGGATGAAGCAGGCGGATTATGATATGGACACCGCCGATTTTATGTTCAATGGAAAGCGTTTTTTTTATGCGGTTTTTATGGCACATTTGGCGGTTGAGAAAGCATTGAAGGGGCTTTATCAAAAAAAACTTCAAGAAACACCTCCAAAAACACACAACTTGATCTATTTGCTGGGGAAAATCGAGCTGAAACCCGATGAAAAGGCCGGGCGATTTATTGCCCGGCTAAACGAAGCCAATATCGCCGCGCGGTATCCCGAAAATCTTGAAAAAGTGCAGCAAATCTATACTCAGGAAGTTACCAGCCAAATACTGTCTCAGGCAAAGGATGTCATAGCGTGGATAAAAAAACAGTATTAGCGAATATCTCCAGGTTCAGAGAGGCGATTGAATCAGCGGGCGTTGAGCCGCAGAAGATTATTCTTTATGGTTCGTATGCCGCCGGTACGCAGCGGCCTGACAGCGATATCGATCTGGTTGTCATCAGCGAAGATTTTGAAATGATGGATTACTGGCAGCGGATTGATGTTTTGGCCGATGCGATTTACAAGGTGTTTTTGCCGATTGAGGCGGTGGCGATGACGCCGCAGGAATGGCGGGACGGCGATTCGCTCATTGCCGACTATGCCCGAAAGGGTGAGGTGGTCTTTGGGTGAATCTCCAAGTGCTGATATTTCTAAGTAAACTTTTTTCGAAGTGTCAATGAGTATGAATGATGAATGCCACGTGTATTGCCTCAGTTGGAAATGGACAAATCCTTAAAAAGTGTTATTCTTTTGTGGACATTTTTGAAAGGGATTTGG
>OMKS01001794.1_pt1 | contig 18636 bp, 15 predicted proteins | sample 1674721 | NCBI WGS metagenome assembly OMKS01 (sample SAMN06264996, study PRJEB25208) | sediment metagenome | isolation source: hot spring sediment | place: USA: California | collected 2014-09-02
AGTGCCAACACTTTTTTTATATGCTTTATTATGCCGAAATAATTAAATTATTTTTTAGCAACTGTAGAAGATGAGCTTTGCTTTTTTTTCCCTGTATGCCCATGTCATGCTCCAAAAGTTCAACCTTTTGATTAAGCATGCCAACCAACTCGGCGCGGGAATGGATAATATTACGATCGGAAAAAAAGGACCGCGGGAAGTCAGGAATCTGGCCTTTGCCCTGGAAAGGATGCGGAAACGTTTAGTGGCGGGGCATACGGATTAGCCCGGAAGGGCCTGTTTCACCCGGCCGGCGAGCTGGCCGCAGGCAGCGGAAATATCCTCGCCGCGGCTCTGGCGGATAAAGACCGTGTATCCCCGGCGCCTGAGTATATCCTGGAATTTCAGGATGCGGTCCGGTCCCGGGCTCCTGAACCGATCGTCTCCGGTACTGTTCATTGCCAGCAGGTTTATCTTGCAGGGAATGCCCCTGAGCATCTCCGCCAGCCTGACCGCTGAATCATCGCCGTCGTTGATGCCCTCCAGCAGAGTGTATTCAAACATGATCCGCTGTCTTTTCTTCATCTGGTAGTGCCTGCAGGCCTCGAGCAGCTCCTCGATTGGATACGTCCCGTTGACGGGCATGAGCATGGTCCGGGTCGCATTGTCCACAGCATGGAGGGAAACCGCGAGATGGACCTCTGTTTTTCGGCCGAATTCAAGCATCTGCGGAACGAGACCGCAGGTCGACACCGTCATCCGCCGGTTGGAAAAATCCAGGCCGCGCTGTTCATTGAGGATGGAAAGAGCCGTCAGAAGATTGTCGAGGTTGGCCAGCGGTTCGCCCATGCCCATGAAAACGAGATTGGTCAGGCGGCCGCGGCCGCGGCTGAGCATCCAGTCGCGCGCCCCGCAGACCTGGTTGACGATTTCCGCCGGCTTGAGATTACGCTTCAGACCCATTTTCCCCGTGACGCAGAAATGACAGCCCATGGCGCAGCCCGCCTGGGAGGAGACGCACAAAGTGTTGCGCTCTTCCTCCGGGATCAGAACCGACTCGATGCTGTGCCCGTCTTCCAGGGAAAAGCAGAACTTGACCGATCCGTCGCGGGATTCCTCCACCAGCGGATTTTCAAAGCGGCTTATCCGTGCCTGGTGCGAAAGAATGCTCCGGAACTCCTTGGCCAGGTCGGTCATCTGGGAAAAATCCGTGATCCCGGGACGATACAGCCAGGCAAGAATCTGTTCGCCCCGAAAAGACGGCTGACCCAGCTTTTCCACATAGTGGACCAGCTGCGGCCGGCTGAGGTTTTTCAGATCTGTTTTGCCGTCGGGGGTGAGCATGATGTTCTTCATCCTACAGAGCCCTCATGGACTCGGTTTTGACATTGACCTTTCCCGCAAGGGCGCGGTCGATTGTCGAGATGAATACACTTTTATGCCTGGGCAGCCGCCCGTCAAGGGCAAAATAGTTGGAGGCGTGATTGGCCTGGAACAGGGTTCTCTCCACCTCGAGCCCGGCAATCAGGGCGCGCAGTTCCCGGAACAGGCCGGGGCGGTCGGGCAACCGGAACCTTCCCCGGGCATGCAGTCCGGCAAGGGGGGTGTTGTCCAGGAGCATCAGGGTCAGGACAGCGATCTGGCTGGGCCGCATCCGGTTGAGCACCCGGGCCGTGGCCCGGGCATGGTCGATGGAGTGCTGTATTCCGGCGATGCCGAGCAGTACGGTGACTGAGAGGAACATGCCGGCCTCCCGGACCTGTCGGCCGGCCCGGATCATCTCCGCCGCATCCGCTCCCTTGCCGATTGTTTTGAGGGTGGGGTCATGGCCGCTTTCCAGTCCCATGTACACCCGCTGCAGACCCAACCGGTGCAGCTCCTCCATGTCGCTTGGGCTCCGGCCCAGGATGTCCCGGGCGTTGGCATAAAGGCTGACCCGGCGTACCCGGGGGAGCCTGGCGCGAATCAGGGACAAGAGGTCAATCAGTTCGCCCTGGGGTATTGCCAGGGCGTTGCCGTCGGCGAGGAAGAGGGTGGACTGGCGCCGGAAATGACCGGCGGCGAAGTCAAGATCCTCAAGGATGAAGCGCCGGTCCTTGACGCGGAAACGTTTGTCCCGATAGGCGCCGCAGAAGGTGCAGCGATTGTGGGAACAGCCGACCGTCGCCTGCAGAATGATCGAACCGGCTTCGCTGGGCGGCCGGATAATATCTCCCTCATAGTGCATGGCGCGGGCGGAATCGATCCTCCTCAGCCGTTGACCCGGGCGAAATGCTCCATGAAGTCCACGAGCTTGGCAACGCCCTCCCTGGGAAAGGCGTTGTAAATGGAGGCCCGGCAGCCGCCGATGGACCGGTGCCCTTTCAGCCCGTCCAACCCTTCGGCCGCCGCCTCGGTGATGAATCTGGCCTCGAGCTCCGGGGTCGGCAGGTTGAAGGAGACGTTCATCCTTGAGCGGGAGGCCGGTTCGGCATGCCCCCTGTAAAAATCGGTGGTGTCGATGGCGGAATAGAGGAGGGCGGCCTTCTCGTTGTTGATCTTTTCGATGGCCTCGACCCCGCCGGACTCCTTGAGCCATTTCATGACCAGGCCGACACAGTAGACGGCAAAGCAGGGCGGGGTGTTGAACATCGAGCCGTTATCGGCATGGGTCTTGTACCGCAGCATGGTGGGGATGTTGTCCGGGGACCGGTCCAGGATGTCTTCGCGGATGATGACGATGGTCACCCCGGCGGGTCCCATGTTCTTCTGAGCCCCGGCAAAGATTATGCCGAATCTGCCGACATCCACCGGCCGGGAAAGGATGTCGGAGGACATATCGGAGACAAGCATCGACCCGGTTTGGGGAAAAGACTGAAACTGGGTTCCGTAAATGGTGTTGTTGGACACGAAGTACAGGTATTCGCTGGCCGGATCGACGGTATATTCATCATCCCGGGGAACCCGGTTGAACTTTGTCTCCTCGCTGGAAAAGGCGACATCGATCTCGCCAAACAGCCTGGCTTCCTTGATCGCTTTTTTCGACCATACCCCCGTATTCAGGTAGGTCGCTTTTTTCCCGGCCCCCAGGAAATTCATCGGAATCATAAAAAACTGGCTGGAGGCGCCGCCCTGCAGGAAAAGAACCCTGTAGCCGGCGGGCACTCCCAGATTTTCCCGGATAAGGGCTTCGGTCTCCTCGACAACACCCATGAATTCCTTGCTGCGGTGACTCAGTTCAATGAGCCCTATCCCCTTGTCCCTGAAATTGACGATATCAACGGCGGCCTGCCGCAGCACTTCATAGGGCAGAACCGCGGGGCCGGGGCTGAAATTAAAGATTCGTTCAGGCATGTATCCTCTCCCTCGTAAAAATTTGTTCATGGGCATCTGGCCGGATGATCAGCGGGGCCGGAGCAATGGGTTGTGCGGTGTTATCTGGTGTTCATCCGGAAATGGTCTTTTTGCCCGACCTCTGCGTTATGCTCAGAAATTATCCTCGGAATATCAAATATATGCCTGCGGCAATTTTTTTCGCATGCCTTGTTCTCGTACAAAAATCCTCATTTCCGGATGGACACTGTCTGGCGCAGGGCTTCATACAGGACGATTCCGGCACACATTGCCAGGTTGAGACTGCGGATGCGGTCATTGGTCATCGGAATTGTATAACAGCGGTCGGCATAGAGCGCAATGATTTCTTCCGGCAATCCCCTGGTTTCCTTGCCGAAAATGAGATGGCTGCCCGGATGGAACCTGGCCTGATAATGGGGCATTTCCACCTTGGTGGTGAAAAAGAAAATATCCCGCTCATCGGTGGCCGCAAGAAAGCTCTCCAGGCTGTCCCAGTTGCGTATGGTTACATACGGCCAGTAATCGAGCCCGGCCCGTTTCAGATGCTTGTCGTCGATGCTGAAGCCCAGGGGATGAACCAGGTCAAGCACGGTGTCGGTGGCGCCGCAGAGGCGGGCGATTGAGCCGGTATTCGGGGGAATTTCCGGCTCAACCAGGACGATGTGGAGGGGTTTTACTTCCATATTGCCGGCGGCAAGGGGCACCCTGGGTGCGGAGACGCAGAGCGGCCCAAGGAGCGCCCGGCCAGGGAAGCCATTCTTGTGGTTCGTGTTCTTTGTTCCGCTCTCCAGCTGTTCCGTCTGCCGGAGAGCGGCCGACACAAAGGAACACATAACGGTTGGGCACTATGTACCAGAGGAACAAATGCAGTTGCAAATTTAAAAAATCGATTTACATTAAAAAGTTCGTCATCTTGAGAAAAATTTACTTTCCTGCATATTGACTTATGGCGCTTATTGTTCAGAAATTCGGCGGCACGTCCGTGGGGAGCACGGAAAAAATCAAGGCTGTTGCCGAGCGGGTGCTGAAGCAGCACCGGCAGGGGCACAAAATGGTTGTCGTCCTCTCCGCCATGTCCGGCGAAACGGACCGGCTGATCGGCCTGGCCAAAAACATACAGCAAATTCCCGACCTGCGCGAAATGGACATGCTCCTGTCCACCGGCGAGCAGGTCACCATCGCCCTTTTCGCCATGGCAGTGAAGGAGGCCGGTTTTGATGCCGTCTCCCTGCTCGGCGACCAGGTCAGGATCCGCACGTCCAACCTGCATACCAAGGCCAGGATCAGGAATATCGACACCGCCCTTATCCATCGCCACCTGGACGAGGGGAGAATCGTTACCATCGCCGGTTTCCAGGGGGTTACCGAAGAAGGGGACATCACCACCCTGGGGCGCGGGGGATCGGATACCACCGCCGTCGCCCTTGCCGCCGCGCTCAAAGCGGACGCCTGCGAAATTTTCACAGACGTGGAAGGAGTCTATACGACGGATCCCAACATCTGCCAGGCGGCGCGAAAAATCGACCGCATATCGTATGACGAGATGCTTGAACTGGCCAGCCTGGGGGCGAAAGTTCTGGACATCCGCTCGGTGGGATTGGCAAAAAGATTCAAAGTTCCCGTCCATGTGTGCTCAACATTCACGGAAAACGAAGGGACATGGGTGGTCGAGGAGGATAAGATTATGGAATCCATGCTGGTTTCAGGCGTAACCTACAGTAAGAACGAGGCACGAATCACCATCAACAAGGTCCCGGACCAGCCCGGGGTCGCGGCCAAGATCTTTCTGCCGATTTCCGATGCCGGGATCGTGGTCGACATGATCATTCAGAACACCAGGGCCGGTTCCCTGACCGATCTCACCTTCACCGTTCTGCGCAGTGATTACGACCGGGCCATCAGACTCCTGCAGAAAGTGGCGGAGGAAATCAAGGCCGAATCGGTCACCGGCTCCGAGAACATCGCCAAAGTTTCCATTGTCGGAGTCGGGATGCGCAATCATTCCGGAATCGCCTCGACCATGTTCCAGATCCTGGCCAAGGAGGGGATCAACATCATGATGATATCAACCTCCGAAATCAAGGTTTCCTGCGTCATAGAGGAAAAATACACCGAACTGGCCGTGCGCGCCCTGCACGATGCCTTTGCCCTGGACAAGGAAAACCTGCCCATTGAAGAGGCCGTGTAGCTGCCCGTTGCCGGGCCCCGGCCGAAAGGACGATAATGACCATTGAGATCTATGATACGACGCTGCGCGACGGCATCCAGGCGGAAAATTTCAACCTGTCGGTTGAGGACAAGATCCGCGTAACCCGGCAGCTGGACAGGCTCGGCATTGATTTTGTCGAGGGAGGCTGGCCGGGATCCAACCCCCAGGCAGACGAATATTTCCGGAAAATCAGAGAGATTGACCTGAAACACGCCAAGGTGGCGGCCTTCGGCTCCACCCGGCACTTCAAGAATCCCCCTGATAAGGATCACAATCTCCTGGCCCTGGTGGAAGCGCGGACCCCGGCAATAACAATTTTCGGCAAGAGCTGGGATATCCACGTTCATGATGCCCTCAGGATCGACCTCAAGGACAATCTCCAGATCATCGAGGATTCACTGGCATTTTTGCGCCAGCACGTCGAAATCCTTCACTATGATGCCGAGCATTTTTTCGACGGTTTCAAGAAGAATCCCGAATACGCCCTGGAGACACTGCGCCGGGCTGTTATCGGCGGCGCCGGGACCCTGGTTCTCTGCGACACCAACGGCGGCACGCTTCCCCATGAAATTGCGCCGATCATTGACCGGGTCCGGCAATTTCTGCGGGAGCAGGGCAGGGAGGTCAGGCTGGGCATTCACTCGCACAACGACTCGGAGACGGCGGTGGCCAACTCACTGATCGCCGTGACCCTGGGGGCGACTCAGGTACAGGGGACGATGAACGGCTACGGGGAGCGGTGCGGCAACGCCAACCTGACGTCGATCATCCCGGCGCTGGTCTTCAAAATGAAACTGGGCTGCAACGTAGCCCGGAACATAGAACTCCTGTACGAAACATCGCGGTATATCAACGAACTGGCCAATCTCCCCCACAATCGGTACCAGCCGTACGTCGGCGAATCGGCTTTTGCCCACAAGGGCGGCATCCATGTCAGCGCCGTGCAGCGCAACCCCTTGACCTACGAACACATCGAACCCGAGAAAGTAGGAAACATCAGGCGGATACTTGTCTCCGACCAGGCCGGCCGCTCCAACATCCTGCACAAGGCCGAACGATACGGCCTGAAACTGGACGCCGATGATCCGGTGGTGGCCTCCATCGTCAATGAGCTCAAGCAACTGGAAAGCGAGGGCTATCAATACGAGGCGGCCGAGGCCAGCTTTGAGCTGCTGATGCGCAAGGCCCTGGGAATGCAGAAAAAGTATTTCCAGTTGGAAGGGCTGCGGGTCATGAACAACAAGTACCGGATGGATCAGCCGCCGCTGACCGAAGCGACCATCCGGCTGTATGTCGGCGGTGACGAGGTGCACACCGCCTCCATGGGCAACGGACCGGTCAACGCCCTCGACAAGGCCCTGCGCAAGGCCCTGACGCGGTTTTATCCCTCGCTGGTGGAAATGGAGCTGATCGACTACAAGGTACGGGTACTGTCCGGCGAGCACGGCACCGGGGCAAAAGTGAGAGTCCTGATCGAGAGCAGGGACAAGACGAGCACCTGGGGAACGGTGGGGGTCTCGCTCAATATCATCGAGGCAAGCTGGCAAGCCCTGGTGGACAGTATAAATTACAAGCTGATGAAGGACGAAAGGGAAAAGGGACTGCTCTAAATGCGCACCTCTTCAGGGTCAGGGAAGGACAAGCGTTTGCTTGTCCTTCTTGCGTTTGGAGCCCTGATTGTCCTGTTCCGCCAGGGAGAATACCTCATCCCCCTGAAACAAGGGGACAACCGCTGGGTGTGGTTCGAGACGGAAGGGGAGAACAACCGGATCCACAGGCTTACCCTCCCGCTGAACGGCCGGCCCGAGGAGTATTCGGCCGCCATGCTCGACCTGGCGACAGCTGAGGCGGTTGCCCGGCCGGGCTTTGACACCGTCTTTGCCGGAGTCAAGGCCGCCGCCCTCCGGGTCGGCGGCAACGGGGAGGCCTCGACGGCGGTATCGCCGCGGCTGTCCTTTCTGCTGGGGCTGCCGTTTCCCATCAACCATGCGAACGAGGAAGAACTGACCATGCTGCCGGGAATCGGTCCGGTGCTTGCCGCCCGCATTGCCGACTACCGGGAAAGCAGGGGGGCGTTCAGCGACATCGGGGACCTGCGCTCGGTCAGGGGAATCGGCCGCCGTCTCGCGGCCCGCTTGTCGCCTTTCCTTACTTTTGAACACGAATGATGGACGCCGCTGAACAGGAGATAACAGCCGCCCCCCTGCTTGTTCTTGTCGGCCCGACGGCCATAGGGAAAACAGGGCTGTCCCTGGATATGGCGGCCCGTTTCAACTGCGAAATTGTCAGCATGGATTCCATGCAGGTGTACCGGTACATGGATATCGGCACCGCCAAACCGGACCGTGGGGAGCGGAGTGCCGTCGTCCATCACCTGATCGACATCATTGATCCGGACGAACAGTACAACGCCGCCAGGTTTATTGCCGACGGACTGGCCGCCATCGCAGGAATAACCGCCGCCGGCAGGGTGCCCCTGCTGACCGGTGGGACCGGTCTGTATTTGAAGGCCTTGACGCAGGGTTTATTCGAAGAACCTGACTCTGCGGAGCATTCATTGGTCCGCCGGGAACTGCGCAACCGGATGCGCCAGCAAGGAAGGGAAGCGCTTTTTCAGGAATTGCGGCGTTTGGATCCGGATACCGCCGGCCGCATCCATCCCAATGACACCCAGCGGCTGCTCAGAGCCCTGGAAGTCCATCGGCTGACCGGTCGGCCCTGGTCCGAAAATATCCGGCGCCGGCAGGAACCGCCGGTCCGTTTGGCCAATATGTTCCTGATCGGCCTGACCTGCGACCGCCGGGAACTGTATGAACGAATCGAACGGCGAACGGGCCGGATGATGGAACTGGGACTGGTCGAGGAAGTGGAGATGCTGCGGGAAATGGGATACGACCCGCTGCTGCCGTCCATGCAGGCCATCGGTTACCGGCATGTCAACAATTTCCTTGACGGCCGATGGACCCGGGAGGAAGCCGTTCGCCTGCTGGTCCGTGATACCCGGCGCTACGCCAAGCGGCAGATGACCTGGTTCACGAGGATGGAGTCCATCCGCTGGTACCATCGTGACAGGCACGACAAAATCCTGCAGGATACGGAACGCTGGCTGCACAGCCGTGTTTGACGAAATGGACCGCTGACCGGCGGGACTGGGAAGAGGGGAGTTGCACTTGACGCACCATGGCTCAACACGCACCGCGGGGGGGAACGCATTCCGCCCCCGAAGAGAAATCCGGATGAAGGAAGCCCTTCCTGACCCGGCGGTATGCGGCCGGCTGGCCCGGGAAATAAACGTTCCGCCCCTCATTTCCCTGCTCCTGTGGCAAAGGGGGGTCACCAGCGCCCGGGATGCCCTGGATTTCCTGACTCCCCGGCTTGCCGATCTGCCGTCGCCGTTCCTCATGAAAGACATGGACAAGGCGGTGACCCTCGCGGTCAAAGCGGTCACCGAGGGGTGGCCGATATATATTCACGGTGACTATGACGTCGACGGGGTCAGCGCCACGGCCCTGCTGGCGCTGTTTTTCAACTGTCTCGGGACAGCGCCGGTCTGCTATCAGCCTGATCGGTTGACCGAGGGCTACGGCCTGCAGCGGGATTTCCTGGTCAGGCATGCCCCGGGCAAGGAAAACAGCGGTCTCCTGATTACCGTCGACTGCGGCATATCGGCTGTGGCGGAAATCGGTCTGGCCCGCGAAATGGGGTATACGGTGATCGTTACCGACCATCACGAACCCCCTGCAAGTTTGCCGCCGGCGCATGCCCTGATCAATCCGAAACAGCAGGGCTGTTCATTTCCCTTCCATGATCTGGCCGGAGTCGGGGTCGCCTTTTTTCTTGCCGCCGGCATCCGGGCCCACATGGTCAACAACGGGATGCTGGACAGGGAAAAAGCACCGAATCTCAAGCAGTTCATGGACCTGGTCGCCCTCGGCACCGTCGCCGACGTCATGCCGGTCACCGGCATCAACCGCATCCTGATCAAGGCCGGGCTTGAAGTCATGAACGAGCAGCCCAGCCCGTGGGTTACCGCCCTGCAGGCGGTCATCCGGAAAGAGGGCGGGGGTATCCGTGCCGAGGATATATCGTTCCGCCTTGCTCCCAGGATCAATGCCCCCGGCCGGCTTGGCAAACCCGACCTCTCTTTTGCGCTGCTGACCTGCGCCGATGCCGCCCGGGCCGGTGAACTTGCCGAAACAATTGAATCCCTCAACCAGAAGCGCCGACAGCTCGAACTCGAGGTTCTGGAAGAAGTTTTCCGTCAATGCGCGGAACAGGTGAATCGTGGCGACGGGGGGCTGGTCGTTTATGGGCGGTATCACCCTGGAGTGATAGGGATCATCGCCTCGCGGGTGGTGGACCGGTACAACAGGCCGGTGATCGTTCTGACCGAGGACAGCGCGGATAGGAACCTGCTGAAGGGCTCCGGCAGATCGGTGGAATCCGTCAACCTTTTCGAGGTCCTTCGCAGCTGCGGTGACTGCATTGTCCAGTTCGGCGGTCACACAATGGCCGCGGGCCTGACGGTGAGCAAAGAAAACTTGCCGTTTTTCGCGGAACAATTTAATTATATCGTTTCCCGGCAGGGATCGGCGCAGGATGCCGTGAATACCGTCATTGCCGACTGCAACCCGACTCCGGAGGAAATGCTCGACACCACATTTCTCAGATTTTACGCCCAGCTGGAACCGTTCGGCCAGGGGAACCCGGAACCGGTTTTTCTGCTCGAACGGCCGAAGGTGAGCAGACCGGAGGTCATCAAAAATCATCTCCGGTACCGGCTGGAAAGCAACGGCAATGTGTACAGGGCAATCGGTTTCGGCCTGGCGGACAGAATAGCCATGTTTGACGGCGGTTCCATCCGGGTGGCGGTACAAATCAGGAATACGGTGTACAGGGGAGTGGCGCGGACCGAAATCCATACCTTGGACGTGTATCAAGGCGCATGAAGCCCCGCGCAGCCATAAATTTAACATAATATATATTATGCGACATTGAGGTTATACCTGACACCTTTCCCCTCGAACACGGATCTTCAGGGGGCCTGGAAGCAATTGTCCACAATATAACCGCAACCTCATTGACGGGAACAGCCGATGACAAATCATGACGTCTACCAGGAGCCCCTGGTCAGCCGCTATACAAGCAGAGAGATGCAGGAGCTTTTTTCCGAGCGCTTCAGGTTCACCACCTGGCGGCGCTGCTGGGTCGCCCTGGCCGAAGCCCAGTTCGAACTTGGCCTCAAGCTGGTGACCAGGGAAATGGTTGAAGAACTCCGGGCCCATATCGACGATATTGATTATGCAACCGCGGCCCGCAAGGAAAAGGAAATCCGGCATGATGTCATGGCCCATGTCTATACCTATGGCCTCAAATGCCCCAAGGCCGAGGCCATCATTCATCTTGGCGCCACTTCCCAGTTCGTGGTCTGCAACACCGACCTGATTATCCAGAAGAAAGCCCTGCAGCTTGTCAAGAAGGCGCTGGTCAATGTCATTGCCAACCTGAGATCCTTCTGCGGGCAACATGCGGCCCTCGCCACCCTGGGCTTCACCCATTACCAGCCGGCCCAGCCGACCACCGTCGGCAAGCGCAACACCCTCTATATCCAGGATCTGATCCTTGACCTGGCCTATATCGAACACCTTGAGCACCAGATCCGGGCCCGGGGCGCCAAAGGCACGGTCGGGACCCAGGCCACCTTTCTCGAACTGTTTGAAGGCGATCATGCCAGGGTCCGTGAACTGGACCGGCTCGTTGCCGAAAAACTGGGGTTCAGCGAGGTGTTTGACGTGACCGGCCAGACCTATCCCCGCAAACTCGACATGAAAACCGCCGAAACCCTGGCCGGCATAGCTGCCTCGGCCCACAAGTTCGCCGTCGATCTGCGGCTCCTGTCCAACCTCAAGGTGCAGGAAGAACCGTTTGCCAGCAAACAGGTCGGCAGTTCGGCCATGGCCTACAAAAGGAATCCCATGCGGGCCGAGCGGATGACCGGCCTGGCCAGAAAATTGATGAACCTCCCTGTCAATTTCAGCGCCACGGCGGCTAACCAGTGGTTTGAGCGGACCCTTGACGACTCGGCGATCCGGCGGATGGACCTGGCCCAGGGCTTCCTGCTGGCCGACGCAATACTCAGAATTTACATTAATATAACATCTGATATGGTTGTTTATCCGAAACAAATAGAAAAGCACTTGCGGGCTGAGCTGCCGTTCATGGCCACGGAAAAGATCCTTATGGCCTGCGTGGCAAAAGGAAAAAGCCGCCAGAAAATGCACGAGGTCATCCGCGACCATTCGGTGCGGGCAGGACTGGCCGTCAAGCAGGAAGGCGCGGACAACGATCTGCTCCAACGGCTGGCCGCGGACGACCGCATCCCCTTCTCCCTGGAGGAGTTGAACGGAATGCTGGGCGACTACAGCGCGTTCACCGGCCGCGCCGCCGAGCAGACCCGCGAGTACCTGGCGGAGGTCGTCACCCCCCTTCTCGACCGCTACAAGGATATGATCGGCGGCTGCGACGCCAGCCTCACGGTATGACGAATTTGCCCTCGGATCAAAACCGGTGCTGCCGGGCCCTGTACCTCCGGATCGCTCCGGCCCGGATCGGCCTGCTCAAATTTCTCCTCGAGGGGTACGACAACCTGGCCGTGCTGTCCACCGACGAGGCCCGGAGCGGATGCGTACGTCTCCTTGTCCCTCGGTCCCGTTACCAGGAACTCATGCGCTTCCTGACCGCCATCGCGGGAAAGCTTCATGCATAAATTTAACCATGAAAGATATCTTATTGTCAAAACGTGCTAATGAAGCAAAGAAATCTCTACATTAAAACGTTCGGCTGCCAGATGAACGAGCGGGACTCGGAAATCATTGCCCAACTCCTGCATGGTTCCGGCTTCATCCCTGTCCACGATATGGATGCAGCCGACCTGATCATCCTCAACACCTGCAGCATCCGGGCCAAGGCAGAGCAGAAGGTTTACAGTCTGCTTGGACAGCTTAGACAGTATAAATTGAAGAATCCCGACCTGTTGATCAGTGTAGCCGGCTGTGTCGCCCAGCAGGAGGGCGAACGGATACAACGAAAAATGCCCCACGTCGACCTGGTGGTCGGCACCCAGCAGCTCTATCGTCTCCCGGAAATGATCCGCCGGCTTGACAACGGCGCGCACCATCTCAAGCCAGCCGTCGACATCTCGGCCACCTTCGCCATCCCGTCAATACGGAAGCTGACCGGTCCGGCCCCGGAGGCCGGCCTCCCCTTCCCCGCCGGCGGCGAGATCAGGAAATTCGTCACCATCATGCAGGGGTGCAACAACTACTGCAGCTACTGTGTCGTCCCCTATACCCGGGGCCGGGAAATCAGCCGGCCCGTCGCCGACATCCTCGACGAGGTCGGAATGCTTGCGGCCCGGGGCGTGCGTGAAATCACCCTGCTGGGTCAGAATGTCAATTCCTACGGGCAGACCAATCCGGTTGCCGACCGTCCCGTCGATTTTCCGGCCCTGCTGCACAGGGTGGCCCGAACCGAAGGGCTCAGGCGGCTCAGGTTCACGACCTCCAATCCCAAGGACCTGTCCGACCGTCTCATGCGCTGCTTCGCCGAGATCGACATCCTCTGCCCCAACTTTCACCTGCCGGTCCAGTCAGGGTCGGACCGGATCCTGCAGCGAATGAACAGGAAATACACGGTGGCCGACTACCTGGACAAGGTGCGTAACCTCCGGCGATACCACCCGGACATCACCTTGAGCACCGACATGATCGTGGGTTTTCCGGGGGAAACCGACGAGGATTTCGAACAGACCATGCTCCTTCTTGAAACTGTTCGGTTTCATTCATCTTTTTCGTTCAAGTACTCCGACCGCCCCCGGACCCGGTCGGCAACCTTCGGGGAAAAGGTCCCGGAACAGGTCAAGGCGGCACGGCTCGGCCGTTTTCAAGCCCGCCAGGACAGCATAAGCCTGGAACGCAACCGGGAGTATGTTGACCGGGTTGTGGAAGTAATGGTCGAAGGAGCAGGAAAAAACAACCTGCTGCAGGGCCGCGCGGCTACCAACCATATTGTCCACTTTCCCGAACCGCCGGGTTCCTCGTTCAGTCCCGGGGACATGGTCATGGTTCGTATCAACCGGGCCGGGCAGCACTCGCTGGCCGGCACAATGCTGATGGAGGATTCAGAACGTGATTGACTTGCACACCCACACATTCTTCAGCGACGGGGCCCTTGTTCCCGCCGAGCACCTGCGCCGATTCGAGGTCATGGGATATAAGGCCGTGGCCATCACCGACCATGCCGATTCGTCGAACCTGGATTTCATTGTCCCCAGGATAGTCCGGGCCGCGGCCGACCTCAACCCCCACAGCAGGACCCGCCTGATTCCGGGCATCGAGCTGACCCACGTTCCACCCGCCCTGTTCAGGGAACTGGCCGGGCGCGCTCGTGAGCTTGGCGCCCTTCTGGTGGTGGCCCACGGCGAGACCCCCGTGGAGCCTGTTATTCCCGGGACCAACCGGGCCGCCCTGGAAGCAGGGATCGACTTGCTGGCCCATCCCGGGTTCATCACCGAGGAAGAGGCCGGGCTGGCTGCGGAAAAAGGAATTCTGCTTGAACTTTCGGCCAGAAAGGGCCACTGCCTGACCAACGGCCACGTCGCCCGCATGGCCTTCAGGACCGGGACGCCGCTGTCGGTCAATGCCGACGCCCATGAACCCGGGGACTTCATGACTCCGGAACGGGCGGAAACCGTGGCCCTCGGCGCCGGCCTTGACAGGGAGCAATACCGGCAGCTGCGAAAAGACATGGCGGACCTAGTCGGCCGCCTCTGATCCTCCGTTGTCCCGGCCGGTAAAACCGGGCAGGCTCGGCGGGGAAGCAACGGCCGGGGCCGGAGATTTGCCGGTCAGGCTGCTGATCCGGCGGACAACCCGACCGGCGGCCCGCCTGCCCTTTGCCGTTGCCGACTTGATCAGGCAGTCGTCGAACTCGACGACCAGGCTGTTGTATTTGGCCCTGGATGAGGGCACGAGGCTCAGCCGGGCCCGCACCCCCTGCTCCCCTACTTCGAGAAACTGGATGACGGATCGCCGGTGCTCCGGAAAAAGCCGGTATTCCCTGTTGATGATAAACCTGGGCGTGCGGAAGCGCTTGACGTACGACAGGTTCTCCCCGCCGTTGCGGTAGATGACGTTGAACACCAGGTTGTTCTCCAGCACCCCCATCCAGACGAGATCCCCGCCGACAAAAAGCTTGTCCGTCACGTTGATCACCTTGTACAGGCCGTTGCTGAAAATGAGCATCAGCCGGTCCAACTCGGAGCAGTGCACCTCGATATCCTGCCTGGCATCCTCGGCCCGTATTTTATGGCCGAGGAAACCGCTTTGCCGGTGGTAGCCGGCCACCAGGTTGGAGAAGGCGGCGGCCCGGGCATCCACCTCGTCGAAGTGCTCAATGGTGCTCCTGCGCGGGTATGATTGACCGTACTTGTCCAGCAGGCCCTGCAGGTAATTTATGGTAAAGCCGACCATATCCCGGAGATTTTTCTCCAGGGCCTTGATGGCCCGCTCAATGATCCGGATCTCCTTCTTCTGTCTGTTGATGTCGTAGCGGGAGATGCGCTTGATCTTGATTTCAAGGAGCTTTTCGATATCCTCCCGGGTTACGTCGCGGACCAGTTCTTCCCTGAACGGTTCCAGGGCCTTGGCCACGGTGGCGATAACCTTGGCGTAGCTGGTTACTTCCTCTATCTGCTTGTACAGCCGCTCCTCGATGAAGATGCGCTCCAGTTTGCGGGCGTGCAGTTTCTCCCGCTGTCTCCCCAGATCGATCCGCAGCTCCGCCTCCAGGTCGCGGACCAGTTTTGCGGTATTGTGCCGCAGAACCTCATCGACGGTGACCTGGCAGGGCATATGATTGCGGATGACCACCAGATTGGGGGAAACGGAGAGTTCGCAGTCGGTAAAGGCATAAAGGGCATCAATGGTCTCTTCGGCATACACTCCCCGCGGCAGCTTGATTTCAACCTCCACTTCCTCAGCGGTATAGTCGTTGATGGAGGCTATCTTCAGTTTGCCGGACTTTGCCGCTTTTTCAATGGAATCGATCAGTCCTTCGGTGGTGATGCTGTACGGGAGCTCCCTGATGATGATCGTTTTTTCATCGGCCTCGACCATGCGGGCCCGGCAGCGGAGTCTCCCGTTGCCGTTGTTGTATTCCGTGACGTCGATTATCCCGCCCCGCGCAAAGTCGGGATAAACCATGAAGGACTCTCCCCGCAGGCAGCTGATCTGGGCCCGGAGCAATTCGTTGAAATTGTGGGGCATGATCTTGGTGGCCATGCCCACCGCAATCCCCTCGGCCCCGAGCAACAGAAGAAGCGGCAGTTTGGACGGCAGGGTGACCGGTTCTTTCATGCGGCCGTCGTACGATTCCACGTACTGGGTCAGGTCCTTGTTGAACAGCGTCTCCCGGGCCAGCGGCGTCAGCCGGCATTCTATATAGCGCGCCGCCGATGCCTGATCCCCGGTAAAAATGTTGCCGAAATTGCCCTGCCGTTCGATCAGATATTCCTTGTTGGCCAGGTTGACCAGGGCGGCGAAAATCGACTGGTCGCCATGGGGGTGCAGCTTCATGGTTTCGCCGACCACGTTGGCCACCTTGTGAAAACGCCCGTCGTCCATGTTGTGCAGAGTCTGGAGGATGCGCCGTTGAACGGGCTTCAGTCCGTCGTCGATATCCGGAATGGCCCGCTCCCTGATCACATAGGAAGTGTAATCGAGGAAATTATCGTCGAACAGGCGCTGCAGCCTGCCCATTTCCGGCTGTGACAGGGGAATATCGGTCATACCGGCCTCAGTACCAGGTGGTTCATGATGTACTGCCGCCGGTCAGGGGTATTCTTGCCCATGTAGAAGCTCAGTACCTTGGAGATCTCGCTCAGCGTATCGATGCGGACCTGCTGCAGCCGCATGTCCGGGCCGATGAACTGTTTAAACTCCCGGGGCGATATCTCTCCCAGGCCCTTGAACCTGGTCATTTCCACTTTCTTTTCCACCTCCCCTCTGCCTTTCAGCCGGCGGACCGCCTCTTCCTTCTCCTTTTCGGAGTAGCAGTAGACGGTCTCCCGGGTATTGCGGACCCGGAATATGGGGGTCTCGAGGATATAGACATACCCCAGCTTGATGAGCGGTTCGAAGTAGTGCAGGAAGAAGGTCAGCAGCAGGTTGCGTATATGCAGGCCGTCAACATCGGCGTCGGTGGCGAGGATGATCTTGTCGAAGCGCAGCGAACCCACCGACTCCTCAATATCCAGCGCCTGCATCAGGCTGTACATTTCCTCGTTCCTGTACAGGACGTCGAGCCGTTGCCCGTAGACGTTCATGGGCTTGCCCTTGAGGGAAAAGACCGCCTGGATCATGGGATCGCGGGAGCTGACGATGGAGCCCGCCGCCGACTGCCCCTCGGTTATGAAGATCATGTTCTCGCGGCCGGCCCCGGAGGGATTCTTGCGCGATGGATGATACTTGCAGTCCTTGAACTGGGGGATCTTCAACGCGACTTTCTTGGCCTTGGCCTTGGCCTCGCGGCGCACGGTCTGCAGCTCGCGGCGCACCCGTTCGTTGCGCTGAACCTTGTCCAGCAGGAGTTCCGCGGTTCCGGGGTATTTGTACATGTGATCGGCAACCGCATCCCTGACGGTATTGACTATCCACGAGCGGATCTCGGTATTGCCGAGCTTGTTCTTGGTCTGGGACTCGAAGACCGGCTCCCGGACCTTGACGGCAAGGGTCCCGACTATGCCGTCCCGCACGTCCTTGCTGTTGAATTTCTTGCCGCTGAATTCGTTTATCCCCTTGAGCACCCCCTCCCGGAAGGCCGACAGGTGTGTTCCTCCTTCGCTGGTATAGGTGCCGTTGACAAACGAAAAATAGGTGTCGCCGTAATCGTCGGTATGGGTGAAGGCCATCTCCAGCGACTTGTCGGCAAAATGGATGGGATCGTAGATCTGGCTGCCGTTCAGTTCAGCGGACAAAAGGTCCAGCAGGCCGTTTTCGGAATAAAAGACCTCGCCGTCAAAATAGAGTTTCAGTCCCGAGTTGAGATAGACGTAGCGCCAGAGCCGCTTTTTGATATAGTGGTGGTCGAACTGAAAATTCTCGAAGAGCTCGCCGTCGGGCAGGAACTCAATCAAGGTGCCGTTTTTTTCCCCGGACTCCCCCTCCTCGTCAAACCGGAGTTCGCCGTACCTGAAGACTGCTTTCTTGTAGCGGCCGTCCCGGAAGGCGCAGACAATGAACTCCGAGGACAGGGCGTTGACCGCCTTGGTCCCGACCCCGTTCAGACCGACCGAAAACTGAAACACGTCCGTATTGTACTTGGCCCCGGTGTTGATGGTGGAAACGCACTCAACAACCTTGCCCAGCGGGATGCCCCGCCCGAAATCCCGAACCGAACAGCGCCCCTGCACATCGATATGGATGTCGATCCGCTTGCCGGCCCCCATGATGAACTCATCGATGCTGTTGTCGATGACCTCTTTCAGAAGGATATAGATGCCGTCATCGGGATGGGAACCATTGCCGAGCCGTCCGATGTACATGCCCGGGCGCTTCCGGATATGCTCAAGGGAACTCAGGGTCTTGATCTTGGATTCGTCGTATTGATGAAGGGCCACGGGGAAAGTGTCGAAAAATTATGGTTCCACTGTTGCTGAATGATAAGGAATATGAATATACCCTTAATCCGTGACGAAACAACAGTAATTTTTGCTGATAAAATCAATTAACATGTTGATTTTTATAACAAAATGTTGCAATATACACCTGTCGTAAAAACTCACTTGACAGGTGACCGAATGAAACGATTTATCATTGAACAATCTGACAATGAATTCTATACGAGCCACTCGGGCCTGGCCCTCATCGGCTTGTGCATCAACCGCTTCAGTGGTCTGCCGAAGCAGGTTGCCGGAAAAATGACCAGAGGGCAGGACAAGATATCTCACACCGACATCGTCCGCAGCATGCTGGGCCTGCTCTGCCTCGGCAAGAGCGATTTTGAGGCGATATCCTCCATGCGGGACGATACGTATTTCAAGCAATCCCTGGGCATCA
>OMKS01001795.1_pt1 | contig 18623 bp, 22 predicted proteins | sample 1674721 | NCBI WGS metagenome assembly OMKS01 (sample SAMN06264996, study PRJEB25208) | sediment metagenome | isolation source: hot spring sediment | place: USA: California | collected 2014-09-02
TTCAGCGGTTAGCATGTATCCAGCAGGTGCTGATGCTGGCCCCATCACCACCTGCTGCGTGCTGCCTTCTCATTTACTGGACAACGCTAAAGCCGGGAAAACTTTTTTATATGTGGTCCGGATAGAAATATGATAAATATCATATTTCCAATTAATAAATACGGAAATATGGAGTGACGTAGAGCAGGGAGGTACTATGGCCCAGATAGCCCAGGTGAAAAACAACATCAAAAAAGTCCTCAGCCACAGCGGATTCGAGGACATCGAGTGCTCCATATATGCCGCTCTTGTCCTGGCCAACCGCCCCCTAACCGCCCGGGAGATAGCCCACGAAACCCGCTACGCCTATTCCACCACCATCAACGCCCTGAACGCCCTCATCAAGCAGGGGCACATTCACAAGACGCGCCGGAGTCGAAAAAACGTGTACTGTCTGGCCACCGACCTGGCCCACATCGTGAAGGCCAGAATAAACCGCTTCTCCGATCTCCTGCAAACCACGGCCGCCTCCATCCACCGTCTGGACGAGCGGTACAAAGAGAGGTTGCGGGAGGTCCTGGAGACGGTGAACAACGCCCTGTGCGCCCTGGAAAAAATGCGGTGTACGGAGGAAGGACCATGAAACATGCCACCACCATCCGGCTGCTGAAGGGGACCGTCGGAAATCCCCTCACCCGCACTCTGCTCAGGGGGTTGAGCACCTTCTGCGACAAATGCGGCAAAAACCGGGTGGAGGTATCGGTGGAGTTGTACACGGGGCAGCGAGAGGGGGCCTGTCTGGCCTGCACAGCGGGAGCCAGACTGATTGCCCGGGTGCTGGCCAAGGGAGCAGAGGCCTTCGGGCTCAGCGAGGAGGAGATGCAGGAAAAGTTTACCGATCCCTACTGGGCCAGGGGGCTGGCCTCCACCGTGCGGGGCATCGCCCAGTTCGGCGTAACCAAGCCCTTTACCCCTGGGGCCCCCTTCCAGGTGGTGTGGGACATCACCTACAGGTGCAACCTCCGCTGCCAGCACTGCTATGCCACCGCTGGAGAGGTGGGAAAAGACGAGTTATCCACCGAAGAAGCACTGCGGGCCATCGACCTGCTGGCCCGGGCCGGGGTCACCGTGCTGGCCTTTTCCGGTGGAGAGCCCCTGGTGAGACCAGATATTTTTCAATTGACCCGGCACGCTGCCGAGCGGGGCATGTACGTGGCCGTGGCCACCAACGGCACCCTCATCACCAGGGAAAAGGCTGCCCGGATGAAAGAAAACGGAGTGGAGTTTGTGCAGATCAGTCTGGACGGACTGGATGCGGAAACCCACGACGCCTTTCGGGGGGTGGAGGGGGCCTTCGACAGAACCGTGGAGGGCATCAAAAACAGCGTGGCCGAGGGATTTTTCGTGGAGGTGTCCACAACGGTCACCAGGCACAACTACCGGCAGATACCGGAAATCATAGACTTCAGCGAGCGGCTGGGAGCAGACTGGTTCATGGCCTATAACTTGGTCCCCACGGGCCGGGGCCGGGACATCGTCGCCCACGACCTGTCGCCGGAGGAGCGGGAGGACATGCTGCACATGCTGTGGCGGGAGCTGAAAGCGGACCGAAACATCAACGTGCTGTCCACCGCCCCCCAGTTTGCCCGGGTGGCCCTCCAGCAGGAGGGAAAGGGGGACTGCACCACGGTTCCCACCCACTTCTATAACCCCACCCTGGCCGGCCAGCTGGTGGACCTGGCGGAGTTCATCGGGGGATGCGGCGCCGGCCGATTCTACCTGGCCATGCGGGCCAACGGCGACCTGCAGCCCTGCGTTTTTTTCCCCCTCAAGGTGGGCAACATCCGGGATGGTGACCTGGAGAGGGTGTGGCAAAACAGCAGAGTGCTCCAGGAATTACGAAACAAGGATTTACCGGAGCGGTGCGGCGACTGCCATTACCGTTACTACTGCGGCGGCTGCCGGGCCCGGGCCTACGGGTACACCGGCAACTATCTGGCCCCTGACCCGGGATGCATCAACAACCGGGAGGTATACCATAGGCTGACCTGCCATGTGCAGCAGCCGGTGCAGGCAACCGGGAGCCGGCCCGGGTGACGGCGGCGGATCATCCTCACGTCCTGGCCACGATGCGGATGATGTCCCCGTGCTGGAGTTGATGGTCGGCACCCACCACCCGCTTGGTACGGGCATCCACTCCCCGGATGAACCCCTCCCCCAGGTCGGTGTGCACCTTGTAGGCCAAGTCCAGGACGGTAGACCCCCGGGGAAGCAGGTAGACGTCGGGGAGCACGTTGCCCTTTTTGTCGGCATAGTGATTTTCGTCCTCCACCGGATAGACGGCAATCAGGTTGAGCAGGCTGAACACGGCGGTGTTGATGCACTGCTGCACGCCGGTGCCCCCGTATTTCTCCATGACATGGGTACGGATGTACTCCAGCCCCTTGAGCTGCTTGTCACTCATGTCTTCGTCAAGGACGGTGAAACAGTCATCGCCGGGCTTGTAGTCGATGAGTCCCTTTTCGGCGGCGTGGGTGAGAGCCAGTTCACATTCGGCAGAGGTGGGAATGGCGTGCTCCCCCCGCATGGCCTGAACCATGGCATCGGGGGCCTTGTCGCATTTGTTGAGAGCCAGCAGAATGGGCTTGCCCGCCCGCCGGATGTGGGAGGCCAGGGTGAACAACTCGGCATCCGTCCAGGTGGAGAAGTCCTCGGGAAGAGCGGCATGGCGCATGGCCACGTTGATGTCTCCCTCGGTGATGCCCAGCCCGGTGAGACGCTCGGCCAGGGGGCCACTGATTTTTTGGTCCTCCAGCTTGCAGCGGCGGCTGACCTGCTCCCAGTCCCGCTTGATGATGCCCAGAATCCAGTAGTCCAGCTCCTCCTCCAGGAAGGCCACGTCCTGCCGGGGGTCATGCTGGCCCACCGGGCACATCTGTCCCTCGGCGTCGGTAGAGCCGGAGGCATCGATGATGTGGATGAGGCAGGAAGCCTGGCGGAGATCGTCCAGAAACTGGTTGCCCAGTCCCCGTCCCTCGTGGGCCTTGGGCACCAGGCCGGCCACGTCGATGGCCTCGATGTGCACGTAGCGTATGCCGTCCCTGCACTCGGAGTTGTGGGGGTTGCAGGTGGCCCCCAGCTCCCGGCAGGGGCAGGGAGTGCGGGCGTACATGATGCCCTTGTTGGCCTGGATGGTGGTAAAGGGATAGGAGGCCGTCTCGCCGTGGGCATTGGTGGCAGCATTGAAAAAGGTGGTTTTGCCCACGTTGGGCTTGCCCACAATACCGATCTGCATACCCATGTTATCTACCCGTAATAGTGGTTGATGTCGTCTTTTCCCCCGGCTCCCTCCTTTCGCTCCAGCAGGTCGATGGAAAGAATCATGCTCACCGGGATGACCCTTGTCTTACCGGCCAGGTCTCCGTGGGTGTCATCCATGACGATGCACAGCCCCTCCTCCTTGCCGATGTAGGTGTAGCCCGCAAAGGTTCCCTGGGTGACCATGGTTTCCTCCTGACCGCTCATGGAACACACCAGGCACACGGAGCCCTCGGCAAATTCGACCTCAGCCATCTAAGGTCCTCCTGGACACCAGCTTCTGAAGATGGGCCACGGTCTCCGCATAGTTCTCCATGGCCACCTTGACATGGGCCTCCACGAAGCTCCACGCCTTGGCCAGGTTGCCGTAGCGCAGCCGGTATGTCTTGCGCACCGTGACCCCCTCGCCCTCCCTGCCCTCCTCCAGGATGTCCATGCCCTTCAGCTTGTTGAGGTGGCGATACACGGTGGCCTTGGTGGCCTCCAGGGTGACAGCCAGCTCGTCCACCAGCCAGTGCTTGTCCGGATGAATCAAAAAGCACTCAAACAGCCGGTAGGGAATGGAGGCGGTGTCGGCGCTCTCGTTCATGTAGCCGATGAGCCGGAGAAAGTCCACTGCCACCTTTTCGTAGTCGTCCTCCCCGGTCAGCGGAGTGTTTTTGGTCACCTGTAGCTGGAATACCATGTTTAGAGAATGGCTAGGCTTATTTTATAATTTTTGCGGCGTGGATACAGCCCTGACGCAGACTAGGCCACTTCCGGGCTCCAGCCGCCGGTGCCCTTGCCTCCCTCCTGGGGCTGGTCGAACTGCACCTGGGGCATGGGAATGGGCGGGGGAAGGCGCAGGTCACGGGAAATCATCACCGCCTCCGGAAGGCAGAAATGCATGATGGCCGTATGAATGCGAGAGGCCACCTCGTTGGGCATGTTTTTGGACTCGCTCCACCGCTCGGCCACCTCCCGGGCGTCGCTGCTCTCGTAGATGAATTCCCCCGCCAGTTTTATCAGGCCCAGCGGGCCGTAGCTGGCAGTGTACTCGAACTCCACCTGGGCCTCCTGCTTGCCCTGGGGGGTGAACAGGGTGACCGTGCTGTTGTGGTCGATGCGGACGTTGCGCACCGGCTGCTGAGACCGGGAATAGCGGCGGGCCTCCACGGAGGAGAGTTGCATATTCTTGATGTTCATGGTGTAAACCAAGTCCTCCCCGTTTAAATAATTTATTGCTAACTGATGGCGATGCTCACGATGTTGTTGCCTCGCAGCACCACCTTGCCCAGGCGCCGCTCGGCGTCCCCCTTCTCTTCCCGTGTGTCCTCAATCACCAGGTTCATGTACTGGTCGTAGCCGGACAGCTTTCCCTTCAGCACCCGGCCGTCCTTCAGCAGCAGCGAAACCTCCTTGTTCACCGAGCTCTCCAGCAAATCGGTTGGTAAGACCATGAAGCAGTATGCCGCCGGCTTTTAAATAGTTGTTGAAAGCCCATCCGGAAAAAGCGGGTCACAACTCATTGACGATGATGTCCGCCGTCCACCGGGCCACGTTGGCTGCCACCCCTGGGCACTTGTCGCGGTGTCTTCCGGCCTCCTCGAAGGCTGCGTAGCCCCGGGGGCTGAGCAGGTCGAAGGAGCGCTCCATGATGGCCTCCTGCACCTGTTTGCACACTGGGGAGCCGTACTCGGTGACGAAGCGCTGGTAGAGTTTCTGGGCGGGGACGAACACCCGGCGTTTTTTGTCCCCCTGCTGAAAATTTTCATAGGACCGGCCAGTGAGGAGTCCCAGGGCCAGCATGCCCCCGACCAGGGCGCCGCAGGTCCCCTCGGTGGAGAGCGCCGTCCCTCCGGCCAGGGAGTCAGAGGCCCGAATGACCGTTGGGTGGCCGATGGCCAGGGTTTCCATGAGCGCCGCCAGCACGCACTGGGGGCAACTGCCCCGGCTCTGCTCGTAGGAATAGGCCAGGTTGGCCGCCTTTTCCACCGGGTCGTCAGGGGAAACGGGCATAGCACTGTAAAGAGCGGTGCTTGATATAGATTTCCGCCGGGGCAAAGCATTTATACGACCCCCGTCATTTAACGATTGTGAAAAAATTAACTTCGCGGGAAACCCTGGAGCGCCTGAAGGAGCGGCAGAATGCAGTGATTCTGGCTCACAACTACCAGCGCCCCGAGGTACAGGACATCGCCGACTTCGTGGGGGACTCCCTGGGGCTGGCCACAAAAGCCGCAGAGACAGATGCAGAAAACATCGTGTTCTGCGGGGTGGACTTCATGGCGGAAATAGCCAAGATTCTCAACCCGGACAAGACGGTGCTCCACCCCGATACGGGAGCCAAGTGCCCCATGGCGGCCATGGTGGACCCGGAGAGCCTGGGATGGCTCACCGCCGACCATCCGGAGGCCGCAGTGGTGGCCTACGTGAACACCAGCGCAGCGGTCAAGGCGGCCAGCCACATCTGCTGCACCTCCTCCAACGCGGCCAAGGTCATACAAAGCCTAGAGCAGGACACCGTCATTTTCGTTCCCGACCACAATCTGGGCCAATACGCCAAGCGCTCAGTAGAGGGCAAAAACCTCCTTCTGTGGCCCGGCATCTGCCCCACCCACCACAAGATAACCCCAGACGACATCTCAGCCTTCCAGCGCAGCCATCCGGAGGCCGAGGTCCTGGTGCATCCCGAATGCCGGCCGGAGGTCATTGACCTGGCCCACCAGGTGCTCTCCACCGGCGGCATGACAAACCACGTCCGGCAGTCAGAAGGCCGAGAATTCATCGTGGGCACCGAAAAGGAGCTCTGCTACCGCCTCTCTCGGGAATGCCCGGACAAAGATTTCTATCCGGTGGAAAAGGCTCTCTGCCCCAACATGAAAAAGACAACCCTGGACAAAGTTTTAAAAAGCCTTCAAAACTTAACCCCTCAGGTTAGTCTGCCCCAAAACATCATGCAGCAGGCGTCCCGTCCGCTGCAACGGATGATGGACATGGGCAGAGGTGATTGAAGTGAAAAGAATCTATCTGGACCACGCTGCCACCACCCCCGCCGACCCCCAGGTGGTAGAGGCCATGCAGCCCTACTTCAGCCGGAGGTACGGCAACCCCTCATCCCTGCACACCCTGGGGGCGGAGGCCCAGGAGGGACTGCAGAAGAGCAGGGAGCAGGTAGCCCAGATGCTGGGAACGGAGCCCCAGTGTATCGTCTTCACGGGCAGCGGCACGGAGAGCGACAACCTGGCCATCAAGGGTCTGGCCTGGCACAAAAAAAGGGGTCACGTCATCACCAGCGGCATCGAGCATCCGGCGGTGCTGGAGACCTGCCGGCATCTGGAAAAAAACGGGTTTTCCGTCACCTACCTGCCCGTGGACAGCCAGGGACTGGTCAATCCCGAGCACGTGGCCCAGGCCATCCGGGAGGACACCATCCTGGTCAGCGTGATGCACGCCAACAACGAAATAGGCACCATTCAACCCGTCAAAGAAATTGCGGCCATATCTCACGAGCATCAGGTGCCCGTGCACACCGATGCCGTACAGTCCGTGGGCAAGGTTCCGTTCACCGTGGACGACCTGGGCGTGGACCTGCTGTCGCTTTCCGCCCACAAGATTTACGGGCCCAAGGGCGTGGGGGCACTCTATGTACGAGAGGGCCTCAAACTGCAGCCTCTGCTGCACGGAGGAGGACACGAGAAGGGACTGCGCTCCTCTACCGAAAACGTGCCGGGCATCGTGGGGCTGGGCACAGCCTGTGAGCTGGCCGGCCAGCGTAGGGACCGGGACATTTCCCACATGCGCAGGCTGAGGGATAAACTCATTGCTGGAGCCCTGGAAATCCCCCGGGCCTACCTCAACGGCCATCTCCAGAAACGGCTGCCCAACAACGCCCACCTCCGGTTTACCGCCATCGAGGGCGAATCTCTGCTGCTCAGCCTCGACGAGAAAGGCGTCGCCGCCTCCACCGGCTCCGCCTGCTCCTCCAAAAAGCTGCAGGCCTCGCACGTGCTGCTGGCCATGGGGCTCACCGAGGTGGAGGCCCACGGGTCGCTGCGTCTCACCCTGGGACGGGGCACCACAGAGGAGGAGATTGACTACGTGCTGGATATTCTGCCCCCGATAGTGGAAAAGTTAAGAAAGATGTCGCCGTTATGGGAGGCATAGCATGAGCCTGTACAGCGAAAAAGTCATGGAGCATTTCCGCAACCCCCGCAACATGGGCGAAATTGAGGACGCAGACGGGGTGGGCACGGTGGGCAACCCGGTGTGCGGGGACCTGATGACCATCTACATAACGGTCAAAGACGACCGGCTGGAGGACATCAAGTTCAAAACCTTCGGCTGCGCGGCGGCCATCGCCACCAGCAGCATGATCACAGAGATGGCCAAGGGGATGCAACTGGAGGAGGCACTGCGCATCAGCCGGGATGACGTAGCCCAGGGACTGGAGGGGCTGCCCCCCATCAAGATGCACTGCTCCAACCTGGCGGCCGAGGCCCTGCACAAGGCCATCGAGGACTACCGGTCCCGGCAGTGACCAGGAATCCGGGAAAACCTTATATGCCCCGACAAATTAGTCCGGCATGCACAAAATTTTTACTCTGGCCGTGATGCTGTGCCTGGTGCCCCTGGCGCCTGCTCTGGCCTCGCCACAGCAGACCGGCGGTTCCTATCTGCACATCGTGGAGCCCCAGGGTGGGCTGTACTACCACGGGCAGAAACTGCTGCCCGGCGACCCCTTCTGGACGGTAATTGTGGGCGACCGCCAGATGGCCGTGCGGGCCGAGGGCAGCGACAACGTGCTCACCGTGTACTTTACCCTGTATGACGTGCAGGAACGGGAGGTCATTGACCAGCAGCTGGATGCCACCCCCGGGGACGGCTTTGCCTGTCTATTCAGCAACGTGCCTCGCGGTACCTATCTGGTAATTGCCCTGGGTCTGGCCGCCGACCTGGAGGAACCGGTGGCCTCCGACTGGCGGACGCCCATCCTGTTCATCCCCACCTAGACAACAGTTTTAAAAACCCGGCCCTTTGCATACCATGGCCCTCAAGCGACGACATCCGGTCAGACACAAGGACATAGCCCCCGTCATCGAGCAGCTGCAGGAAACACTGGGCTGCACCATCGCCCACCAGCACAGGGCGGAGAGCGCCGAATGGGAGGGGCAAGAGGTCATCCTGCTGAACGGCCGCCTGGACATCGTCATGCTGGAGGACCAGGCCTTTCTCGCCCTCAGCGGCATCAACAAGCACCGGCCCACCCGGCGCCAGGTGACCGTGGACCGGGGCGCGGTGCCCCACGTGCTCAACGGCGCCGACGTCATGGCCCCGGGCATCACCGATGCCGACCCCGCCATCCAGGAGGGAGACCTGGTGTGGGTGCGCAACCCCGAGGGAACGGGCATCGCCGTGGGGCGGGCCCTCCTAAGCGGTCCAGAGATGGTAGCCGGCAGCAAGGGCAAGGCGGTGAAGAGCCTCCATCACCTGGGCGACGACCTGTGGAACCTGGCCCAGGAACTGAAATCGTAGAAAGGCAGCCAAGACATTTTTTCGACAGCAACCTGACCATCATAATGAGGACGGGTATCTCGCCTAAGCTAAAAAGAAAAGCGGAGTAAAAATTAATATCGCAGCCACCAGCAGGACGAAAAAGAGCCTGCGGTCTTCCTTTAGCAGCGGGGTTCTCTCTCCTAAAAACTCGTATCTTTGTGTATTGGTTTTTGTCGTTCCCCGTCCGATATTATGGCCGGTATCAACAAACTTATAAGCCGTGTTTATTTCCGGTGATACGATGAGCGGCGACTACGACCCGATGGCCTGGGAAAAAAAGTGGCAGCAGTACTGGGAGGACAACAACATCTATCATTTTGACCCCCAGAGGGGCGACGTTTATTCAATTGACAATCCGCCCCGCTATGCGTCGGGCGCCCTGCACATCGGGCATGCCGTCCACTACACCCACATCGATTTTGTGGCGAGATACAAGCGCATGCGGGGCTACAACGTCTTCTTCCCCCTGTGTTTTGACGTCAACGGGATTCCCATCGAGGAGAGGGTGGAGAAGCGCCTGGGCATCACCCGGAAGGACATCGACCGGCATGAGTTCATCCAGCTGTGCCGGGAGTTCGCCGAGGAGAACATCGGGGAGATGAAGCGGCAGTTCGTCATGCTCGGCGAGTCCATGGACCCCAGCATTTACTACCAGACGGACGCCGAATACTACCGGCGGGTTACCCAGATTTCGTTTATCGACCTCTACGAAAAGGGATACATCTACCGGGGGGAGTTTCCCGTCAACTGGTGTCCCCGGTGCATGACGGCCATGGCCGATGCAGAAATCGAGCACACCGCCCGGGACACCCAACTGAGCACCATAAAGTTTTACTTTGCAGATGAACAGCCAGAGCAGATAGAAAAATACCACGGCATAGGCAGAGACCGGCGGGGTCAGTACATCGAGATTGCCACCACCCGCCCCGAGATGCTGCCCACCTGCCAAATCGTGGCCGTCCATCCCGACGACGAGCGGGCTCCCTGGCTGGTGGGCCAGAGAGTGAAGGTGCCCCTGTTCGGGCAGGAAGTAGAGATTGTGGGGGACGACTCGGTGGACCCCTCCTTTGGCTCCGGCATGCTTATGGTGTGCACCATCGGGGACAAGGACGACCTGGAAAAGGCCCTCCGGTACCAGCTCCCCATGAAAATCTGCATCGACGAGGAGGGACGGATGAACGCCCTGGCCCAGGGCTACCAGGGACTGACCATTCCCCAGGCCCGGCAGGCAGTCATCAGCGACATGGAAAAACAGGGTTTGATACTGAAGCAACAGGACATCGACCAGAGCGTGGGCATCTGCTGGCGGTGCAAGACCCCGGTGGAGTTCATCCAGGCCGAGCAGTGGTTCCTCAAGTTGCTGCCCTTCAAGGAAAAGGTGCTGGAGGCCGCCGACGCCATTGACTGGTACCCCGACTACATGCAGCTGCGCTTCAACGAATGGGTTAACTCCCTGAAATGGGACTGGGTCATATCCCGGCAGCGCTACTTTGCCACCCCCATCCCCCTGTGGGAATGCCAGGAATGCGGGCAGGTGGTGCTGGCCACCCGGGAGCAGTGCTACGTGGACCCCACCATCGATTCCCCGCCGGTGGACCGCTGCCCTGCCTGCGGCGGCCCCCTGAAGGGAAGCGAGGACGTGTTCGACACCTGGATGGACTCCTCGGTTACCCCCCTGTACAACACCTTCTGGCAGCGGAACCCGGAGATGTTTGAGAGGCTGTACCCCATGTCCCTGCGCCCCCAGGCCCATGACATCATCCGCACCTGGGCCTTTTATACCGTGCTCCGCTGTCTGCTGATTACCGGGGAAAAACCCTTCCGGGAGATCATGATGGGCGGGTTTATTCTGGCTCCCGACGGCAAGCCCATGCACACCTCGCTGGGCAACGTCATCGACCCCCTGGAGATTCTGAGAGAGGAGGGCGCCGACCCCCTGCGCTACTATGCCGCCAAGTGCAAGCTGGGCGAGGACAATCCCTTCCGGCCCAAGGACCTGGTGCGGGGCAAGCGCCTGATGAAAAAGCTGTGGAGCGTGCAGCAGTTCGTGGGCACCGCCCTGCAGCAGGTGGAGCAGCCCGCCGGGGAGATGGACCCGGACAAGCTGCCGGTGATGGACCGGTGGATACTCACCCTGTTCAGCCGCACGGTCACCAGGTGCACGGATCACCTGGACGTCTTTGCCTATGCCGAGGCCCTCCGGGAGGCCGAATACTTCCTGTGGCACGAGTTCGCCGACCACTACATCGAGATGGTCAAGCACCGCATCTATGACCAGGGAGACCCCCGGGCGGCACAGGTTCTCTACCTCCTGGGTCTGGGAACCCTCAAGCTGCTGGCCCCCTTCCTCCCCCACATAGCCGAGGAGATCTACCGTCGCCACTACCGGGAGCGGGACGGCCACCGCAGCATTCACCGGGCAACCTGGCCGCAGCCCGTGCTGGAGGACGAGGAGGCATGCAGGCAGGGGGAACTGGTTAAAAACATAATCGCTGTTTTAAGAGAGGGGAAGAGCAGTGGAGGCATACCTCTCAACGAGGTTTGGAACGTCAAGGTAGAGATATTCGGAAATGAACATAAAGTTGCGGACCTTGCGGGCAGCGAAAACCTCATACAAAATATTTTAAAAATTCGGGAGATAGACATCACCCCCGGTATGCCGGATATCGAGGAAATTCCCACTAAGATAAAGCCCGATTATTCAAAGATGGGTCCAGCATGTGGTGCGGCCACCTCTCAAGTAGTCAACTACTTGAACCAGAATATAAACAAAACGTACCGAGAGTGGAATGAAAAGAATGGAATTGATATTTCTGATTTTGCACCAGCAGGGTCAAACATACCTGCAAAAATTCCCAAGGAGTACGTCGATTTCGAAAAAGAGTTCCGCATAAAGGGGAAAAGGGCAGCATTAATAAACCTGGAAGACATTATTATCGCCGTGGAGGGATAACATGCGAGGAAAATGGCGCCAGTGGCTGATACGCATCGCCGCCGTGCTGGTCATTGTGGCCATGGTTCTGGCCGGGTTCACCGTTATTTTCATCGATTGACACCGGGGACATTTTTTTAAACCAGAGACACATAAGGGGAATTGACTATGGAAGACATGGACAGGGACCGGAAAAAGGACTTGCTGAGCCGGGAGATACGCCACATCGACATCACCGGGTTTGACGCCCGACCCATCATCGACGCCTACGAGCACATGGCCTTCCAGGCCCGCAATCTGGCCCACGCCGCCAAGCTCTACGACAAAATGCTGGCCGACACCGACTGCGCCATCATCCTCTGCCTGGCCGGGTCCTTAGTCAGCGCCGGCCTCAAAACCGTGCTCCACCAGATGGTCAAAAACAACATGGTGGATGCCATCGTGTCCACCGGGGCCATCATCGTAGACCAGGATTTCTTCGAGGGCCTGGGGTTCAAGCATTACCGGGGGATTCCCTTCATCGACGACGAGATGCTGCGCCAGATAATGATTGACCGCATCTATGACACGTTTATCGACGAGGAGCAGCTGCGGGAATGCGACATGACCATCGCCCGAATCGCCGACGAGCTGGAGCCCCGCCCCTACTCCTCCCGGGAGTTCATCCGGGAGATGGGCCGCTACCTGGCCGAGAGAAACGTGGGCGGAGGATCGGTGGTTCTGGAGAGCTACCGGCAGGGAGTCCCCATTTTCGTTCCCGCCTTTTCCGACTGCAGCGCCGGGTTCGGCCTGGTCTACCACCAGTACCACCGTCAGGGCCAGCCCCAGGTGTCCATGGACAGCGCCCGAGACTTTCTGGAGTTGACGGAGATAAAAACCCATGTGCCGGACACCGGGCTGCTGATGATTGGGGGCGGCGTTCCCAAAAACTTCGCCCAGGACGTGACGGTGGCTGCAGACATCATCGGGCAGCCGGCCCACATGCACAAGTATGCCATCCAGGTCACGGTGGCCGATGAGCGGGACGGCGGACTCTCCGGTTCCACCCTGAAGGAGGCCCATTCCTGGGGCAAGGTGGACAGCAGCGCCGAGCAGATGGTGTTCTGCGAGGCCACCATCGCCCTGCCCCTGATTGCCAGCTACGCCTACCACCAGGGCTCCTGGCGGCAGAGAACACCGCGGCGGTTCAATGCCTGGCTGGACGAACGGAGTAAACAGCCGGTCACTGAACGCTGACCTGGGAAACACCCCTCTCCTGCCACACGGTCAGCGTGGCCTCTGCGCCTTCCATGCGCACCCCCTCCATCCGGTGGATGGTGATGGCCCGGGCCTGCAGGGTGGGCACGGTGCGGACTCCCAGAAAGGTGAACTGAAAGTCGCCGTCGATTATCAGGCGCAGGTGGTCCGGCTGGACGCTGACCTCAATGGCGGTTTCTCGTTCCATCCGGCATTCGAAAAATTTGCTGCCGAAGGGGCGGTAGGCCCGGCCCTTTTTCGGTGTAATGCAGAGGCGGAGGGTGCTGTAGTTGCTCTCCCATTCCAGCTCGCCCACATCGGACAGCGTGCTGGCAAAATCCTTCACCCGTTTGGCCATCTGCACCAGGGACTGTACTTTGTTCCGCATGGCCAGACGCTCCTTTATCCCGGAGACATCCTCCACAGCCCCCTGCAATTTTCCCAGAAAGCGCTGCAGCTCCGCCTCCTGCTCCCGCAGGTCATCCTTTAGGTCGCGGAGGGCAGAGGAATCCAGATGGCGGGGGGTGCAACGCCGGCGCAGGGAGTCCCGCATCCGGGTCAGGATGGCTGCCGCTCCCCTCTTGGGGGGTACCAGGGGTACGGCTCGCTGCAGCGCCTCCAGGTCTACCAGGTCCTCGAAATGGGTCAGGAAGCAGACGGCGTCCACCACCTCGTCCAGGTCGAGGGCGGTCCCGCTGGCCATCCATTCTCGGGCGGTCTGGTACAGGTCACAGTATAGAGAAAACAGGTCGTCCTCATCGCGGTCCTCCAGGGTCTTTTTTTGTTTTCCCTCGGCCATGTTTACTCACTGCATTGGCTCTTTTTTTCTCTGGCCGCCTGCACGAAACCGTAGAAGAGGGGGGCCGGACGGAGGGGACGGGAGGTGAACTCCGGGTGGAACTGGGAGGCAATGAAAAAGAGGTGGCCGGGAATTTCGGCGATTTCCATGCGCGGGGGGTCTGCGGAAACGCCTGAAAACACCAGCCCGGCCTCCTCCAGCCGGGGCATGTACTCCGGATTGACCTCGTAGCGGTGGCGGTGGCGCTCCCTAATGGTGGAGGTTCCGTAGAGGCGGTGGGCCAGGGTGCCATCCTTTACGGCAATGGGATAGGCGCCCAGCCGCATGGTTCCTCCCATGTCCTCCACGTCCTCCTGCTCCGGGAGAATGGTGATCACCGGGTGGGGGGTCTCCGGGTCTATTTCTATGCTGTTGGCATCCAGCCCCAGCACGTGCCGGGCGTATTCCACCACGGCCAGCTGGAATCCGAAGCAGATGCCCAGAAAGGGAATGCCCTTCTCCCGGGCGTGACGGATGGCGGCCATTTTGCCGTCGGCTCCCCGCATGCCGAAGCCACCGGGGACCAGGATTCCGTGCAGGTGGTCCAGGGAGACGGTGCCCTCCTCCAGGTCTTCGGCCTCTATCCAGTCGATGCACACCTTGACGCCCAGGGCTGCACCGGCGTGGCTGAAGGCCTCCTCTATGCTGATGTAGGAATCACTGAGGGCCGTGTACTTGCCCACGATGCCCATGGTCACCTGTTCCGCGGTGTCCTTGATGCCGCCCACGAATTCCTCCCACTTGTACAGGCCATCCCGGCGACGAAAGCCGAACCGCTGGAGAATGAAATCCGTCAGTCCCTGCTCGTCCAGCAGGAGGGGAACCTCGTAGATGCAGGACACGTCCGGGGCGGAGATGACCCCATCCACGGGCACGTCGCAGAACAGGGCTATTTTTTCCCGGGTCTTCTGCTCCAGAGGCTCCTCTGCTCTACCGATGATGATGTCCGGGTCGATGCCGATGGCCCGCAGCTCCTTCACCGAGTGCTGGGTGGGCTTGGTCTTCTGCTCCCCCACCACCCCCAGCACCGGAATGAGCGTGGTATGCAGAAAGATGACATCGTCCGGGCTCTCCTGGTGCAGCTGCCGCATCGCCTCCAGGAAGGGCATGGACTCGATGTCGCCCACCGTCCCCCCGATTTCCACCAGGCAGATGTCCGCGCTGCTCTCCGCCGTCACCCGCTTGACCCATTCCCTGATTTCGTCGGTGACGTGGGGGACAATCTGCACAGTCTTGCCCAAATAGTCACCCCGCCGCTCCTTTTCGATGACCGTGCGGTAGACCCGGCCGGTGGTGATGTTGTTGTCTGAGGAGAGGTTGATGTCCAAAAAGCGCTCGTAGTTGCCCAGGTCCAGGTCCACCTCTCCCCCGTCCTCCAGCACGAACACCTCGCCGTGCTGAAAGGGATTCATGGTACCCGCATCGCAGTTCAGGTAGGGGTCGATTTTGATGGCGGTTACCGCATATCCCTGCATTTTGAGGAGCAGGCCGATGGAGGACGTGGTAATGCCTTTTCCCAGGCCCGACAACACCCCGCCGGTGATAATAATGTATTTGCCCCTCGGCATATTACCATATGGAGATTCGATTAATAGCGTTATCGGTAGCGGGAGGACGTCAGTCTGTCACAAAAGCCCCCACCATGCGGGCAAATTCCTTGAAGGGAACCACGCGGTCCACCACCTTTTCCGCTCCCGCCTCGGTCAGTTTTGCCGCCCAGGTGGTGTCCGCCCAGGCCGTGTACCCCCAGATGACCACCCGGGGGTCCAGGCGAAGTATTTCCTCGGCGGTGCGCACCCCGTCCATGCCTCCCTGCCGGCCCTGCCGGTGGAGATCGACAGCGGTCCCGCTGGCCGCGGTGCCGGATAGATTCAGGTCCATGACCACCAGGACGAGCCGCTGATTTTTTCCCAAAAGCTCCTTATACCGCTCCACCCCCTCCTCTCCGCTCAGCGCATTGACCACCTCCATACCGTCAATGCGTTTCAGATAGGAGGACAGGATGTCCTGGATGTCCGGCTCGTCGTCCACAATCAAGACGGTCTTGCTCATCACGACTCCTCTCCACTGGCCGTGCTCCGGCGCCTGTTCGCCATTGCCGGGGAAGCAGTCTTTCCCAGCCCGGGTCTGGCCCCGGGCCTTTTTTTACTACCAAAACTTTTTATACTCTGTCGGTTTAAAGAAAATAATGACCTCAAGGGCTAAAAATGCCAGTAAAAAAACACGTTTTGAGAGAAAAGATACCAATAAAAAGTACAAGACCGACACCCTTTCCGAGCGGTCCATTTATGTGTATCTTCCCTCCATTGGCATGGCGCAGAAATGGAAGGAATTTGCAAATAAATCGGGGCTCTCCATCTCTAAGTTTGTGGTGGAGCATGTGGAGAACTGCCTGAACCAGGAGAAGGATAAGGAAGCGTTTGGTTCCCGGGTGGACCTCATACGGCAGGTGCGGGAGTTAACGAAGGAAACTGCCCAACTCCGGCGAAGAAACGAAATGCTGGACCGGGCCATGGCCAAACTGGAGGACGAATTGAAGCGATACCGTGCCCAGCCATTCCTGCAGGACGAATTTTACGGAATCCGGGAATACGAGGAGGGTCTAATCAAACTACTCAAAGAGAAAGGGAGTGTCCGGAAGGACGAACTGCTGGACCTCATGGGCATCAACCCTATGAGTAATGGCGATGTGGTGAAGGGGATAAACCGGCAGTTGGAAAACCTGGAACGGTACGGGGTTATTGAGGATACCGGGAGGGTGTGGCAATGGAAGGAGTGACTGTGCCGGTGCTGACGGACCAGGGACTGGCTGCCCGGTTTATCAGGGACTGTAAGATTCGGGGTTTGACGGAGAGGACGATTGAGGACTATGTGAGTTGTGTGAACATCTTCACCGCGTTCATTCACACCAAAGGGGTGGGTCTGCTTGAAATAACCAAGGATATTGTCAAGGAATTTGTGGAACATCTGCGTTTCGAAAGGGAGGTTACGGACAAGCGAATCAAAAATTACTTCTCCGCCCTGAGTACCCTCTACGAGTATCTTATTTATGAGGAGTGGTTTGACCGGAACATTATCCTAGATATGCGGAAGAGGTACCTCCGAAGTTACAAGGCCCAAGACAACGGGGGTAGCCAGCGGAAACTTATCGATGTTGACACCATGGCCTCTTTCATAAACTCCATTATGGACATACGAGATAAGGCCATGGCGCTGCTGTTCGCCAAGACAGGGATACGGAGAAAGGAACTTATTAATATAGACCTGGAGGATATAGACTGGAAGGAACGGAGCATCACGTTGAAGCCCACGGCCAAGCGGAGTAACCGTGTGGTGTATTTTGATGATGAAACCGCCCTTATACTGCAGAAGTGGATACGAAAACGGGAAACCATTGCAGACCCCGATAGCCGGGCACTATTTGTCTCATACCTGACCAAAAGACGATTAAAAAGAAACGGCGTCTACACAGCATTCACCCACTGGGCAGAACGGGCTGGTCTGCATGACCCTGACTCGGATAGGTTGGAGGACCATTTTACGCCTCACTGCTGCAGGCATTGGTTCACCACCCATCTCCGCAGAGCAGGGATGCCCCGCGAGTACATCAAGGAACTGAGGGGCGATGCCCGGACAGAAGCGATGGACATATACCACCACATCGACAGAGAGGAGCTAAAAAAATCCTATCTGGCGCACATACCACAACTGGGAGTTGAATAATCCATGAAGAAAATGAAAGGGAGAGAGATAAAATGGTTGAGACCGATTTAGATGACTTTATTGTAAACCAGTTGGAGAATAACCCCCTGTTTAATAAGGAAATTAAGGAGGCAGTAAAAGATGCAGGGATAGATGCAAGCGAGAATAGGATAAATAACGCATTGAGCAGGCTGGGCCGTCATGATATCATTGGCTCCTATCCGCCAGAAAAAGGTGCAGGTATAAGAGTGATTTATTTTCTACCCAAGGATAAAGAAGAAGCACTCATCAGATATTTTAAGCATATGGGAGATGAAGAAACGCTTCAGAGGTTGCAGCACGAGAAAGACCTTGAGCGTGAAATACAAAAAAGAAAGGAGAAGGCGCGGAAAATACTGCTAAATCTTAACGAACTCAAACAGAAATGGGAACCAACTGATAGAGAGAGACATGAGAAATTGAAGAGAGCTGAAGAAAAAACAAGGAACAACATGCTTGATTTGGTGAGTTTTTATCTTCCACACGTGTGCCAAGATGGGGTTTTTATATGGAGAACGGGAGCGGGGCTACCCCGGCCCTACGCACCACCACGCGATGACATTCTTACCTTCACGCCTGAGTATACCCACGAGTATATCCTTGAATGTCCTGAACTAAAACAAGCCATCGCAGAATTTTGGTCTGCAAGCAAAGAATTCTGGGAGGAAAAAAAGGCATTAAACGCAGAAATAGAGCGTGTGGCATCGGAAAAAGGTAAAAAACTGGGTGCCCAAGAAAGATTTGAAGTATACCGGCAGGCAATGTCAGATAGCGGTTTTCCTCCGCATGCATTCGAGGAACTACCGTTGGAGAGAAAAGATATCGATGGAAAGGTATACAACGTATCGGCCCACAAGAGTTCCTCTCCTCAAGTAGAAATTGATGTGGATGTAAACGAAGTGGGAATGTACCTGACAAAAGCACTAGAACAAAAAAACCACATCATCGAAATTATCGACAGTATTATCTTGACTTTGTCAGATTAAATTTTTTTGAGATAGCTCTCAATTTTTCGGAACATTTTTTTGCTCTGTATTCTCTTGA
>OMKS01001796.1_pt1 | contig 18620 bp, 16 predicted proteins | sample 1674721 | NCBI WGS metagenome assembly OMKS01 (sample SAMN06264996, study PRJEB25208) | sediment metagenome | isolation source: hot spring sediment | place: USA: California | collected 2014-09-02
TGTGTATAAGAGACAGGTCTGCATCTGACCGGGCTCACCGCCGATGTAAATCGGCGAAATTTCTTCGCTGCCTGCCCCGGCCCACCTCAAGCAGGACAATTTACAATTTGCAAGTTGCAAGTTGCAAGTTGCAAGTTAGTACAAATACAGGAAGACAAGACGCTTAGACGGGCACAAGGCCCGTCTCTACGAATACATAATAATACGCAAATATTAATTCGCGCAAATTCAAAATTTTAACTGCTTTTATTCTCCTTCAAATTCAACACACCAATCACGTCCGTGAGGGCGGCGTATGCTTCTTCCTCTTCTTCCGGCTCGGACAGAAAGTATGCGCAGGCTGTTATGTCGTCCGTCACCATATTGTTGAGAATCGGCAGTAAAAAGCACTCCTCAGGGGGGGCGGGAGTTTCAGGGAGCCTTTGAAACTCAATTACAAACCCCGCTTCAATCCCGTTTTTAAAGCTGAAATTTATCGCGAGCGCGGGGCTGATGTCAGCGTGCCTTCTGTAAATGGAGTAAATAAGCTCCGCGTTGTCGATTATCTGCTCAAATATGTATTTGAGCTCCGCGGGCGTGTACGCGTGATACAGCACGTCATCCACAGCCTCAAGCTCAGCGTCAAGCTTCTCGGACATCTTCTCAAGCCTCGCCTTTTTCTCCTCATTTGTCATATCTTCAGGCGGCTCCACAACAGCCTCTTTTTCACGCTCGGCATCCAGAAGCCTCATTATGCCTTCAAGCTCCGGCTCGCCGCACCCCTGCAGAGCGTCCTTCAAATCCTCAAGCTCAAGACAGGTAATTGAATCCTGCTCAATGCCCGGAGAAATCAGGAACTGATGGATGAATTCGGGCAGAAGCGACGCGAACCTCAGTTTAAAATCGAGATTTCGGGCCATTGGCCGCCTCCAGTTTGAGGTATTCGCGGATATAAATGTCAATATCGCCGTCCAATACATTGTCAACATCGCCCCGCTCCACGCCGGTGCGCAGGTCCTTTATCATTTTATAGGGGTGAAGGACATAGGAGCGTATCTGGCTGCCCCAGCCCATTGATTTTTTCTCGCCCGCAATCTTCTCAAGCGCCTCGCGCTGCTTCTCCTGCTGAATAACAAACAGCTTTGATTTTAGGATTTTCATCGCGGTCTCCCTGTTTTTTATCTGAGACCGCTGTGTCTGGCAGGCCACAACCGTATTTGTCGGTATGTGGGTTATCCTCACGGCTGAATCGGTCTTGTTTACGTGCTGTCCGCCGGCGCCTGATGCCCTGTAAGTGTCTATCCTTAACTCCTCCTCTTTAATGTCTATGGTTATCGTGTCGTCAAGCTCGGGAATTGTCTCAAGGGAAGCAAATGATGTGTGCCGCCTTTTATTGGAATCAAAGGGCGATATCCTGACAAGCCTGTGTATCCCCTTTTCAGCCCTGAAATGGCCGTAAGCAAAATCGCCGAAAACCTCAAATGTAACACTCTTCAAACCGGCCTCATCACCTGGCATGGCATCGGTAATTTCAGTTTTAAACCCCTTGTTCTCAGCCCACATCAGATACATCCTGAGCAGCATTGATACCCAGTCGCACGCTTCAGTGCCGCCTGCGCCCGCATGTATGGTTACTATGGCGTTATTCACGTCGTATTTGCCGCAGAACATCAGATTGAACTCTTCCATGTCCAGAAGCTCCAGCAGGGCCGAATACTTCCTGTAGAGCTCTTTTTCAAGCGATTCGTCTTTTTCAGCCGCAAGCAGTTCAAGCATTGCTTTTACATCATTGAGAGCTGCCTGAATTTCCGTGTTTTTATCTATATCCCTTCCAAATGCCTTGATTTTTGCCTGAGTATCCCTGGCTGTCTCGCGATCCAGCCAGAAATCAGGAGCCTGTGTCTTTTGCTCAAGTTCATCCTTTTGCGAGCTCTTTTTATCTACTTCAAAGATACTCCTTTATCTTTGATGAACGCGCCTCTATTTCTGCAAGCGCTTCCTTAACTTCCTTAATTTCCATAACTTAAACTCCTTTAATCCTGATTTTTGCTATATATTATTATACCTTCCTGCTTTTTGCAAGAGTTATTTTGCATTATTAAAGCTTTGCATTAAGATTGACATTTTTAGCTTTATGTGCAATAATTAATTGGCTTTAAAATATACTGTTTTTGGGATTTCTTATGAGGTTAATATGTATATAAGCTGCAATTGGTTAAAAGAATTTGTAGAGCTATCACTCTCCCCCGCTGAATTAAGTGAAAAACTTAATATGGCTGGCATACCCATAGACGAGATAATCGAAAAAAAACCGGCTTCCGATAACATTTGGACAGCCAAAATCACGAATATTGAAAAACACCCCAACGCGGATAATCTCTCGCTTGTGGATGTTACAGACGGCAAAGAGACTCAAAGAGTGGTCTGCGGCGCGAAAAACATCGCTGTGGGCCAGATAGTACCCCTTGCCAAAGAAGGGGCCACTGTATCCGGCGGCCACAAAATCAAACGCAGCAAAATCCGAGGCATTGAATCAAACGGCATGATATGCTCTGCTGCTGAGCTCGGGCTTGAGTCCGAATCATCCGGAATTCTTATTCTTGACGAAGACAGGCACGCCTTGGGCTCGCCCTTTATCCCTGCCCGGCCCGATACTGTGCTGGGTTTTGAGATTACTCCCAACAGGCCGGATTTGCTCAGCATGCTCGGCGTGGCAAGGCTCGTATCCGCTGTCTTTGGCCTTCCGCTCAAACCTGTGCCCCGGCCCGCGTGCCCAAGTGACCCGTCCCTCGATATTAACAGCCTGATAAAAATAGAGAACACGGATACCGGCCGCTGCCCGCGTTATACTGCGGCGGTAATAAGCGGAGTAACGGTAAAAGAATCCCCTGCCTGGCTGAAGGAACGCCTCACCTATCTCGGCATAAGGCCCATTAATAATGTTGTTGACGCCACGAACTATGTTATGCTCGAGCAAAACCAGCCGCTGCACGCGTTTGACCATAAAAAACTCAGGGACAAAACAATAAAAATACGCACCGCGTCCGATGGCGAATCCATAACCGCGCTTGACGGAAAGACATATAAGCTTAAAAATACCGACCTGGTTATCGCGGACTCATCTAACCCTGTCGCAATAGCCGGCGTCATGGGCGGCGAACACTACTCTATTGACGCCTCAACCGATACCATTGTCCTCGAGTCCGCCTTCTTCTCGCCAAAGACAGTGAGAAAGACCTCCCGCAGCCTCGGGCTCTCTTCGGACTCGTCCTACAGGTTTGAACGCGGAATAGACATCGAGAACACCGCCGCCGCCTTAAACAGGGCGGCCGCACTTATCATTGAGACGGGCGGCGGAAAGGCCTCTCCCTCCATAATTGACATTTATCCTGAAAAATACAAAGCACCCGGGGTTTTCGTGCGCTTTGAGAGGGTTAACAGCCTTCTCGGCACCTCTTTTTCACCGGAAGAGACAAAAGATTTCATAAAAAAACTTAATTTTTCCGTGTCAGGCGCCGACAATACCGGTTTTACAGCCTCTGTCCCCTCTTACAGGACAGACATTTCTTTGGAGGCGGATATCATTGAGGACATAGGCCAGGTTTACGGCTATGACAATATCCCGTCCACCATCCCTTCAGCGCCCGTAACACTCGGCAGTGAAAGCGCCGCAGCTTCTTTTATATCTTCTGCCCGGGCGCGTACTGCCTCGTTTGGCTTCAGCGAGGTTATGAATTACAGCTTTTTAAATGACAGGCTCCTTAAAAGCCTTGGCGCGCAGGATTACGCGCCTGAAAACCCCGCGCCCATAAAAAACCCCTTCAACGACGAAGAGTCGCGCATGAAAGACTCTCTTATCCCTGACCTTATCAAGAACCTTGTCTTTAATAAGAACAATGAGAATGAGAATATTCATCTCTTTGAGGCCGCGTCTGTTTTTTCTCATAAAGACGGCGCCTATTCACAGCTGCCTTATCTGGCAGGCATATCCTGCGGCCACATAATCAACCCATCTTACGCGTCAAAGGGTTTTGTTTCCGACATTGCGTACATAAAAGCCCTCATTAACTCGGTTATACGCCTTGCGGACGCGTCAGCTTCCCCCTCTTACAGGCCTGTTCCGAACCGGCCTTTTTATGAATACTGCGCCGGTATTTATGCCGGCAGCGTGTTTCTGGGATATGCGGGCCAGGTAAAAGAGGAAATATTGTATGACGCGAAGATAACCGAAAAAGCATTTATGTTTGAGCTGAGCATTTCCGCACTTTTGGCGCTTAAAAGATCCGCGTTTGAATTCAGGCCAATATCCCCGTACCCCGTTGTAAAAAGGGACCTGTCCATAATTATTGATTCTTCTGTTCCGTCGGCAGATGTGGAATCCGCGATACTTGCGGCTGCCCCCGGCCTTATAAGCTCCATTAAGCTTTTTGACCTTTACAAAGGCAGCCAGGTGCCGGAATCCATGAAAAGCCTCTCTTACTCCATTATATTCCGTTCTTCCGAGAAGACCCTCTCTGACGCTGAGATTAACCGCGCCATGGAATCCATAATATCCGCGCTTGAGTCCAGCGTAAAAGCAAAGCTGAGGTCATAACAATGCCGCTGATCGCGCTCGACATACTCGAAGCCAAGCTTAAGGAGCTTCTTCTTTCCATAAACCGACTCAACGAGGAGAACGAGGCCTTAAAAAAACAGCTGCTCGACAAATCAGGCACAGAGCTTCCTGCTGAGGCTTTTTTGGAGATTGAAAAGATGAAAAAACTCATACAAAAATACAGGGGCGAACGCAGCGTCCTTTACACAAAAATAGCGTCCGCCATCAAAAGGATAGATGAAATCACGGGAGGGCCCGAAAATGACGGATAAATCCACCATAACCGTTAATATTTTCGGCAACGAGTATACAATTAAGGGCGTGGCAAAACCCGAATACATTATCTCCCTCGCGGGTTATCTGAATTCCAGGATGAATGAAGTGCAGGAGGCAACCGGCCTTAAGGACCCGAAAAAGATAGCAATTTTGGCGGCAATCAACATAACCGACGAGCTGTTTGAGTCCAGAAAATCCATGAAGGAATCATACGTGCCAAATGACCAGCTTCAGGCAATAAGGAATAAAATCGAGGGACTCATATCCCTGGTTGACAAAGAGGCTCCCCCGGAGCCCTCTGAACCGGAGCCGGAGCCGGAATCAAAGTAAGCCCCCACTCTCACATATATTTCCATTTATATTTACATTTCCATTGAAAACGAAGGACAAATAGTTCTATTCACAATTCCTATTCATATTATGCCGCACCGCACGTCTTAACTTTCAGATTTCAGTTTATTTCTGTTTTCGCTTCAAAATTGCAAATTCCAAATTTAAACTTTTTTAAAACTCCCCTTCACTGCCCGCCTTGAAAAAATAAACATCATAATCACCCGCGCCCATGGAGTTTGTCCAGCCTGCCAGCGCTATTTTACCGTCCGCAGTCTCAGCCACAGCCGCGGCAAAATCATCCTGGCTTCCGCCGTATGTCTTTGTCCAGAGCACATCCCCGCTGCTGTCTGTTTTAATGATTATAATATCCGTCTGCCCGCGTCCGTCAGCTTCAGCGGTCACGCCCGCAAGAATAAAACCGCCGTCTTTTGAACCGGCAGCGCTCTTTAAGCTCTGAAACCCTGCCATGGAATATACCTTTTCCCAAATAATGCCACCTTCAGGCCCCAGTTTCGCGAGGTACATATCGGAGTAGCGCCCCTGCCCTATACCTGTATCGCCCGCGAGCATGATATTTTCTCCTTCCGTAAAGACGCAGGAAGCCGTGTCAGAGTGGATTCCGCCGTAGAATTTCTCCCATAACATGACACCCTGCCCGTCAAGCTTAAACAGCCACATATCCCGCTTCCCCAGATTACCGTCTGTTGTATCGCCTGCTATCAGATACCCTCCGTCTGTTCCGGCCGCGAAATAGGCCTGGCTCACATTCACTCCTCCGTAAGTTTTTGCCCAGACACAGTTTCCGTCACTGTCTGTCTTAATCACATACGCGCTGTAGTTTCCCGGCCCGAAAGATGCCGAAGCGCCGCAGATAAGGTACCCGCCTTCGTTCCCCTGTATTATTGAGCGGCCCTCTTCTGTCTCCTTTCCCCCAAAAGTTTTCACGGCAACCTGTTTTCCGTTTTCATCCACTCTCAGCAGAAAGACATCCTGCCCGCCGGCGCCGAACGAGTTTGTATGGCCGGCCATCATATAGCCGCTGTCACGCCTGGCAGTAATCGCGAGAATCCTGTCGTCGCCCTTTCCTCCGTAAGCCTGCTGTTTGATGAGCCTTCCGGAGGGGCTGATTTTGAGCCAGTATGGATTAACATACCCGGGCCCGTAAGACATTGTCATTCCTGCCAGTATAAAATTGTTTTTTTCGTCAATAACCATTGCCCTTGCGCTGTCATATTTTTCTCCGCCAAACGCCTTTGGCTTGATGACATTGGGAGTTGAAAACAGAAAAAAATATGATACCACAATAATCAGAGACAATAACAGTCCCGCTGCGGCAACAGGTAAAAGATTTTTTTTCATATTATCAGCGCGCCCCCGCTTTCAACGCGGCCAATCAGAAGATGCTTCCGGCTTTATTGTTGGTTCTGTAAACATACACCAGGACCTCGGCTATGAGTTTGTACATTTCCGCGGGTATTTCCTGGCCCAGGTCAAGTTTTGAAAGCACCTCTATAAGATCCGGGTCCTCGTGAAGAGGGATATTGTTCTGCCTCGCAAGGTCTATTATTTTTTCCGCGACAGACCCCTTGCCCTTCGCTGTTATTTTCGGGGCAGAGTCCTTCTCCTTGTTATATGTGACGGCTACCGCGGTTTTTTTCGCAGCCCGTTTGTTTGTGCTCATGCCTTTATATCAATCCGTCCGAGGTCTATATAGCCTGAGCCCGCGGGCGGCTCCGCTGCTTCGCCTTCGCCGCCGACGTTTATTGACAATACCCGCAGGTCAAAATCGGCCTTTTTAAGCGCGCTTACAAATTCATTTTTGCCGCGCATCAGCGCCTGCTTGGCCTTTTCGTTTTCCGTCTTAACCGTGCACTCAACCTGATTTTTCACCACAGTCATCGTAACCTTTACAGCGCCGAGATTGGTCGTGTTCAGGACAAAAACCATATTAATCGGGTTAGCGGCAGCCATATTCTCCTTTATGCCGCCCTTCCTGAACCATATCTGAACCTCTCCGTTTAAAAAACCGTTGTTCAAAAATACCGGAAGCTGTGTGTATATAAGCTCAAATGCCGCGGGTTTCTGATTAATGAACTGAAGCGCGTTCAGGTTTGTTAAAATATCATTTGCCGATTCCCGGACCCTTAAAATATTCTCTTTTGCGTCCTGCGGAAGCGCGCTCTTTGCCGCGTTTTCAATCTCATTGGTCAGCTTGACAAGCGCTGCCTTCAGGCTGTCCCTGAGCCCGGAAAAGACGGGGTTGTCCGCGCCGGGCTTTACAAGCGCGTCCTTTATATTATTCTCAATACTGACCCCGCTCTTTTCAATGAACCCTTTGAGCTGCTGCTCTATTATTCCCTGCTTGAAATTGGACTCAGCGGGCCTTATGGCCATCTCCCTTGCCATTGCCGTTATGTTTTGTGCTGTTTCCTTCACCGCATTAAAAACCTCTCTTGCCTCAGGCGCCGCGTTCTTTGGATCCGGCAGCTTTGATGCCAGCAGGCTGAACTGTTCGATATTTTGGCTGAGTTTCATGTCATTGCTGAAATACTTTGACATCATGTCAACAAACCTTGAGTTATCAAGCGGAAGAGACCTTGATTTAAGAAAGACCAGGGATTCTATGGCGGACGCCGCGTCAAAACCGGTATTTATCCGTATCGGAGCGTCAGCAGGTTTCTGCGTGTTAAAAATCTTGAATTGTGAAAGGTTTTCCACTAGCCGGGCTGCCTCGTTCCTGAAATTGGAGTAATTTTCCGCGGTAATTCTTATCTCCCGGGAATCCGCCGGTATTCCGGCTCTTTTGGCCGCTGCTGTCACAGCTGTGTGAATCGCTGAGAGTTCCTGCCTTAAGAGCGCCTCTGAAGGAATTTTCGCCGATTCATTTGCCGCGCCCGTCAGGACAACCGGGTTTTCCTTTGGCAGCGCTCCCGCAAGCTTCAAAGCCTCTGCCGCGCCGTTCGCGAGCGAGTTAATCCGGCCTGCGATTAATACAGCGTTTTCCCTGATTGTTGTATGCTCCGGTTTATGAACCGCGTTTTTCAGCCCCTCAAATGCTTCGCTGATGCTGTTAATTGCCCTGCCCGCGTCCGTGTTCTGCTGCGCGCCGGATACGGCAGCAGGCGGATTCCCCGGATTCGCGGAGCGCGGCGCCAGTATTCCTGATTCAATAACTGTCCTGAGGGAATTAATCTCAGGCGTTACGCCCTGAGCTGTCAGGGTTTTAATTGCAGGTATAATTTCATTAAAGTTTATAACCATTTTACCCGCATTATATGCAATCTGCGGCGGCGGTCCGGGCATTCCGGCAGCTGTCTGCGCGGGTGCTCCGGCGACTGTCTGCGCGGGCATTCCGGCAGCTGTCTGCGCGGGCACTCCGGTTGATAAGGAAACCTGTGCCTGATTTGCAGCTGTTTGCCCGGTATTCAGTGCCGCACCCCCTGCCTGCGTTGCCGGCGCCGGAACATTTTGGGCCCGGCCCCGTGCGTTTTCAAGCGTCTGCATTTGAGCGCCAATAGCGTTAAAAAGCTGCGGCTGAACATTCAATAATTCAAGCGTTACAGACTGCCCTGAAACCGTTATTCCCGCCCTTCCTGCCTGGGCAGCTATCGAATTGATTACATTGAGCATATTCAGCGCCTTTACGGCCGCTTCCTGCCTTATTGACTGCGCCTCTGCCTGAGACGCGCCGGCCTTCATGGCCGACGCATGCGCTGCCATCTGCGTGTTTAACCTCGCGAGAAATGACGCAAGCGCCTCTTTTGCCGCATCCTGCCCGCTCAGTGAAATAACAGCCTGCTCTATTCCCTTTGACCGCATATTCATAACCAGAGCCGAATTAATGTCGTTTATGTTCTTTGAGTCCACAGGCAAATTGTAATCTATGAGCTTTTGCGCAATGTAAATATTCTGCTCATTAACAGGGGCCTGCGCGGCCGCGAGCATTCCCGCTATCTGCTGAGGAGTGGCAGCAGCCGTTCCCGCACTAATAACAGGCGCCCCGCGCCCCACTTCAGCCGTTATGTTGTTTGAGAGTTTCATGAAGATGGAATCCCCTGTTTTGGTAACAGTAACATTGATAATATCGCCCTTTTGTATATCCATCCCCTGCGGCATAAGAGATGTAACATTGTTTCCGCGGAAATTAATGACAGCCTTGTTCTGGCCCTGAATTATGTCCGCCACTTTCCCCCGCAGCGTATCTCCCGGTTTTAAAGACGCCAAAAATTCCTGCGTCTTTTTATCAGGCGCGAGTAAAAATTCAAAAAGCCCGCTGTTTATCCCGTGAACAGCCATTTATCTCTCCTTGCGCAGCTTAATATATGACAACAATAGATGCCTTCTATAATTTATATCGGAAAAACCCGCTTTTTCTTTAGCCTTTTTTGATGTTTCTTATGAGTTCAATTTCCCCTCTTGACATTCCTGTTACCTTTGCTATCTCCGCGATATCCATTCCTCCCTTGAGAAGGTTGTTTATGTGCCCGTATTTTTCACCCGCTTTACTTTCAGCGCCCCCGGCGGGCTCAGGCTCTTTTTCGTTGATGGAGAACTTGGGCGCGGGTTTTCTGTCCGAAATAACAGGGTTGCTTATGGGAGGATTTTTACGGGCCAGGGGGGGGAAAAGGTTTTCTTCCGCTCCGGCCGGCGGATTAATCACGCTGCCCCTTGTGTTCTCCGCCGCCCCTGCCGGCCTCGAGATGCGGTTCCTCTCAATAAGATATTTCAGCTCCTTAATCTTCATTTCAGCCTGTTTTAGAACCTCCTGAGTCTCTGTTTTCTTGATGTCCATGTTCTTAATCCCTGTTTCAGAAACCCTGTTAAGCTCGTCAATAAGCTCCCTTAAATTGTGCTGAAATTCGATGAGCTCCATATCCTCAAGATCCGAGAATAAAGGGCTTTTTTTGCCGCCGCGCAGAACCATCAGAAGAATTACGGCTATCAGTATTATATTCAGTATCACAAGAATGATTATTGTCATGTTCACGCCTTTATGTCAATTACACTCCCTGCCGGGCCTAAAAAAGCAGGAGTGTTATTGTTTTCTTCTTTATTTGCGGCTTCTGTGTCCATCCGGCCGCCGCTTCTGTTTTTTTTCCATTCCCTTTGACGCGATTCATTATCGCCTATGGTTTTAAACGGAGCCCGCTCCTCAACCTGCTGCGGCTGTGTCTGCTTGATATCAGCCTGGGCGCTCATATTGAGGGACTGCTGCAGCTGAGCCTGATGCGCCTGCTGCTGAAGGACTGACTGGTATATGTTTGCGGCGTTTGACGCGCTTATAGTAACCTGTAAACCGTGCAGATTCATAAGCGCTTATCTCCTCAAATAACGGCTTGGCCCCGCTCCGTATTATCCGGAATAAGGCAATACCTGGACCTCGCCGTTTTTCTCGACAAAAGTACAATACTTCAGCTCATCTGATATTGTGCGCTGGGCTTTATTAACAATTACTTTTACGCCCGTATAAACCATTCCAAGGCAGTTCACCTTTCCTCTTTTGGTGGTCTGCATCTCCTTGGCTTTTGACTCAAGTTTATTTTTAATTTCTTCCCACTTTTTCTGTTCTGTCATAAGCTTAAACTGAGTACGCGTCAGCTTGGCCAGAAGGTCACGCTTGTCAGGAGGAAGCTTGCCCCCCATTTTGGTCGAAAGGTCCTTGAGAAAAATAATGCCCTTTTTGGTCTTATCAAGCTGCTCCTCGATATTTTTAAGCTCAGCCGTGGCCTTTTGCATCTCTTCCCTCATCTTGGGCGTCTCGCCGATTGATATTTCGGTGGGAGTTGCCATCTTTGCCCCTATTTCCTTTGCCGTAACCTCATGCGCCGCGGCTATCGTGCCTCCGACTATGAGCCCTTTAGCGCCCATTACGACTATCTTTTGCCCGGCTATAAGCGTTGAATGCATTGCCGCCTCATTTACAATTATTGATTTCTCAGTCTCAACATAGGCGTTTCTTATATACTTTGTGGTAATGTCATCCTGCGCCAGAATCCTTGCTTTCTTGCCTACTATTCCGCCCTTTACCGTTACTTTTCCTCCCGCTATGATTTCCGTGCCGTCAGCCACGTCATCTATAACAACATCTTCTCCGGCTTTAATCTTGTATTCGCCCGCGCTCCCGTGCACAATAACTGTCCCTACAAAATCAACATTGCCGACAGCCATATTGAGGTCTCCCTGTATTTCATAAATAGCAAGGACTTCAAGCTTGTTGTTCCTGAAAATAACCTGTCCGTCGTTTGCCGCCACAAAAAGCTCGGGGTTGTCCGCGGCCGGCTCAACGCCCTTTCCGATTATGAATTTTACATCCTTGCCTTTTTCAGCCGGGATTTCTTTGCCCGTTACCGTCATCCCGTTAACGCCGTTTGTGGGGAATATTTTTTTCGCGAGCGCATCCCCTTTTTTTACATTTAAAATTGATTTGACATTTTTATAGTCAACCTTCTCGTCAAAAGCCGCCGTTTCAGCCGTCTGCGCCTGCTTTTCCTCTTCCCGTTTCTCCTCTGACTCAAAGAGCATCTCAAGCTTGGCGTCTTCGCCGTTTTGAACCGACTGCCCCTCTGCCACCACATCCTCAATGGACTCAAGGAGTATGGTCGGGTCATCCTTGGCCTCAAGCCCCCTTTTGACAAGCTTTTTAATGACATCCTGTTTAATTCCAAAAACCACATTATGTGTTTTAAGCGCCTCGGCCACTACATCTTCGGTAACCTGCTTTCCGTCTCCCTGAGGCGGAACAACGGTGAGCTGCGCGTACATTTCATCAGATGTTATATTAACAAAAACCTGCCCGTCCTTAATATCTATGGTCTCTTTTACTATAAGAACCTGCTGTCCCGTCGACTCTTTGACAGCCCTTACTATCGCTTCCGAGTTGACATCTTTCAGGTTCAGCTTCGCAATTTCCTTTTGTACAACATCAAGCTCTGCTCTCTTTCCTTTTCCCTTAGGCGGAAATACAGTAAGATATGTGCCGTCATCTTCCGTATTCAGTGTAATATACCCGTCCATATCAACCATATTTCACCTCTCCTTTTCGAGTTTGCTCAACCTTCCTCTTAGTTTTAATATGACAGCCGTATGCAGCTGGCACACCCTTGATTCCGAAAGGCCCATTACTTTCCCTATTTCCTTAAGAGTCAGCCCATCCCAATAATACGTTTCAAGGACTATTCTTTCTTCCCTGTCAAGAGTTTCAATAACCGCCGCAAGAGCGTTTAAAACATCTTTACGTTCAGCCTCTGCTGCGGCTGAACCGCTGTCTCCTATGATATCCTCAATTCTAAACAGTTCCCCGTCCCTGTTAAACACTTCCGCGTTCAGGGACATTAGTGTAATCCCATTTAGCCTTTTTAATATACCATAAAACTCGTCTTTTGTCATCTTTAATTCTGCCGATATTTCATCATCAGAGGCTTTTCGGCCCAGCCTCGATTCAACGTTCAGGTATGCCTGCTCTATTCGTTTTGCCTCATCCCTCAGGTTTTTTGGCAGGAAATCCTCTTTTCTGAGCGCGTCAATTACCGCCCCCCTGATGCGTTTTGAGGCAAATGTCTCAAACTTTATCCTGCGGGAAAGATTAAACCTCTCAACCGCCTCCATCAGGCCGATAACCCCTTCTATGTAAAGGTCTGCACTGTCATTGGACCTTACTTCCTGCGGCAGGTGCTGGCTTATCCTGTCCGTAAGGTATTTAACCAGAGGCAGATAATTCTTAATGATTTTTTCCCTGTCCGCTTCATTTTTATCCTTTTTATACCTGGCCCATAACTCATCAATATTTTCCAAGAATCACCGTACCTGCCCTCTTTATTTTAAGTTAAATATGTCGTCTATATCCTCATCTTTTACGGTAATATCAATCCTTGTCCCTCGTTTTTTTTCACCCTTCTTTCCCTCTGTCCGCTTTTTTACGTTTTTCCGCGGCCCGCCCCCCCTGCTGAATTGTTCCGGATATTTTTTCATCATAAATCTTTCAATAATAAAAAACGCGGCAAAAAACACGATTACCCCGGTAACGGTTGCCATGAGCAGCATGTCAACAACTTCCTTTTTTATTCCAAGCAAACCGCCCGTAAAAAAACCCAGAACACCCGCCAAAATTGCCGCATCCGCAACAACACCGCGGCTTCTCATTTTTTCTTTGTCTTCACCTGCTCGCGCATAACATATCTGGCGAGCCGGTCCTTTTGGGGTTCGTCTATATCGGTGAACTTAACCCGTATTTCATGTTCTCCGCCGTCAAGCTGCTTTGAGCCAAGTACAACACCCGCCGTGTCAATCCCCTGTTTTTTTCCGTCCTCTATTTCAAAAGTAATGTCAAGCTTCACGCCTTCATCGATTTTTTTCGCGCTCATAAATGTCATGCCGTTCCCGCTGAGCGTGTCTGTATACGTAATATTCGGCGGCACAGCCGTGCTTGCAAACCTGTCAACTATTACCTTGTACATTACCTTTATCCTCTTTTTCAGCCTCACAAAATCCCGTCTTTCGTCCATATTCATCCTCCCTTAAAATTATTTTAAAAAACTGAACACCCTTCTGAAAACCCCGCCGACGCCGCCGGCGGGCTCTATCTCGAGCGCCGCTGTCTTTTCACGGTCATTCTTTATTCGCGTGCATATCTTTTCGGCTATTTCATTAACACACTGCGCCGCCCTTGTTGACGGATACAGCACGGAATAGGGTTTCTGCGCCATTACTCCCGCCAGCACATTTTTGTCCCTGTAAATATGCCCAAGCGATTCCACAAAAGTATTTAAGAATCTCCGGGACAAAAGTATGACCCTTGACGCTATTTCCCTGGCCTCTTCTTTTGACCCGACCATATTCACAATCAGCTTCATCGGGACAGCCTGCTTGCTTAACGAAACAACTTTTATCAGCCCGTAAGCGTCCATGAGCGCCGTAGGTTCGGGCGTTGTTATGACAATTGAGTAATCCGAAGCATACATAAAACTCAGCGTATTTCTGCTGATTCCCGCGCCTGTGTCAATAAGAAAGACATCAACCATATCCTCCAGTTCCGCTATCTGGTCGATAAACCTCTGTCTCTGCTGATTGCTCAGGTTAACAAGTTCTTTCACCCCGGATCCGCTTGCTATTATTTTAACCCCGTATTCGGTTTCGGTTATTATATCCTTGATATCCTTTTCCCCTTTTATTATATGGGAGAGGTTGTATTTCGGGTTTATGCCAAAAAGAATGTCTATATTCGCGAGCCCCAGGTCAGCGTCAAGTATCATTACCCTGTTTCCCATTTTGGAGAGTTTAATGGCAAGATTGACGGTAAAATTTGACTTGCCTACGCCTCCTTTTCCCGATGCCACGGCTATAATTTTTTTTGCCGAGCGCCTGTCAAATACCGGATATTCTTCGCGCCCGTCCGGGTCCTCGCCCGCAAGCCCTCCGCCTGCCGCGCCCTGCTCCTGTCTTTTTGTCTTTACAAGTTCCCTTAGTTTTTCTGCCTGATCCACGCCTCAAAGTCCCCTTTCAATACAAGCCTTGCTATTGCCTTAGGGTCAGCGATTTCGATATCCTCAGGGACATTCTGCCCGAGACAAAGATACGATATCGGAATTCCGCCCGAACTGACCGAAAGATTAAGAAGCAGGCCGTAATTTTTTGTTTCATCAAGCTTTGTAAAAAGTATCCTGTGTATCGGGACAAGCCCGAAATTATTGATTATGCTCAATGCGTCAAAATACTTTGTGACAGCGCTCATTACAAGATGGGTTTCCATGGGCGAGTAGGTTTCCAGGAATTCCTTAAGTTCCACAAGGTGCTGTTTATTTCTGGGGCTCCTGCCGGCCGTGTCAAACAATATTATGTCCTTGTCCACATGCTTGTTTATCACCTTCTTGAAGTCGTCGGTTGTCATGACGATTTCCACCGGGATTCCCATTATCTCCCCGTATTTTTTAAGCTGAAGGTCCGCGGCTATCCTGTATGTATCCGCGCTCACCATTACCACGCTCTTATTTTCCACAAGCGCGTATTTTGCCGCCAGCTTGGCTATTGTCGTGGTTTTCCCGACCCCTGTGGGGCCTATAAAAGCGATTACTTTTGTTGTTCCCTTTGCTGTTTTTATGGGGCCCGACACCTGTATCATTTCGGAAATATAATCATAAAGGTAGCGCTCCACAAACTGCCTGTTATTTATCTGGACTTCTGTCAGCTGTGAGTTTATGTTCTGAAGTGTCCGGTAAACAAGATTATCCTCTACCCCATTATCTATAAGAGCCTTTTGAAGCTTTCCCATTCCGTTTTTCAGCGACACTCCTGAAGCGGCCGAAAAATCCTTCACCGGCCTGAACGCGGCATTCATTGATATTTTGCCTTCGTTCAGCTCCCTCTGCAGCGATTCATTCTTCAGGCTTATATCCTCAACCCTGCGGTACGAGTCAAATATGTCAAGATTCCCGGGATATGAGGCGGGTTCCACCCTGAGAGAATGGGATTTTAAGGCAGTCGCAGCCTGCCTTTCATGAGAAGAAGCGGGCCTTTCGACATTAATGTCAATCCCGGCGGTCACTTCGGTAATTTCCCTTCCAAACACACCGAAAATACCGCCTTTTTTATACTTTTTCGTGTGAAGTATTACCGCTTCAGGCCCGAAATCCTTTTTTACCTTTGACAGCGCGGCCTGAAGTGTCTCTGCCTCAAACTTTTTAATACGCATTCTATATCTTCACCACCCCTACGGATCTTACCTCAATCTTCGGCAGAATCTCATTGTAGGAAAGGACTGCAAGGTTTGGAAGAATTTTTTCCACAATTCTCCTGAAATAATTCCTTATAAGCGGGGAGCACAGCACAACCGGCTCAAAATCCTTTCCGGCGCTCTTCCTGTATTCCGTAATAATCGAATTATACATCTGCTGTATCAGCTGGGGCGGAAGCCCCCCCATCATCCTCTCTGTCTGCCTGATTGACTCCGCTATTTTCTGTTCAAGCTCCGGCTCTATTGTAATGGCGTGCATAATGCCGTTTTTCGCGTATTTATTCGTAAATGACCTTGCCATTGACTGTCTCACAAATTCGGTCAGCACATCGGTATCCTTTGTTGTTTTGGCGTAATCAGCAAGTGTCTCGAATATTGTGACCAGGTCCCTTATGGATACCTTTTCCCTTAAAAGATTCTGCAGCACCTTCTGCAGCTCGCCTATGGAAAGCTGTGCCGGAATAAGCTCGTCAACAACAGCGGCGTTTGTTTTCCTCACCATATCAACCAACTTGTGAACATCCTGCCTGGTAAGCAGGTCGTCAGAATTTGCCTTTATCACTTCCGACAGCTGTGTGGAGATAACCGACGGTACATCAACAACCGTATAACCCTTCAGCTCTGCGTTTCTTTTTTCCTCTTCCTTTATCCATTTTGCAGGCAGGTTAAACGCGGGGTCCCTCGTCTCGATTCCGGTAATATCCGCGGCGTCTGACCCGGGTTTCATTGCGAGATAATAGCCCGTCTCAACCCTTCCTTTTCCGACCTCGGCACCCTTGATTTTAATCACATATTCGTTTGAAGCAAGCTGCATATTGTCCCGTATCCTGATGGGCGGAATAACAAGGCCCATTTCAAGAGCGGTCTGTTTTCTGAGCATGGTAACCCTGTCCAACAGGTCTCCGCCCTGCCCCGGATCCACAAGCGGTATTAACGCAAACCCTATTTCCAGCTCCATCGTGTCAACCTGAATAAGAGGCATTACATTTTCAGGCTCCCTCTGCGCTTTTTCTTCCTTATCAACCTTGTCTTTTATTGCTGTTTCAGCCTGCTTTGTTGACAACCCTATTGTGTACGCAACAAGCCACGACACAACGGCAAGCATAAAGAACAATATCTTTACCAGCCATATGGGGAAAACTATTGCCAGTATCATCAGCACTATCCCCACGAGCCCTATTGCCCTGGGCTGCGACAGCATCTGCCCCGCAAAATCCTGCCCGAGGTTCGCCTCTGAAGCGGCGCGTGTTACTATTATACCCGTTCCCACAGACAAAAGCAGTGCCGGTATCTGGGTTACAAGCCCTTCCCCTATGGTAAGAATCGTATATCTCATGGCCGCCTCGCCCACTTCCATGCCTTTGAAAGCGATTCCTATGAAGAACCCTGCAACTATGTTGACAATAACTATTACAATAGCGGCAATAGCGTCGCCCCGGACAAACTTTGAAGCACCGTCCATAGCGCCGTAAAAATCCGCCTCTTTTTCAATATCACGCCTTCGCTGGCGCGCCTCATCGTCGTTTATCAGCCCCGCGTTAAGGTCCGCGTCAATTGCCATCTGTTTTCCCGGCATAGCGTCAAGGGTAAACCTGGCCGCCACCTCAGCCACGCGCTGAGCTCCCGAGGTTATGACCACAAACTGTATCACAATTATTATGGCAAAAATAACCACACCCACAACAAGCCCGCTCAAATCCTTTGTCCCTACCACAAAACTGCCAAAAGTCTCAATAACCTCACCGGCGTAAGCCTCGCTCAAAACCAGCCTGGTCGCGGAAATATTAAGCGCCAGCCTGAAAACAGTTGTTATTAGAAGCAGTACGGGAAATGTCGAGAACTGAAGCGGCTCTTTGGTATACATTGTAATCATCAGGACCGCAAGGGCCAGCCCTATATTAATTGTAAGCAAAAAGTCCAGCAATAAATGGGGAATAGGCACAACTATCATAAGCACTACGCCTACAATAGCTACAACTATAAGCAGGTCGACTGACCTTCTCATTGTGGCTCCAAAACCTGCGCTCTCAGCCATACTTAACTACCTCCGGGGTTCGGCAAATAAATGTCATTATCCAAAATATTATCCGATTTTTTCGCGTTTTCTTCAAGTTTTATTTTTCCCTTTGCCTGGTAAACAAATGCAAGTATTTCCGCAATAGCCTGGAAGAGGTCGGACGGAATCTGCCATCCCACCTCAAGTTTTACGAGAGCCCTTGCCAGCGGCGGGTTCTCAACTATTATAACCGAATTTTGCCTGGCTATTTCCTTGACCTTTTCCGCCATAAGGTTGATTCCTTTCGCGACAATAACAGGAGCCTCGTCGGCCCCTTCCTTATAACGCAGGGCCACAGCTATATGGGTCGGGTTTGTTATTACCACATCCGCCTCCGGTATCTCCGATATCATCCTGTTCCTGGCAAGCTCGCGCTGGATTGATTTGATTCTCGCCTTTACCAGCGGGTCGCCTTCCATCTGTTTCAATTCGTCCTTCACTTCCTGTTTTGACATCTTAAGATTATCCTCGTAATCATACTTCTGATAAAGGTAATCCAGTATCGAAAACACTATGAAAGCAAATACAACCTTAATTCCAAGGCCGAATACCGAATCAACGGCAAACGCAAGATAAGTGTCAATATCCATAAGCGGCGTCATAAATATGTCATTCATAAGTTTTTTTATGGTTGTATAAAATATATACCCGATAAC